>Ga0116229_10012918_pt1 | contig 11929 bp, 10 predicted proteins | sample S1TSphgellanicum_3_FD_87313 | JGI IMG/M metagenome (GOLD analysis project Ga0116229, IMG submission 87313) | Host-associated microbial communities from peat moss isolated from Minnesota, USA - S1T2_Fc - Sphagnum magellanicum MG | ecosystem: Host-associated > Plants > Peat moss > Unclassified... | reverse complement strand
GATGCATTTTAAGTCATATAGCATGCATTTTAAGTCATATAGGATGTATTTAAAGTCATATAGAATGCATTTTAAGTCATATAGGATGCATTTAAAGTCATATAGCATGCATTTAAAGTCATATAGGATGCATTTAAAGTCATATAGAATGCATTTAAAGTCATATAGGATGCATTTTAAGTCATATAGGATGCATTTTAAGTCATATGGAAGGATGCATTTTAAGTCATATGGAAGATGCAGAAGCAGCTGGACAAAATACAATCTCCATGGGATTGGGCAGAGTTCAAATCTCCATGACATTTTGAAGGTAAGGTAACAATTGCTCTCAACATTGTTGTACATTGCACAAATGTAATAATAATTTGCATCTAATTCATTCCTGGCTGTGTAGACCTAATCTGTGCAGAATTTCAAGCATGGGTAATTTGTCAATTTCTGCACATTCTAATGTGAAACAGTTCCATGGTGACTTTACACCAGGTCACTACAGGGCATGGAAGCTAATGCAGTTTTTTTTACTAGAATAATTTGCTTACACAATGGACTCATGGAATTCTGTATTCCTGGTTTGGTAACTTTACAATCCTAGAAAAAACAATGGCCTCTAATGTGTGATTTGGAAGAGGGTGACCCAAGTATGGTTTAGGGTTTAGGGTATTGGGGGATTAATCATAAACTTATTGTGGAGTGAAAGGCATCCCTATCTTAGAATAGAATACCAAAATGGTCCGATATACCTTTCGCAGGGCTGCGTAAGTTGCTTCCAACAACCCAAACTCTGTGCACTTGTAGTGCATAAGCAACAAGAACCTGATCAAAGTACATCCTCTTATACTCACTCTCCATTTCTAGCTTATTCATATGCAACAGAAACCTGAGTAACATTAGGCCAAGTAATTTACCTTATGGTTTGACCATTTTCTTCATGGACAAAAAAGACAAAAAATTATGCATGTGCATAGATTACCACACCTTGAAAAAAATCACCAATAAGAACAATTACCCCTTGCCATGAATTCACGATCTCTTTGATCTTCTAAATGAGGCTTCTTATTTTACCCACATCAACTTGAAGTCGGGCTATTTTAGATCTACATCGAAGATGCAAAGGTGCAAAAGATGACTATGAGGACAAGATATGATTCATATGAGTTCTTGGTCAATGTCATTTGGGTTGTGTAACAACCCGTCCATTTTCACAACTTAATTTTATGAACTCAATCTTTCACGGGAAGTTAGATGAGTTTGTGATCATTTACATAGATGAAATCTTGGTGTATTTAAAGTTTGCGAAAGAACATGTGACACATTTAAAGTTTGTGTTGCAAAAGTTTAAAGAGAACAAATTATACACCAATCAGGCAAAAAACAAGTTTGTAAGTCCAAAAATGAACATTTTGGGACATGTGTTGTCTTGGGAAGGGGTGAAGCCTAACCCAAAGAAAATAAAATCAATTAAGGAATGGCAAAACCCGGTTTTAGCCAAAGGGATTAGGTCATTCATAAGATTGGTCAATTTCTATAGGAAGTTCATAAAAGACTTCTTGGCCTTGGTAGAACTGCTCACTAACCTCCTGAAGAAAGAAGGATCATTTGAGTGGAAGGGTAAACAACAAAGGCCATTCGACCTTTTGAAAGGGAAATTGTTGTCAAAACTAGTGTTATGATTCCCAAATTTTGCAAAAACCATTTGAAATTCATACATATGTGAGTGGGTTTGTGATAGGTAGGGTCTTGATAGGAAGGACACCCAATTGCCTTTGAAAGTAAAAAGGGGAGGGGGGGGGTTAATTGAAATGGCCAACTTATCGAAAGGAGTTGTTTAAAGGCATGGCAACATTACTTAGGCTTTCATAAAACTAGAATCTTTACAGATAATATATCGTTGAGATATTTTGAAACTCGACCAAGGGCCATGGTGAAGCAACTATGTTGGCATAGACACATATGATCATGCCATGTGTATTCATTTTCATTACCCATTACATAAGACACTTGCAACTAATTGTCAACTATGATTTCCATTGATATAACTAGTTGTGCCACTAGGTTGCCATTGTATAAATATTATTTTTCCATTATTTTGTGACTATTGTTCAACTATTTTATTAGTAGTTTTCAACTATATTGTAACTCATAACATCATGTGGCCTTATAAACCTATCATACCATATAATTCATTAAAAGCAAAAATTTGTTTTTGAAATGAAAAATCAAAAAGTATAATATATTGTATTACATATTCAATTTGGGTACACATATGGATCTGTTAAATTATACACATTGGAATCATATATTTTAAACATCTAATTGTTTTATTGAAAAGGGTTGATTCTTTCAAGCCAATCATAGGCCTATGCACATATTATTAAAAAACTCAAGATGTATTATAAAAGATTTTTTTTCCTTCCAACAATTAACATATAGTAAATATACAAACCAAATTAACCAAATCAACCAAGTCAACATGTGGATAGTTAATATACAATTAGATTTCAACAAGGAATGTGAAAATTGAAAATATGAATTTGGGAAGAAAACCCTGAACAAGTGACACATGGTCGTAAATCAACATATTTCCCCAATTGCATCAATGACCTTCATGCACTTATGTTTATTGTTAAGAAACCCAACCTGAATTAAAAAGGAAAAGGTTTTTTCTTTACACATTTTGTGCATTTATTAATCTTATGGTGATGTAATTATCATATCATGTGTTAAATAATTAAGATTTTTCTTTTCCAATTTAGAAATAGACTAAAAGGTTGTCACAAGTTTGTTTATTTATTTATAAAACTTGGAGGTTGAAGGTTCTTATTTTATTTTTGAAGGTTGAAAGTTCTTGTTCCTATTTTCAACGGTTGAAAGTTCTTGTTCTTGTTCTTGTTCTTGGAGGTTGAAAGTTCTTATTCTTGTTTTTGTTTTTGGAGGTTGAAGGTTTTTGTTTTTATTCTTGGAAGTTGAATGTTCTTGTTTTTGTTCTTATTTTTAGATATTGAAATTTCTTGCTCTTGTTTTTGGAGGTTGAAAGTTCTTGTTTTTGTTCTAAAAGGTCAAAGGTTCTTGTTCTTGTTTTTTTATCTTGGAGGTTGAAGGTTTTTTTTAAAATAAAAGGTAATCTTGAACAATTCAAAGCATGCACATGCGATGTTGTATAATTTGGTTAAGTTGCTAATTAATCATGTCATTGAATGTGTTGTTGTTTATTGTGTAATAATCCAAACCAATACATATAGAAGAAAAAGTTCAAAACAACAAAGGTATGGTGAATTTAAACCTCAATAGTCCAAATATATGATGCATTTCATTTTAAAAACCACCATTGTATGCAAATGTAATTTATTGCAAAATTTGGTTTCTATCAATGATATGTATGTTACATTTTATTGATAAATAATTAAGTCATGTTAGTGGCATTATAGTTGTAAACTAATTTTATTTGAGTTCAAAAGATCACTAGTAAAAAAATTATCTTTTGCAACTTGTCTTACGCAACTACACATGTCACATGCAATTAAAAATAGTTGCAAATTATTATCATTTTTTAGTTGCATACAACACATGTAATTTGGTGAAAGCACATTAAAGTATGCCAATGAGGGATTTTTTTTTTTTTAGTGGAAAGTATCAATAAACTAAGACTTAATACATGAACTCATGAATATTTTTTATTTTAATGATCAATGAAAGGAAGACTTCATTGCATAATATTGAATAATTGCGTGTTTTAATATGCATTTAAGTACATTTTTAGAAATACAAGTATTGGAAAGTATGTGTCACACTCTTACTTCAAGTATATGAAAGTATGATGAAAATACAATTGTAATTGAATTTTTTGTAGTTTCAAATGGATAAAGCACTACTATATATCCATGTGTTTTTTAAAAATTCATACCATAGTCATAATTTATCAAAGTTCTCATATAAAAATATGTTAAAATTTTTGAAAACCGTCCAACTAATTTAGAACATACTTTTCAACCATTTTTCTTATATGAAAATTCCTCACATTTTGTGTAACTTACTATAAACTCAATGAAGTGTAACATCGCTTCATAATGAAAGTTTTTAAAACATTCAATAAATTTTATCATGTTTATGCCATAAATGTGACTATGACTACATGTGTGACTACTTTTTTGGCATACCTTACCATGCTTCCACTCAGTTACATAAGACAAGTCATAAAAAATAATTTTACATAAGACAATGTTAATGCATACAATTTTAGATTCATTTCATATTTATAAATAATGATGGAATGCAACTTTGCATTATTTGTCATAATTTGGACAATGAGAATGCATGTGTAAGGTCTACACATTTGCACCGTAAGTAACAATTTAATTGTCCATTACTACTAGAACATTACAACAAAAGGTGTTGCTGTACATTGAGCGATTTCACTAGATTTTGAGTGAATTCACTAGTCTTAATAAATGGGGACTAGTTGGAAAGCAATGAATTCACTAGTCTAATGAACATGGACTAGTGAATTGCACCCACATTTTTTAGTAGTGGAATCAACTACCATACAATTACATTGGAACCACAACTAAACACCTAGTTGCAAAAGATATTAATTGACTTTGTTTATCAATTTGGATAAATGAAAAATCATGCAACATTAGGTTTGTTAATGGATAAATACAAAGTCACACAAACATTAAGTTTGCAAATGGATGAACTTGCCTAATAGTTATTCCATAGTAGTCACCTAGTTGCCATTTGTAAATTGGGTAGATTGTAATTACACACAAGTACTACCTTGTGCCACCATGAGTTGTCACATAATTGTCATTTAATTTTAACACACCTATAGTTGCAAAGGAGTTGCAACAAAAATCAACAAAGGTCATCATTGATGGATGGATGGATGGAAAGCAACATCAACATGATGTTACAATGGTAGTTGCAAACTAGTTGCACTGGAGTTGCATAGTAGATGTTCTTGCACAATTGCAATTGAGTTACACAAGTTGCATACACATATGGTTCCACATATGGTGAGTTGCATCTATTGCAACTCATGCAACCTGTCCAATAACATTTATACCCTAGAAATATATTGAGTTGCAATGAAGTTGCAAATGATCTTTACAACTTAAAAGGCCAATTGCAACCCTAGTTGCAAATCACCTTATTTCCCATAGTGCATATTAAGTAATTATACAATATTTGTTTTTACATCTTTGACATTTTTTTTTCTCCTATAACTTCTTATTTGCCTTACATTTTTTGCATCTTAACAAAATGTGGACATTCCATCAATTTGTGCCTTCATGTACCACAAATGTGAGATGAATACTTCAGAAGTTTAAGGGTTCATTATGCTATGCAATTACTTCTATAACAACTTGCATCAATTCATCTTGCTTCTTACTCTTACATGTATCAACATTGTGGTTTGTATGACCATAATTGATATAATACATGTTGGCTCAATTATTGTTCTACTATTTCATTTGAATAATTTCCATCTTAACCACATGTGGAATTGAGAATGTGTTATTTTTTTCTATTTTAGAAATGCCTTTTTCACACAACATAATATTATTTTTGTGTTGTAATGAAGTTGCATGCTTCATATTGGTTGTAGCAATACATAGGTACGACTTAAGTCTAAACATAAACATTGGGGTAAAAAAATTGTTTGTTATCTTGGTTTGTATATTATTCACCAAGTTCAATGGATGTTCATAATAAACCTTTGCTATTCATTATTGACTTGTTGAGAACTTTTCAATTCCACACATGTACACCTATTCATTATTTTGCACCATCCAACATCTCTTACAAAATGGTCAAATCAACTCTTCAAAATTGGTTTGAAGGTAGTCACTCAAGTAATTGCAGTAATTTGAAACCATGTTTGAGTGTGAATTCAAAGAAATTCACAATATTTACATCTTATGTTTCATCATTAACTCAAATCACATCTTTGAATACACACATGTGCATCAAGATCCATTCCTTTAACATGTTGATCTAAATAGTTCAAATCTTTTTTATTTGGGCATTTAGGAAGAATTGGTGATTTGCTTACAATCATTAATGAATTCCTTAATGGTTTAGTACAATTACTATAAGTTCAGACTACAAATGTATTAAGAATTGTAATATTTGTTGTTTGCACATATGTTCAAATTGCATGTTTAATTGTCGTTATAGGTCCATGTAACAATGTACTAAGAACTATAATAACCATTGCTTGCACGTGAGTGGATATTGGATATGGTACATTACTATAGGTTCATGTACCAACGTATCAAGAATTATAATAACTATATTTGTTGCCCTTATGTTGACCTTGGGCAAGGCATTGATGTTATTCCAAGCAACATGGTTCAAGGCACAACAATTGAATGGAACAAGCCATGGGTCATCCCATTTAACCATTTTTTGGTCAAACATTCTTGATTCCATCACTTGGATCTATGGTTAGGTTCTTCCACCTCTATGGACTATCCAAGTTGGAACATTTCTTATGTCCACACCTCCTATGATTTGTATAGGTTGGGTAGGCAACAATAGCTTTTAGTTAAAAAAGATATTGATAAGTGAACATGTCTAGCACATGTTCCTTTATTCCATGCCTCAAGTTATCATCAATGAATGGGCATTTATTCATGGTATTTTTTTAATATAGCACATGCACCTTGCATATGGTACATGTCTAGGGATCTTGTCTAGCAATTGAAATTGGTGATCCATTGATTATTCATCCACCATCATGGTTGCTCCAATAATAAACATTACTCCCAAATCACTAGTTTATTATAAACTATTATAGGATTTGCTTCTACAATTGTTGGTGCTACTTCAAGTACCAATGGAGTTGGAATAAATAATTGATGCACTACATTGTGCAAGGGAGTCTATCAAAGTACTTGTGGTTTTCTTAACAAATATGTGGTATACATAACATGTGGTTCTTGTACATATTTTGTGTTTGCCAATTCTTCACAAACAAACACATTGTTGTTTACAAAACCTTCCCATTGCTTTGGTGGTTCAAGTATGGTGGGGTTTCAAAAGTGCTAGACATGTGCACAATTTACATGTTTTGTCACAAACCATTATCCTTATTCCAACTCCATACTTTCACTTCTCAAAGAACCCTACAAATTTAAGTGGCATGTCAAATGGTTTGCCTTTAGGGTGCATTCATGGTTGGGGTACCACAAGAGGAACTATGACACCCATTTGTCCTATAACTAGAATTCTAAACTAAGGACTTAGCAAAGTGAATGTTTTGAGATGTTAAACAATGAAAGGGGGATATGTATGTATAGGCTTTCAACCAAAAAATGTTATAATGAATGATTCAAATTGATTGAACAAATTTTGAATGTCTTGTTCAAGTAGGGATGTGTCCTTAGTTCACTAAGAATTTCACTACTAATTCGTTAGGTTAGAAATTTATTGAATTCACCAACCACTTAGTGCTTTGCAACAGGTTGGTATGGGCATACAAATTCACTAAAAATGAATCAAATTAAAAATTTCCACATGGCATTTATTATTCAAATTATATATAATTAAAAAATATTATTTCAAAATTTTCAATTTATATTTTTCATGAAAATACTATGTAATACATACAATCAACATATCATATGATGTTGACTATATGGTCAACATACACAACGTTGACCACATGGAAGTTTTCACCAAGATAAACCCATTGCTTTTGCCATCCAACCACCTTATTTGATTTGAAACACCTTAGGTGATGATTGTATTTAATACATTATTCATTCTAAATGTTTTGCAAAAACCAACTTTAACTATTATCATATTTTTCATACTATGTCCAAATGAAAATTTTAAAAGTTCAATCTAGAAGATTTTTCCAAAATTACACATCAAAATTTTCAAGGAAAAAAAATTTGATTTGACTGAATTTTTTTTGAATCTTGCAATTTAATACATTTAAACAATGGTCTTGAAGATTTTTTCTTTTTTAAATCGTTATGATCTTTCTCATATTTTGTCCAAATGAAAAACTTTAATCTTCATTCTATAAGGTTTTTTCAAAATGCACACATCTTTAGCATTTAAAAGAAAAAAATAACTACTTAATTTGACTGAAAATACATGCAATTTAATGCATTTCAGCAATGGTCTTTTGAAGTTTTTCTTTTCTTGAATCATTATTATCTTCTTCATACTTTGTCCAAATGAAAAAAAAAATCATTATATACATGTTTTTCCAAAATTTTCACACATAAAAATATTTTAAGAAATAAAATGAAATTTACTGAAATTTTAATTAAATTAAATGACTGAAAATTAAATGCATTTAATTTTGTTATTTAACATGTTTCAACAATATGTTTTAAGGATTTTTTCCCAAATATTTGATTTTTGATAATGATATATATTATTAAATTACATCTCCCCACATTTTAAACATATATTTAATCACTATAAATTATGTAATTTTAAAATTATATTAATTATAGTTATTTAATAATTGAATTAAATGTATAATATTTAAGTTATTAAACACATAATATTATTTTTTAAAATACTTTTTTAATGTTATATGAAATATTAACATTATGTGAAATAGTAACATATATGTAAACTTCTTAGTTATTAGTTTATACACATATAATATTTTTAGTATTGTAAATTTTATTGAAGTAAAATTTGAAAAATATTATCATTTAATTTTTTTGAAAGGTCTTTTCATTCATGAAAATAAATTTAATAAAAACTATAACATGTTTTAAAGTTTTATGACTACCAAATCTTTTAATAAATCAATAAATACCTACATTCAATAAATATTATATTTCTATTAATTTATAAATAATTTGAATAATAAAAAAATGAACCTTAGTGAATAAGGTGTAAATGATTTCACCCATGGTGAAATTGCATTAAGCTAAAACACTAACTAGTGAACCCATTTCACTTTCAAAGCTTCTTAATGAAATGGGTTAGTGAACTAGACCCATGTTTCCCAATAGTATAAACCAAAAAGGAATCTAGGACTATGTAAACATTTTAGAATGACATACTTTCATTTGGAGTGCCAAAACCCTATTAAAATCATCAAATTATGTCTTGTTTTTTGCACCCACATCTATTATATTTCTTTCCAAACCTTTGGAATGTAAGTTGTTAATTAAAAAAATTAATTTGATTATCCTTATTAACACATTTGTTTTATGAAAAAATCCAAAATTCTAGCATCAATTCCACAAAATTTGGTGATTTATCATACAAAAAATTTATGTCATCATATAGAACATACTTTTTCAATTTGTGGTTAAAATATGGAATAATTTGAATAAATATTACTAGCCCTATTGAGTCCTTTTCAATAAAATTATGCAGTGGGACACAATTCTTAAGCTATATTTCATGACATTTAAGAACATGTTTTAATCATCCAAATCACAAAAAAATGTCATCAATTTAATCAAGAAGTATGTGATGATGTCATGACATGCCATTTAACAACAAGGTGTCACAAATTTTCATGGCAATCCATGATTTTTTGTGACACCATAAGTCTTTGCATGTCTTGAATTTATGGCACCAATATTTGTCATGGCATGCCATAATTTTTTGTGTGCCATGAGGTTTTTGAAGTCATGAATTCACATGCAAATCTTTGTATTAAACAATTCATTGTTAACTTATAATTATGATTACAATATTAACAATTGTTTTGAAATAGGTGACACATAACTCCTTGACTTTTTAACTATTTAATACATTAGGTTAGGTTAACATACCTATTATGTTAACCTATGTATGTAAACTATTTAGTAAAAACCTACTTTGTAAGTTACTTAACTAAACATAAGAAATTCACTACATTTAGTATGTTTAAATATACTTAAAATAGGTTACCCTACTAATATGTTAACTTAAATAGGCTTGCATAGGTTCCTAGCTTTAGGTTTTTTGTTAAGTCAACTTAAGTAGCCTCATTACAAGATATTTTATCAGTTTGTAACCACCTCAAGTTTGTGCAACTAAATGCGACTATGATGTGATTACATGTGACTATGATGCGGCTAGATGTGATTATGATGTGACTAAATGTGATTAAATGCAACTAAATGTGATATAATTATCCTAGGTTTTTTTTTTAGCCTATGAATGCTTAGGTTAACCTAGGCTAGGTTAGTAAGTAGTATAGGTTAACAAACTAGTTCATCTTAAATCACCCTAGGGAGGTTTAAGTCTAGGTTAGGTTGGTAAATAGTAGGTAGGTTGACTTAAATCAATTTAAGGTGGCCAAGGTTAATTCAAAGCTAAAATTTTTGAGCTTTATAACTTTGTGTTAAATATAATTAGTATAAAAATATATGGTAGTGCAATGGATCAAGACATGAACCCCAAAGTGAAGGTGAGGGGTTCAAATCTTCACTCTTGCAACTTATGATACCTAGGCCACTTGGCTTAGGTTAGGTAACATAGTTTAGGCTTCTTGGGCTAGGAGTCCAACTTTTGTTTTTAATATAGGCCACTTAGCCTAGGTTAGGTAGCCTAGGTTGTTTGACATAGGTAGTTAGCTTAACTAGGTTAAGCTAGGTTGACTTTTGGCTACGTGAGCTAAGTTAGGTTAAATTGACTTTTGGCTATGCTAGCTACATGGGCTAAACTTAGTTGACTTTTGGTCATGTCCAATGACTCATAATGTGTTTATAGATTTTTGACACATGTCATTGATCCATCAAGGCATCTTTTGTAACATTTTGTCGAATGAAATGATTAAGTTTAGATGGCATGCACTTTACACATCATACAAAGGTTAATGATGAGATGGAATTTCATTACTACAAGAAAATTTTAAAATCCTAGTCATTAAAACGATTGGGCTTTGCAACTAAACACCCCTTGCAACTAAATGATGAAACGACATGGGTTAAGCAATTCACTAGTCACTAGTCGCATATGTCTTTTATGACTAATATGTAGTTGTAAAGGCCAATCAGAAAACCCAGAATGTGTTGTTGTGATGGAAACTATTAATGTACAATGGGAGATTAATCTTTTAAAGTTGGAAAACACATGTTTGCAATAGTGGGAACAATTGATGGAAGTCAACATTGACATGGAAAATCATACCCATGATTCAAGAATTGAAAGGCAAATTGGAGACACTTCATCAAGCACCAAGTAAAATTTCCCAAACCATTTTCATGGATAACTGATTGAAAGAGTTTGAGGAACTTATTTTGGACAATGTTTTGCTTAAGGTATAAAACCAAACATTGGTGAATAAAAACCCAAAATGGAAGGAATGGTCTCAAGTTGTAAAGGAAATTACAAAAGGACAAATCCAGGATAGTTTGGAGATAGTTCATTTAGATGAAGAAGCTTACTTGAATGAACTGGTTGCATACCAATTACAATTTGAGGGTTACACATATGACTAGTTTATTGGTAAACTTGTTCAAGTACATGTTACTACTTCCCATAAGTTTTCACCTATGTAGCCATCAACTACAACTACACGTTTTCATAGTGAACTTGTTGTCACTACCACTAAGGAACCAAAGCCAATTAGAGGAGTAGAATTTGCCATTGTTTCTTGCACTTTGTATTTGCCCATAGAATCTATGGAAATACCTATTATAGTTGTTAGTACTAAGGTAAAAGGATTGGAATAACCTATTCCATTAGTTATACCAAAAATTGGGGTGGGTGTAAAGGTTACCTTGATTGACATTGTCACACATGCCTCTAAGATTTTCAAGACTTTAGATATAATATTGAAGGACACACTTGTTGTTGAAAGACTAGGATCATAACATGTTCCTTTAGTTAAACTTGTTGATACCACAAGTGAACAACTTGTTGATGATTTGATTTCAAGGGCAAAATAAGTAGTTCTAAGTGACTTATTTTGAGGATGAAATTTAGTTTTCAAGGGGGGGGGGGGGGGGGGGGG
>Ga0116229_10012916_pt1 | contig 11930 bp, 6 predicted proteins | sample S1TSphgellanicum_3_FD_87313 | JGI IMG/M metagenome (GOLD analysis project Ga0116229, IMG submission 87313) | Host-associated microbial communities from peat moss isolated from Minnesota, USA - S1T2_Fc - Sphagnum magellanicum MG | ecosystem: Host-associated > Plants > Peat moss > Unclassified... | reverse complement strand
GGCAGTGGATGCGCGAACGCACGAGCCCGCGCATGGTGTTGCGTGGCTTGCGCGCCCACCTGCCCGACGCCCTGGAGACCTTGAGCCTGGTGCCGAAGATCGTGAAGGGCATCGTGCGCGAAGCCGCCGACGGCAGGTTGCGGCTGCCGTTCGAGAGCGAAGGCATTGCTGCGCTCAAGGCAGAAGTCGAGCGCGGGGCCGTGTCGAGCGAGCAATTGCTGCTCGCGGCCGTCCTGTGGCTGTCGGGCATCGTCTGGCTCGGTCTGGGTGCCCCGCATGCCTGGATCGGTTGGGCACAGCTCGCGGCGGCGGCGTTCACCGTAGGTCTGGCCGGTTGGTCGCGCCGTCGCGCCGCGCGCCGAGGCGTTTGAGTTGCAAGAAACCGGTCCCTGACCGGTAAGACTTACAAGCTCGCGCGGACCCGCGCGAGCGCGGACGTGCAGCCGGGGAGCCGCTTGAGGCTCGACGGACGGCGGTGCGCGTGGCACAGAAACTGCAAGTCACCAGCGTGTCCGCCCGGATCGCCAAGCTTCGCAAAGACCCGCCCTCGAATCCCTTCGGCTGGCGGCGCCGTCTGCCTGTTTCCCAGCGCGACGAGTCAGGGATCCAGGAGCCTATCTCCGCCGAGCTCTATAGCACGGAGCGCCTCGAGCAGCATGCCGAAATGCTGGCGAGACAGCAGGAGGTCGACCCCAAGTCGAGCGCCGGGGTGGCGCTGCATCGGCGGCTGCTCGACAACGCCCGCGTGCTGCAAGACGCCTACCAGACCTTGGTCGCGGATTCGCGCGTCGGCAAGGCCTTCTCGCCCGGAGCAGAATGGCTCGTCGACAATTACTACATCGTCGACGAACACGTGAATGCGATCCGCCGCGATCTGCCGGCCGGCTACTACCGCCAGCTGCCGAAGCTCGCGCGCGGCGAGCTCACGGGCTGTCCGCGCGTCTACGGGCTTGCCTGGAGTCTCGTCGCACACAGCGACAGCCGCTTCGAGCTCGACACGTTGTACCGCTTTACACGCGCCTACCAGCAGGTCCAGCCGCTCACGATCGGCGAGTTGTGGGCGATCGCGATCACGATGCGCGTCGTGCTCATCGAAAACCTGCGGCGTCTGGCAGCGGGCATCGTCTACCGCCGCGCGCTGCGCGCGGAGGCGGACGCGCTTGCCGACCTATTGCTCGAGGAAGACCGCGCATCCGCGGAAACCAAAGCGGCACGGCTCGCCGCCTTTTCGGCCGCCCCACTGCCGACCGCATTCGCCGCGCAGTTGTTCCAGCGCCTGCGCGACCACGATCCCGCGACGACGCCCGCCCTGCCCTGGCTCCATGATCGGCTGACCGGTCAGGGCACGAGCGCCGACGAAGTCGTGCACCTCGAACATCAGCGCCAGGGCGCCGTGAACGTCAGCGTGCGCAACGTCATCACGAGCTTGAAACTGATTTCGTCGGTCGATTGGGCCGAGTTCGTCGAGCGCGTGAGTATCGTCGATGAACTCCTGCGCGAACAGAGTCATTTCGCGGCCCTGGACTTCCCGACGCGCGACCTGTATCGCCACGCCATCGAGGACCTGGCGCGGGGTTCGGGCCGCTCGGAACTCGACATCGCGCGCCGCTCGCTCGAGCTCGCCAAGCGCGCGAGCAACGAAGGCCGCGTGCGGGTGCCGGGCTATTACCTCGTCGCCGACGGGCGCGCGGAACTCGAGCGCGAGGTTCGCTATCGCAGGCCGTGGAATCGGAGCGTCGCGCACGCGACGCGCGCCGCGGGCCTCCGCGGGTATGTCGGCGCGATCGGCTTCTCCACGGTGCTCTTGTTGCTGCTCGTCTGGGACTCTCTCGGCCTCGATGCACGCCCTGTGGCCGTGATCGTCGTGGCGGCGCTCGCGGGCTTGAGTCTCGCGTCCGAAATCGCGATGGGACTCGTGAATCTCTGGGTCACTCATTTGTGCTCGGCGACTGTGCTGCCCGCGCTCGAATTTGCCGACGGCGTGCCCGCCGAATTCCGCACCGTGGTCGCGGTCCCGACCTTGCTCACGAATGTCGCGGACATCGAGCAGCAGGTGTTGAACCTCGAGATCCACTACCTCGCGAGCCAGGACGGCGATATCCGTTTCGCGCTGCTCACGGATTGGATGGATGCCGCAGCCGAGTCGATGCCGGGGGACGCCGTGCTGCTCGAAACCGCCACGGCCGGCATCGCGCGCCTGAACGCCGCGCATGGACCGATCGGCGGCGAAGACCGGTTCCTGCTCCTGCACCGGCGGCGGGTCTGGAACCCGGGCCAAGGCTGCTGGATGGGATGGGAGCGCAAGCGCGGCAAGTTGCACGAATTCAACCGGCTGCTGCTGGGCTCCGAGAGCACAACGTTCATGACCGCGTCGGGCGGCCGGCCGCCGGTGCCGGGCGGCGTGCGCTACGTCTTGAGCCTCGACGCCGACTCACGCCTGCCGCGCGGCGCGGCGCGGCAGCTGATCGGCAAGCTTGCGCATCCGCTCAATCACCCGGTCATCGACGCCCGGTCTCAGCGCGTCATCGCGGGCTACGCGATTCTGCAGCCGCGCGTGACACCGGCGCTGCCCGTCGGCAAGGATGCTTCGATTTTTCAGAGCGTCTTCGCGGGCCGGTCCGGAATGGACCCGTATGCGTTTGCGGTCTCGGACGTCTATCAGGATTTGTTCGGCGAGGGCTCGTATACCGGCAAGGGCATCTACGACGTGGCCGCGTTCGAGGCGGCCTTGCGCGGCCGTGTCGGCGAAAACCAGCTGCTGAGCCACGATCTGTTCGAGGGCACATACGCACGCTGCGGGCTCGCCTCGGACGTCGAGGTCGTCGAGGAGTACCCCGCGCGCTACGATCTGGCGTCGTTGCGACAGCACCGCTGGACGCGCGGCGATTGGCAGCTGCTGCCATGGATCCTCGGCCGTCGTTCGGCACTGCCGGGTTTGGGCCGCTGGAAGATGGTCGACAATCTGCGCCGTTCCCTGATCGCCCCGAGTGCCCTGGTGTTTCTTGCGCTCGCCTGGAGCGGGCCGCTGGCACTGGCCGGCACCTTGTTCGTGCTCGCGGCGCTCGTTCTGCCGGCCTTTCTGCCGCTGCTGCTCGAACTCGTGCCCGGCGACGAAACCTGGGGTGTCTCGAAGCGCCTGCGCGCCCTACGCGACAACTTCATGGAAGCCTTCAGGTCGTCGGGGCTGGGGCTCGTCTTTCTCGCCGATCAAGCCTGGCTGCAAACCGATGCGATCCTGCGGACTTTGCACCGGCTGACGCTGTCGCACCGCCGACTGCTCGAGTGGACGACCGCGGCCCAGGCGAAGCGCGCCGTCGCGCCGTCGCCGCTCGGCTGGTTCGTGCGCATGGGGGGCGGTCTGTTCGCGACGGCGCTGATTGCGGCGCTCGTCGCGTTCGTCGCGCATCGCTTCGTCTGGGTGTCGGCTCCGTTCCTGCTCGCATGGTTCATGGCGCCCTGGGTGGCCCGGCGCATCAGCGTGCCGAACACGGCGAAGAGTCACGAGCCCCTCGGCGCGGAGCAGCGCGACGTGCTGCGGCGGATGGCGCGCCGTACCTGGAATTTCTTCGCGACCTTCGTGACTCCCGAGCAGAACATGCTGCCGCCGGACAACTTCCAGGAAATTCCCGAGCCCGTCGTCGCGCACCGCACGTCCCCGACCAATATCGGGCTCTATCTGCTCTCGGTCGTCGCGGCGCGCGAATTCGGCTGGCTCGGTACCGGGGACGCGCTCGACCGTCTCGAGGCGACGTTTGCCACGCTAGATCGTCTCGAGCGCTTTCGCGGCCACTTCTTCAACTGGTACGACACGCACGATTTGCGACCGCTCGACCCACGCTACGTGTCGACCGTCGACAGCGGCAACTTCGCGGGTCATTTGCTCGCGTTGGCGGAATCCTGTCGCCACTGGGCGCGCGAGCACGCGACCCGGGCACTCGTCCCCCAATGGCGGTCCGGAATTCTCGACACGCTGATCGAACTCGAAGCCACTCTGAAGGCGCGCAGCGATGAGCGGCGCAATTACGGCGTCTCACCGGGCCAGCTCGAGGAGGCGCTTGCGGCCATGCGCGCCGCCTTGCAGCCGCCGGACGGCGCTCCCGAGGACGCGGCGCTGCGCCTGCAAGGCCTGCTGCTGCAGGCCGGCAACATCGGCGACATCGCCGAGGCGATGACCGAGGAACACGGCGAGGGCGCCGAGGCGCCCATATTGCGGCAGGCGCATGCGCTGCGCGCCGTGGTCCTGGGACACTTGCGCGACGAGCGCGCGGTCCCCGGCGCATTGGTCACAGACCGGCTCGCGGCGCTCGCCGAACGCGCGCGCGGACTGGCGCTCGCGATGGAGTTCGGCTTTCTCGTCGAGCCCGAACGCCAGCTGCTGACGATCGGCTACCGCGTTCAAGAGCGCGTGCGGGATCCCAGCTGCTACGATTTGCTCGCTTCCGAAGCCCGGCTCGCGAGCTACTACGCGATCGCGAAGGGCGATCTGCCGGTACGCCACTGGTTTCGCCTGGGCCGTTCTCTGACGGCGGTCGGCCGCGGGTCCGCTCTGGTCTCGTGGTCGGGCTCCATGTTCGAGTACTTGATGCCGGAACTCGTGATGGCCGATCCCACGGGCAGCGTGCTCGGCGAGACCGCGCGCCTGATCGTGCGCCGGCAAATCGAATATGGCGCCGAACGCAGTCTGCCCTGGGGGGTCTCGGAGTCCGCGTTCAACGCGCGCGACGTCGAACTCACCTACCAGTACATGAGCTTCGGAGTGCCCGGACTGGGCCTGCAGCGGGGCTTGGGCGACGAAGCGGTCATCGCGCCCTATGCGACGGCGCTCGCGGCCATGGTCGAGCCCGTGGCCGCGCTGCAGAATTTCGAGGCGCTGGCCAAGCTCGGTGCGAGCGGCCGTTTCGGCTGGTATGAGGCCCTGGATTTCACGCCATCGCGCCTGCCCGAGGGCGAGAGCGTCGTGATCGTGCGCGCTTTCATGGCTCATCACCAAGGCATGACGCTCGTCGCCATCGCGAACGTGCTGTTGGACGGGCTGTTTCGCACGCGCTTCGCGGCTGAACCGATGATCCAGGCCAACGAGCTGCTGCTGCAGGAACGCACGCCGCGCAACGCGAGCACGGCGACACCGCGCGCCGACGAAGTCCTCGTCGCACCCCAGTTGCACGAGCTCGCGGCCGCCGTGCCGCGCCGCTTCAGCTCCGCGCATCACGTCGCACCGCGGACGCATTTGCTTTCGAACGGCAGCTATACGGTCATGGTCACGGTGGCCGGCTCCGGCTACAGCCGCTGGAAGGATCTCAGCGTGACGCGCTGGCGCGAAGACCCGACCTGCGACCCCTGGGGCTCCTACGTGTTCCTGCGCGATGTCGCAAGCGGCCAGGTTTGGTCGGCGGGCTATCAGCCGGTCGGCCGCGAACCGGACAGCTATGAGGTCTCGTTTTTCGAGGACCGTGCCGAAATCACGCGGCAGGACGGCCGCATCGTGACCTCGACCGAGATCCTCGTTTCGCCCGAGGACGATGCCGAGGTCCGGCGCGTGACGATCACGAACGGCAGCAACCGGGTCCGCGAAATAGAGCTCACCTCGTATTCGGAGGTGGTGCTCGCCACGCCGTCTTCGGACGCGGCGCATCCCGCGTTCTCCAAGATGTTCATTTCGACCGAGTTCATCGCCGACGGCGGCGCTCTGCTCGCGACCCGGCGCACGCGCGAACCGAACGAGCACAAACTCTGGGTCGCGCACGTCACGGCGCTCGACGGAGCGGGCATCGGCGGCCTGCAGTTCGAAACGGATCGCGCGCGCTTTCTCGGGCGCGGCCGCGACCTCCGCGATGCCGTGTCGATCATGGACGCCCGGCCCCTCTCCAATACCTGCGGCATCGTGCTCGATCCGGTCTTGAGTCTGCGCCGCCGCGTGCGCATCGCGCCCGGGCAGTCCGCGAGCGTGGCGTTCTGGACGATCGTCGCGTCGAGCCGCGAACAGGCGATCGCGCTCGCGGACAAACACCGCGACGCATCGGCTTTCGAGCGCGTGAAGACCTTGAGCTGGACCCAGGCCCAGGTGCAGCTGCGCTACCTCGGCGTGGACTTCGAAGAGGCGCAACAGTTTCAGCGCATCGCCAATCGCGTGCTCTATGCGGATCCGGTGCTGCGCGCGCCGCGCGAGATGCTCGCGAGGAACCATTCCGGTCAGAGCGTGCTGTGGACCTACGGCATCTCGGGTGACATCCCGATCGTGCTGATCCGCATCGACGACGAACACGACCTCAACATCGTCAAGCAACTGCTGCGCGCGCACGAGTACTGGCAGGCGAAGCGTCTGGCCGTCGATCTCGTGATTTTGAACGACCATCCGCCGACCTACGCCGCGCACCTGCAACACGGCATCGAGGCCGCGATCCGCACGGCGCGCACGCGCGTGCACGACGAAGACGGTCCGGAGCGCGGGCGCGTGTTCCTGCTGCGCGGCGACTTGATGCCGCCCGCCCATCGCGATCTCCTGCAGGTCGCGGCGCGCGCGATCTTGATCGCGCGCCGCGGCAGCCTCGCCGATCAACTGGCGCGCTTGCGCGAGGCGGAGCCCGTGCCGCGCCTCAATGCGGTGCCCGTGAGCGCCCCCGTCGAGGTCGACGGCGGCCGCAGTCTGCCGTCGCTCGAGTTCTTCAACGGGCTCGGCGGATTCGCGAATGACGGCCGCGAATACGTGACGATCCTCGACGAGCGCCAATGGACGCCCGCACCCTGGAGCAACATCGTCACGAACGATCAGTTCGGATTCCAGGTGTCGACCGACGGCACCGGCAGCACCTGGTCGAAGAATTCGCGCGAGAATCAGCTCACGCCCTGGCTCAACGATCCGGTCAGCAACGCCCCGAGCGAGGCGATTTACCTGCGTGACGAGCACACGGGCAGTCTCTGGAGCGCGACGCCGCTGCCGATACGCGAAACCTCCCCGTACATCGTGCGGCATGGCTTCGGCTATACGCGCTTCGAGCACACGTCGCATGAGATCGGCGTCGACCTGCTGCAATTCGTGCCGCTCGACAAGCCGGTCAAGATCTCCCGGCTCACACTCGTCAACCATGCGAAGGAAACCCGCGCGCTCAGCCTTACGCATTACGTCGACTGGGTGCTCGGTAACAGCCGCGCGAAATCCGCGCCGTTCATCGTCACCGAGATCGACCCCGCGACCGGCGCGCTGCTCGCCCGCAATCCCTGGAACAACGATTTCGCGGAGCGCATCGCCTTCATGGACATGCGCGGCCGGCAGCAAACCTGGCTCGGCGATCGCGCCGAATTCCTCGGCAGGCATGGCTCGCTCAGCGAGCCCGCGGCGCTTCTGACCGGGGCGGTCTTGACGAACCGCGTCGGCGGCGGCCTCGATCCCTGCGGAGCGCTGCAGACCCGCCTGCGGTTGGGTCCCGGCGAGCGCCGCGAATTCGTGCTCTTGCTCGGCGAAGAGTCATCGGCCGAAGCCGCGCGCGCGCTGATCCTCGAATACCGCGATATCGATCTCGATCGCCTCTTTCGCCGCGTGGAGGATTTCTGGAGCGCGACGCTGGGGTGCGTACAGGTCAAGACGCCGGATCGCTCGATGGATGTCATGCTGAACGGCTGGCTGCTCTATCAAACCCTCGCCTGCCGCGTCTGGTCGCGTGTGGCCTTCTATCAAGCGAGCGGCGCCTTCGGATTTCGCGATCAACTCCAGGACGTCATGGCGCTCTGCATCGCCCAGCCTGCGATCGCGCGCCGGCAGATCCTGCGCGCGGCCGCGCGGCAATTCGCGGCGGGCGATGTGCAACATTGGTGGCTGCCGACCACGGGTCAAGGCGTCCGCACGCGCATTGCCGACGATCGGCTGTGGCTGCCGTTCGTCGTCGCACATTACCTGCGCATCACGGGCGACGTCGCCGTGCTCGACGAAGAGACGAATTTTCTCGAAGGCGCACCGCTCCCGGCCGACCAGCACGAGTCCTTCGGTGCGCCCGCGGCGACCGCCGACAAGGCCTCCCTGTTCGACCACTGCGCGCTCGCGCTCGAGACCAGTCTCGCGATCGGAGTGCACGGTCTGCCGTTGTTCGGAACCGGAGACTGGAATGACGGCATGAACCGCGTCGGCGCGGGTGGCAAGGGCGAGAGCGTCTGGCTGGCTTGGTTCCTGCACGCGGCGCTGCTGCAGTTTGCGCCGGTGGCCGACACCCGCGGCCAGGCGGAGCGCGCGGCTCTGTGGCGCAAGCATGCGTTCGCGGTCCAGCAATCGATCGAACGCGAAGCCTGGGACGGCGACTGGTACCGCCGAGGCTACTATGACGACGGCACGCCCTTGGGGTCGGTGGCTAGCGACGAGTGCCGCATCGACGCGATTGCCCAGTCCTGGGCCGTGATCTCGGGCGGCGGCGATCCGGCGCGTGCCGTGCGCGCCATGGCGGCCGTCAACTCACAGTTGGTCCGGCCGAGCGACGGGCTCATCGAACTGTTCACTCCCCCCTTCGACCATTCGCGCCAGGATCCCGGGTACATCAAGGCCTATCCGCCGGGACTGCGCGAGAACGGCGGCCAATACACGCACGCCGCGATGTGGACCACGCTCGCGTTCGCTCTCCTCGGCGACGGCGATCTCGCCGGCGAACTATTCTCACTGTTGAATCCGATCAACCACGCGAGCACCCGCGCAGGCATCCATCGCTACAAGGTCGAACCCTACGTCGCCTGCGCGGACGTCTACACGGCCGCCTCGCATGTCGGGCGCGGCGGTTGGACCTGGTACACGGGCTCGGCCGGCTGGATGTATCGCACCGGCATCGAGGGGATCCTGGGGCTACAGGTCGGCGGCGCGATATTGAAGATCGACCCCTGCATTCCGCGGACCTGGCCGCGGGCCCAGATCAGCCTGCGGCACGGAAACTCTCTCTACGTGATCTCGATCGAGAACCCGCGCGGCGTCAATCGCGGCGTGCAGCGCGTGCTGCTCGACGGCGATGAGCCGGCCGACGTCGCGCACGAGATCGCGCTCGTCGATGACGGGCGCACCCATACGGTGCGCGTCATTCTCGGGTGACTGTCACTATGACTGTGACGGTCGTTATGGCCGCTCAGCTGGGCTGCGGGCTGCGCTCCGCGGCGGAACCGTTGCCGCGACTCAGGGCGTGCACGCCCTTCAGCATGCTCGCGAGTTCCTCGGCGTGCTCCTCCTCGACGCTCAGGATCCTCTCGAGGACCCGGCGCGTCGTGGAATCGTGGTTGCCGATGTAATCGACCATTTCCCGGTAGGACTCGATCGCGATCCGCTCCGCGACGAGGTCTTCGACGATCATGTCTTCGAGCGTCTTGCCTTCCTTGTACTCGGCATGGCTGCGCGTCGTAAGGCCGCTCGGGTCGAAATTCGGTTCACCACCCAATTGCACGATGCGCTCCGCGATCGAATCCGCGTGCTCCTGCTCTTCTTGCGAATGCTCGAGGAATTCCTTCTTGACGCCCTCGGCGAGGACTCCCTCGGCCATGTAGTAGTGGCGCCGATAGCGCAGCACACAGACGAGTTCGGTGGCCAGGGCCTCGTTGAGCAGCTTCAAGACCACCTCGCGGTTTGCGTCATACCCCGGAGTCACCGCGCCCGCACTGATGTGCTGTCGCGCGCGCTCGCGGATCGTCTTGATGTCGCTCAAGTGCGGTTGCGAATTTTGGTCGTCGGGTTTGTTCATGTCTTTGATCCAGTGGTTGCGAGTAAGCGTATGAGCATGGTTTTGGCGATCGCGCGCACGGGTGCCCAGCGCAGTAGACGCCACAGCAGCGCCGGACGCGCGAGTAGCAATCCGCCGGCCAAGGCCGAGAAGGCACCCAAGCCATGACGGCCGAGCAGCAGCCGCAGCGTGCGGCTGCGCGGAAATGCATCGGTTCCGGGTGCAGACTTGCCGTCCGCGTCGCGCTCGGGCACGAACAGTTCGAGCAGCTGACGGCGCGTTTCCGCGAGGCGGGCGACGGTGCGGGTTTGCGTGGCGGCGCTCTGCTCGATCATCATGCGCGCATCACTCGCCGGCGGCGTTCAGAATGCGCTCGAGCACGATGCGGTCTTGATGCCACTCCGCTTTCACGGCGGCAAGAAACGGTGGCTCCGACCGCACCAGGCGCGCGCGGAACAGACAGGCAACGATGCCCACGCCGAGGAAAGCGGCCCCCATCCATGCGATCGCCTCCGAACGATACGGCGTATCCCAGGTACGTGCGATCACCGCGAGGCAGATCATGGCGAGTACGAACGCCGCGCTGACGCCGATCACGACAGCCGCGACGATGCGTTTACGGATGCCGTGTTCGGCGCGCGCCAGATCCTCGCCTACGAGCTCCGCATACGCGGCCGCATGCCGGAGCAGGATCGGCGCGGCCTCCGGCAGCGCGCGGAGCAGTTCCATCGCCCGGGGTTCCTACTGGCGCCGGCTCAACAGAAAGCCGACGGCTACACCGGCCAGCGCGGCGATTCCGATGGCCTGCCAGGGGCTCTCGCGCACATAGTCATCCGCGGTGCCCGCCACCTTGCGCGCCTGACGGCGCGCGGTCTCCGTGCCGCTTGCGAGACTCTCCTTTGCGGCGGCGAGCGCGTTCTCAACCTTGTTGCGCACGCGGGACATATCCGCGTCTTTGAGGTTGCCCAGGCGTCCGACCAGATCCTCCACATCGGCGATCAGGTTCTTGAGTTCGCTGGACGCGGTGTTCTGCACGTTCTTCGCGCCGCTCTTGAAATCGTTGTTCAAGCGGTCGGCCGAATTCTGCACGGCTTCGCCGCCCTCGTAAGTCGTTTCCATGATGGTCTTTCCTTTTTAGGTTCGGCGCGCGAGTCCGAGCACGGCGCTCAAGATCGCAACGACGAGGAACACGAAGAATAAAATTTTGGCGATGCCCACGGCGCCGGCGGCGATGCCACCGAAACCGAACAGCGCGGCGATCAAAGCTATCACAAAGAAAACGACGGCGTAGTAGAGCATGTTGATTCCCCTTGGAGTGTCTGGCGACGAGTGAGACACATTATCGCGCACTGCGATTTCGGTGAGAATCGGTGGCTCCCATACCCTGCTGTAGGAAAGCGCCCACAGCCGGCCCGCGATCCCGGACTTTACAGGTAGACTCCCTTGCATGAAATATTTCGGCGAGGGGCGCGGCAAGCTCGGACGATGGTACATCGCACTGCCGCCGCTGCTGCTGCTCGGGCTCCTGGTCGGCATGTTCCTGATCGCGATCGCAGGGCAGGCGCGCCTTTCGGCGGTCACCAACCGGGTGCGCGACTCGCATGAGCGAGAGCAGGCCTTGAGCGATTATGTCGCTCTCGTCAGCGGTGCCGAAACCGCCGAGCGCGGCTATATGCTGACCGGCGAGAATGCATATCTCACGCCGTACGAGCAGGCCGTTGCCGGTATCGCACCCGCTTTGGAGCGCGTGCGCCGCGCCTACGGCGGGGTTGCGCACGGCGAGGAGCAGACCCTCAAGCTCGCGGCTCTGACCGACCGCAAGCGTACCGACCTCGAGGCCGGCATGCGCGCGTTCGAGCAAAGGCAGGAGCGCCCCTTCGCCGCGACCTTGATCGATGCAGGGCATGCGTCCATGGATGAAATCCAGGCCCTGGTCGCCTCGATGCGCGAAGCCGAGAGCGCGGAACTCGCCGCGGCGACTTCGAGCTGGCATAGCGATCTCTTGTGGTCGCGCTGGCTGCTCGTGATCGGAACGGCTCTCAACGTCGGTCTGTTGTTGCTGGCGATGCGGCGGGTTTATCGCGACATGCAGCGGCGCGCACAGCAGACGACGGACTTGCGGGACCGGAGCCAGGAACTCGAGCGCCAGGTCGCGGAGCGCACTCGCGACCTCACGTCTCTGTCCACGCACCTTCAGGACGTCTCCGAGCAGGAAAAGGCCGCGCTGTCACGCGAGCTGCATGACGAGCTCGG
>Ga0116229_10012915_pt1 | contig 11931 bp, 10 predicted proteins | sample S1TSphgellanicum_3_FD_87313 | JGI IMG/M metagenome (GOLD analysis project Ga0116229, IMG submission 87313) | Host-associated microbial communities from peat moss isolated from Minnesota, USA - S1T2_Fc - Sphagnum magellanicum MG | ecosystem: Host-associated > Plants > Peat moss > Unclassified... | reverse complement strand
GTTGGCGTATTCGTTGAGCGTGTAGTTCATCGACGAGGGGAAGTTGGTGGCGCTGCCGTCATAGTCGATGCCCAGTCCGCCGCCGACATCGATGTACTCGAGCCCGGCGCCCATCAGCTTGAGTTCCGCGTACACATGTGCCAGCTCGTTGATCGCATCCTTGACGCGGCGGATATCCTGCAGCTGGCTGCCGGGGTGACAGTGCACCAGCTTCAGGCAGTCGAGCATGTCGCGTCCCCGCAGGATCGACACCATCTCCAGGATCTCGGTGATAAACAGCCCGAACTTCGACTTGTCGCCGGCCGAATCACGCCAGCGTCCGGAGCCCTCGGTGGCCAGCTTCACGCGCACCCCGAGCCTGGGCCGCACGGCGTGGATATCGGCGTAGCTGAGCACCAGCTCGAGCTCGGCGAAGTTCTCGATCACCGGGATGATGGTGCGTCCGAGCTTGGTCGCGAGGATCACGGCCTCGATGTAGCTCGAGTCCTTGAAACCGTTGCAGATGATCGGGCGTTCGTCCGCGCCCTCGGTCATCGCCATGACCGCCAGCAGTTCGGGCTTGGAACCGGCTTCCAGCCCAAAGCCGAACTCCTTGCCGTAGCGGAAAACCTCTTCCACCACCAGGCGCTGCTGGTTGACCTTGATCGGATAGACCGCGGTGTAGCGGTTGCGATAATCGTTTTCCGCGATCGCCCGCGCGAACGCGGCGTGCAGGTGGCGCAGCCGATGCGCCAGGATGTCGGAAAAGCGGATCACCACCGGCGCCGTCAGGTCGCGCTCCTGCAGGCCCTGCACCACTTCCAGCAGGTCGATCTCGCGCGCGGCGGTGGTGTCCGGCCGCACCACCACGTGGCCGGCGGCATTGATCGAGAAATAGCCCGAGCTCCAGGCCGGCACGTTATAGAGTTCGAGCGCGTCATCGACACTCCATGCCTGGCCTGTCGGCGTGCTGCGCGTCGCCTGCGGTTGCCCCACGATGTTGTTCCAGCCTTGCGCGCTGCCATCAGCGTAGGCGCGCACCATAGCAAATCGCCCTCACAAGTAAATGTCAGCAGGGGTAAAAGCGGCTGCCAGTCGCTACAATTGCCCCGATGGCCATCGATTTCTACTGGGGAAGCGGCAGCGCGCCGTGCTGGCGCGTCGCGCTGGCGCTCGAGTTCAAGCGGCTCGCGTACCACAGCCACCAGCTGCAATTCTCGCTGCAGGAGCATAAATCGCCGCAGATGCTGGCGATGAACTTTCGCGGCCGCCTGCCGGTGCTGCGCGACAACGACTACGTGGTGTTCGAGTCGCTGGCGATACTTTATTACCTGGAGCAGAAATACCGCGATCCGCCGATCTTCGGCCGCAACCCGGAGGAGGCCGGGGTGATCATGCGCGTGATCTGCGAGTACCAGTCGTACGCCGAGCCGCCGCTGCGACAGATCGTCGCCGGCCTGCAGCAGACGCAGGAGCGCAAGGTGGATGACGCCCTGGCCGAGGCCATGCACCGGGTCGCCGGCGAGGCGCGCACCATCGAGCTGCGCCTGGCGCGCTCGGACTGGGTGGTGGGCGAGAGCTTCTCGGCCGCCGACATGATGATCTATCCGGATATCCGGCGGCTGCTGCGCGCACTGCAGGCGCCGCAGGCGCACGAGCTGGCGGCGCGCTTCCTGCCGATGCCGATCAACTACCCGGCCATCGGCCGCTGGCTGGATCGCGTCGCCGCGCTTCCCGGCCACGAGCGCACCTGGCCGCCGCACTGGCGCTGACTGTAGTCCCGGTGTTCAACCGCGCAGTGGCCCTTGCCGCCGGCGCTGCTGTCAAACGCCGACGCTGGCGAGCCGGCGTGCCGATTGCTACGCTGCGGCGTCCTTCACGGCGGGAAAATAATGAATCAGCATGAAGTCTACGTCGATTTTCCGGGGCGCATTGTCCTGGTCGGATTCGGCAGTATCGGCCAGGGAGTACTGCCGCTGATCCTGCGTCACCTCGGCCTGCCCGCCGAGCGCATCAGCATCGTCAGCGCCGATGAGGTGGGGCAGGAAGAGGCGGCGCGCTTCGGTGTCAAATTCGTCAAGCAGCGACTGACGCGCGAGAATTTCCGCCGCACGCTCGATCCGCTGGTGGGCCGGGGCGACTTCCTGCTGAACGTGTCGGTCGATGTCTCCAGCATCGCACTGATCCGCTACTGCTGGGAGAAAGGCGCGATGTACCTGGACACCTGCATCGAGCCATGGCCGGGCGGCTACACCGATCCGACCATTCCGGTCGCCAAGCGCACCAATTATGCGATACGCGATGAGGCGCTCGGACTTCGCAGCGGCAACGCGCGTGCGCCGACCGCGGTGCTCACGCACGGCGCCAATCCGGGCATGGTGTCGCACCTGGTCAAGCGCGCGCTGCTCAACCTGGCCACGGACATCGGGCTCGGCGCGACGGTGCCCGGCAACCGCAGCGGCTGGGCGGAGCTGGCGCAGCGCCTGGGTGTCAAGGTCATCCACGTCGCCGAACGCGATACCCAGGTCTCGACCATACCGAAGGAGCCGAACGAGTTCGTGAATACCTGGTCGGTCGACGGCTTCGTGTCGGAGGGCTCGCAGCCGGCGGAACTGGGCTGGGGCACGCACGAGCGCAACTTTCCGCGCGACGGCCGCCGCTATGACTTCGGTGGCGGAGCGGCGATTTACCTGGCGCAGCCCGGCGTGGCGACGCGGGTGCGCAGCTGGACGCCGCTCAACGGGCCTTATCACGGATTCCTGATTACTCACTCGGAGGCGATTTCGATCGCCGACTACTTCGCTGTGCGCAAGGACGCCCAGGTGCTGTACCGCCCGACCGTGCACTATTCCTATCACCCGTCCGATGCCGCGGTGCTGTCGGTGCACGAGTTCTGCGGCCGCAACTACCAGATCCAGGATCGGCGCCGCATCATGATGGACGACATCAGCAAGGGCATCGATGAGCTCGGCGTGCTGCTGGCGGGCCATAAGAAGAATGCCTACTGGTACGGCTCGCAGCTGTCGGTGGAGGAAGCGCGTACGCTGGCACCCTACAACAACGCCACCAGCCTGCAGGTCACCAGCGCGGTTCTGGCCGGCATGGTGTGGGCGATGGAAAATCCGAACAGCGGCATCACCGAACCGGAGGACATGGATTTCCAGCGCGCGCTGGCGATCTGCACTCCCTACCTGGGGCCGGTGGTCGGGCAGTACACCGACTGGACGCCGCTGACGGATCGCGAGCGGCTGTTTCCCGAGGACCTCGACCAGAGCGATCCCTGGCAGTTCAAGAACGTGCGTGTCAGCTGAGCATCCCGCCGCTGCTAGTCCGCCGCGCTCGGCGGCGGGGCTGGACCCGCGACTGGATATTCGATGGCGACGATGGTGTAGCACCGGGTGGCGTCCGCCAGCTGCAGGATCACCTCATCGTGGATGCGCCGCCCCAGCAGCAGCTTGCCCAGCGGCGCATCCATGCTTATGTGGTCGGCCGCCATGTCGAGCTCGTCCGGCCCGACGATGCGATAGCACAGCTGGGTGCCGTCGTCGGTCTCGAGCGTGATGCGCGCGCCGAAGAACACGCGCCCGCGATCGCCCGGCGGCTGCTCGACCACGACCATGCCGGTGAGCCGGTTGCGCAGGAAGCGAACGCGCCGATCGATCTCGCGCAGCCGCCGCTTGCCATAGGTGTATTCAGCGTTCTCGGAGCGATCGCCCTGCGCCGCGGCGGCCGACACGGCCGCGGTCACCTGCGGCCGCTCACGCCGCCATAGATCATCGAGCTCCGCGCGCAACCGTGCCGCGCCCGCGGCGGTGATGTATTTCGAGCCCGACGGCTCGCGCGCACGATAGCGGCTCATCCTGCAAATCCTTGAAATAAAAGATTAATTTTTGACACTGCGCTCGGCGTGCAATTTGCTGTGCAATTTGTGCAGTAGCTCACAGCGAGCGTCGCGCACCTGGATCTAGGCTGTTTGCAATCCCCTGGACGGGCTCGCAATGCAAGAGCAGCCCGCTTCACTCGCCCTGGCCTAGACGTCCGGGGCGTTTTTTTTCCGCCGTCCGAACTGCGCGATCCTTTCGAACTTAAGCCACTGCCAGCACAGGCGGCTGGTATCCTGCGCCAGCCGTTGAAAAACCAAGACCTGTCGCCATTGTAAGCGGCACGGTCACTCGCGGAGGCTCGATTCGAATGCGCACGCTCAAGCTCACCCTGGTATTGGCCGCCGCCCTGCTGGCGAGTGGCTGTGGCTACAACCAGATCCAGCAGCAGGATGAGGCGGTCAAGGCGGCGTGGTCCGAGGTCGTCAACCAGTATCAGCGCCGCGCCGACCTGGTGCCCAACCTGGTCAATACCGTGAAGGGCTTTGCGGCGCAGGAATCTAAGGTACTGATCGGCGTCACCGAGGCGCGCGCCAAGGTCGGTACCATCCAGGCGACGCCGGAGCTGGTGAACGACCCGCAGGCATTCCAGAAATTCGAAGCCGCCCAGGGCCAGCTGTCGCAGGCGCTCAAGAGCCTGATCGCGGTGAGCGAGAGTTATCCGCAACTGAAGTCCGACCAGAATTTTCGCGACCTGCAGGCGCAGCTCGAGGGCACCGAGAATCGCATCACCGTGGCGCGCAATCGCTACATCCAGGCGGTGCAGGAGTACAACGTCACGCTGCGCTCGTTTCCTACCAACCTGACCGCGATGATCTTCAAGTACTCGGTGAAGCCGAACTTCACGGTGCAGAACGAGGCTGAAATCTCGCGCCCGCCGACGGTCGACTTCGGTAGCGGCACGGCACCGGCAAGCACTCCGGCAGCGGCAGGCGCGCCGGCGCAATAGGGCACGCGCGCTCCACGGAACGCCAGCATGCGCCTGCCGATGGCCGCCACGGCGCTGCTCCTGGGAGTGGCGCTGGTGCCCAGCGTCGCCGGCGCCCAGTCGCTGCAGCCACTGCCTAGGCTGGAATCGCGCGTCACCGACGCCACCGGCACGCTGACCGCGGGGCAGCAGGCGGAGCTGGAGCAGAAACTCGCGGACTTCGAGGCGCGCAAGGGCGCGCAGATCGCGGTGCTGCTGGTCGCCACGACTGCGCCCGAGGAAATCGAGCAGTACTCGATCCGGGTGGTGGACGCCTGGAAGCTGGGGAGGAAGAAAGTCGATGACGGCGCACTGCTGATCCTCGCCAAGGATGATCACAAGCTGCGAATCGAGAACGGCTATGGCCTGGAAGGCGTGCTGACCGACGCGGCCTCCAACCGCATCATCGAGGATACGATGGTGCCGCTGCTGCGCCAGGGGCAGTACTTCGCCGCCATCAGCGCCGGCGTTGACCAGATGATGCGGCTGATCGATGGCGAGCAGCTGCCGCCTCCCGACCAGACCTGGCAGCATCATCGCGGTGCCAGCAACTGGAACTTCGTGCCGTTCCTGTTCATCGGCGTGCTGTTCGGCTCGAGCATACTGCGCGCGCTGTTCGGCCGCACCGGCGGTGCGCTGCTGAGCGGCGCGGCGGTTGGCGGGGTGGTATTCCTGCTGACGCAGCTGCTGGGGATCGCGATCGGCGCGGCCGTGATCTCGGGCCTGCTGGCGCTGCTGCTGGGCGGCTCAGGAGGGGGCTGGCGTTCGGGCGGCGGGTTCGGTGGCTTTGGCGGCGGACTCGGCGGCGGTTTCGGGGGTGGCGGCTTTGGCGGCAGTAGCGGCGGCGGTTTCAGCGGCGGCGGCGGCGGCTTTGGCGGCGGCGGCGCGTCGGGAAGCTGGTGATGAGCCTGCTGACACGCCTGCTGCGGCACCTGTTTGCGACGGTAACGCGTACCCGCGTGCTGTTTTCCCCGACGGTGCTATCGCAGATCGAGACCGCGATCGGCGAGGCCGAGGCACAGCATTCGGGCGAGATCCGCTTCGTGGTCGAGACCGCGCTGCCGCTGCTCGCGGTGTGGCACCGCGTCACGCCGCGGGCGCGGGCGGTGCAGCTGTTTGCACAGCTGCACATCTGGGACACGCACGCCAACAATGGCGTGCTGATCTACGTGCTGCGTGCCGATCGGGCGGTGGAAATCGTGGCCGACCGCGGCATCAGCGCCCGGGTCAGCGAGGCTGAGTGGCAGGCCGTATGCCGCGAGGTCGAGCAGCACTACCGCGCCGGGCGCTACGCGCAAGGCTCGAGCGCTGCGGTGGCGGGCGTCGCGCGGCTGCTGGGCGAGCATTTTCCGCCCGGCGGCTCCGGCACCAATGAGCTGCCCAACCAGCCGATTCTGCTGTAGGACCTCCTGCAGAAACTGCCGCGTGTAGAATCCGGGGCGTGACCCGCCATCCCGACATCCGTGCCCATCGCCGCAGCGCCCATCGCCGCGGCGCCCATCGTCGCGGCGCCCATCGCGCCGGCGGCCTGGCGTGCGGTGCGATTCTTTGCACCCTGGCGGGGAGCCTGGCAGGGCTTGCGGGCTGTGCGCTGGTCGGCTCGCATCCGCTGCCGCCGCCGGCCCCGGTAGTCGAAGCCCCGCCCGCACCGCCGCCGCCGCCGCAGCTGGCAGCGCCACTCGACACCCACAAGTTCACGCTCAGCGATCCCGAGGATGACGTGGTCGGCGAGGTGCAGATCACGCTGGCCTCGAAGGACGACACGCTGCCGGACATCGCGCGCCGCTTCAACGTCGGCTACGAGGAGATCACGCGCGCCAATCCAGGGGTTGATCCCTGGCTGCCCGGTGCCGGCCGCAGCATCGTGGTGCCGACGCGCTTCGTGCTGCCGGATGCGCCACGCGAGGGCATCATCATCAATGTGGCGGCGATGCGCCTGTATTACTTTCCGCCGCACAAGAAGGGCGAGGCGCAGGTCGTCTACACCCATCCGATCGGCATCGGCAAGGTCGGCTGGTCCACGCCCCAGGGCGTGACCTCGGTCGTCAGCCACGTCAAGGATCCGGTCTGGCGTCCATCGGCGGCGTTGCGCAAGGATCACTTCAATGACAACGGCGAGCAGCTGCCGGCGGTGGTGCAGCCGGGTCCCGACAATCCGCTCGGCAAGTTCGAACTCACGCTGGGCTGGCCCAGCTACCTGATCCACGGCACCAACAAGCCCTATGGCGTCGGCCTGCGCTCCAGTCATGGCTGCATCCGGCTGTATCCGGAGGACATCGAGAAGATCTTCCAGATGGTGACCAACGGCACGCACGTGCGGGTGGTGAACCAGCCGTTCCTGTTCGGAGCGCACGACCAGCAGCTGTACCTGCAGGCCTACAGCGTACTGGAGGATGATGCGCGCGACTGGGAACACGCGCAGAAGAAGCTGCTGTCGCACACGCTGGCAATGCATATCCAGAAGGCGCTGCAGGCATCGGGTACGCAGGTCGACTGGCATCGGGTGGCGGCGATCACCAAGGCGCCGCGTGGCATTCCGATCCCGGTCAGCGGGGCTGACAGCAGCATCGAGGCGGTGCTGGCGGCGGCGCCGAAAGTCGAGAATCGCATCCCCGATGGCGCCGATTGGGACGGCAGCGATGACACCGGCACCGATGGCGCGAGCGCCAGGCAGCTGTTGCTCGAGCGCGAACCCGCCACCGCGCAGGCGCCGGCCGCGCGCGCCCCCGGAACCTGAAGCAGGGAACCGGGAGAACGCCATGGCCCAGTTGAGCGAGTGGCTGCAGATCATGCTGGCGGAAATCGCGCGCAAGCAGCTCGAGGCGCAGAACGCCGCCGCCGAACATCAGCGGCGCGCGACCGACCTCGATGCGGCAGCGACAGCTGCAGCAGCCAAAGCTGCAGCAGGCACAGCCACAGCCGCGACGGCAACAGCTACAGCCGCGACGGCAACAGCTACAGCTACAGCCGCAATCACAGCCGCAGCCGCCGCACCCAGCGCTGAGACAGCACCGGTCACATAGCTTCGTAGCGCGCAGCGGCGCAGCCGCTGTGCTACATTCGCGCCTGGCTTCGAGGGCAGGGCTTGGCCGAGTTGGTGTTTTCCCCAGCGGACACCGCACGACAGTTGCGGCCGCAGGCATCGATCCCACCCGCCGTCACCGCACTCACCGCCTTCGTCGGCCGCACACTCAAGGGTCCGGTCAACCAGCCGGTCGCGATCCGCAACTTCAATGATTACCAGCGCGTGTTCGGCGGCCTGTGGCAGCACTCGATGCTGTCGTACGCGCTCGAGCAGTACTTCCAGAACGGCGGCCGCGACGCGATCGTGGTCCGGGTGTGCAATGGTGGCCACGCACCGACACTGCGTCTTGCCGCCGGCGCCAGCCACCTGACCCTGATCGGACTGTGGCCCGGCACGCGCGAGTACCTGCGCGCCTCGGTCGACTACGACGGCATCGACCCGGCCGAGACCGATCGCTTCAACCTCGTGATCCAGCGCATCCGCGCACCGGAATCCGAGTTCATCGAAGACCAGGAGATCTTCCGCCGGGTATCGATCCACAGCGCCGCGGAACGTGGCGTTGCCGGCGTGCTGACCGGTTCGCACCTGGTGCGTGCGCGCGGCATCATTCCGCGGCAACGGCCCGACCTTACCCGCGGCGCGGCGTCCAACGGCGCCCCCGGCTACGTGCATTCGAACAATGACGGCGACGACGGCGATGAGCTGACCAACTACGACATCATCGGCGACGCCAGGCGCGGCAGCGGACTGTTCGCGCTGCAGGGCGCCGGACCCTTCAATTTCCTGTACCTGCCAGCGCTGGCGCGCGACGTCGATATCGGATTGCCGGCGCTGCTGGTGGCGCTGCGTGTGTGCCGCCAGCGCCAGGCGCTGCTGCTGGTTGATCCGCCGGTGGCCTGGGGCTCCGCGGCGCAGGCGCTCGAGGGTTTGCGCCACTGGCCGCTGTACAGCGAGGACGCGGTCATGTTTTTCCCGCGAGTGCTGGCGTTCGACCGGCTGCGCGGCCGCAATGAGGCGTTTGGCCCGGCCGCCGCCGCTGCCGGGTGGCTGGCGCGGCTGGATCGCAGCGGCCCGGTCTGGGCGGAAGCCGAGAAATCCGAGGAAGCGCTGCTGCGGCCGGCATTGCGGGCTGCGGTGAGCACCACCGACCTGGACCACGTGCGCCTGGCGCACGCCGGGGTGAACCTGCTGCAGACGGCGCGGGTTGCGGCACGTGCGCTGCCACCGCCGCGCATCCGGCTGCGCACGCTGGTCGCGGAGACCGCCCGGAGCGATTGCCGGGAACTGGCGTTGCGGCGGCTGGCGCTCCATATCATGAGCAGCATCGAGCGCGGAACCCGCTGGGCGGTCTACGAGCAGTCGGGACCAGCACTGTGGGCGCGTGTGCGCAGCCAGGTTACCGCGTTCCTGCAGGAGCTGGCGCGCGAGGGCGCCTTTGCCGGCAGCAGCGCGCGCGAGAATTACTTCGTGATCTGCGACCAGCGACTGAACGCCGCCGAGCATGTGGCCGCCGGCCGCCTGCAACTACTGTTCGGCTTCGCGACCGCACGCCCGGCCGACTTCCAGGGGTGCCTGGTCAGTCACGAGCCGGGCGGCAGCAGCGTGCGCCCGGCAAGCGTCAATCGATTCGCATTGCCACCGCAAAGCTGACCACCGCGCGCGCCACCTCCTGGCCCGCGGCCTGCTCGCCTGCCGCCTCGCTCAGCGTCACCGGAACCCCGACCAGCCCGGCCTGCGCCCAGTCGTTCTTGTCAAAACGCGCCAGTGCCACCACCGAGGATTCGACCCGGCGCAGGTGCTCGATCGTCAGGCCGCGCACCGTCCAGCACAGCCCCTCCGGCACGCTGACCTCCATGACCATCGTGGCCGTGAGTTGCGCCAGCGCGCTGATCGCCATCGGGTCGATGGCGCCATCGGTCGAACGGACGCGCCGATGCGCCTGCATCTCGGTCCGGCACAGACCCACTCGCAGCTCGCCGAAGCGTGCCTGCAGCGTGGACAACAGCGGCGTACGCATGCGGGTGGAGCGCGCGTATCGCCAGCGTCCCAGCAGCGAGCCCTGCGAGCGCTGGTAGTGGCGCAGCGCCTGGCTGGGCGGCGCGCTCGAGCCCAGAGTCAACCAGTCGAGCTGCGGACGTGCCGCACGCGAGTCGGTGCTGATAGTGTGTCCTCCCAGTGGCGGGTAACCCCGGCGATTGTGGCCGGCGATCGCGCGAGTTTATGCGAGTGACTTTATGCGAGTTGCAATCGCGCCTCAAGGTCCGGGAGTATGATTCGCGTCGACACAGTGATGCGCCGTGATCGGGTGCAAGGAAATCTTACGCATGGCGAACCGCTACGTCGTGTTCTCGCATGGCAAGGACAGCGTGCCGTGGGGCAGAAAAATCACGGTCTTGGCCGATGTCGCTCGTGGCGAAGGTTACGAGGTCGAGTCGGTCGATTATCGTGGCATCGAAACACCGCGTGGCTGCATTGACAAGCTGATCGAGGTCTGCAAGACGCTGTCGGGCGACCTGGTGCTGGTGGGCTCCAGCCTTGGCGGTTATGTCACGGTGGCCGCGGCCTCGCTGCTGCACGCACGCGGCGCGTTCCTGATGGCACCGGCGCTGTACATGGAAGGACTGCCGCCGCTGCGCGAGCGCGCGCTCGACTGCCCGGCCGCCATCGTCCACGGCTGGCGCGATGACATCGTGCCGATCGAGAACAGCATCCGCTTCGGGCGCGAATATGGTGCTTCAGTGCACCTGGTCGATGCCGATCACCAGCTGCACCAGCAGCTGCGCTTCATCAAGTACCTGTTCGAGTATTTCCTGATCGCTCTGGACCTGCCGGCCGAGCGCGGCTCGCCCTAGGGCCATGCAGGGTCTACTGCGCAGGGTGCTCGCGCTGTGGGTGCGCGCGACACTGCGGCCGGAGGATGCGGTGGCGCGCCTGGCCGGACGCACGCTGCCGGTGTGCTACGTGCTCGAGCGGCGCAGCCCGGTGGACCAGGCGGTACTGCAGAACGTGTGCGTGCGCGCGCGGCTGCCGCGGCCGGGACGACGCCTGCTGGCCCAGCAACTGGGCAACGTGCGCTCCTCGTTCGCGCTGACGCAGAGCATCGGCCTGTGGCGCACGCGCATGGACCGGCGGCCGCCGGAACTGCTGCTGGCGCTGATCGATGCGCTGCGGCGCGACCCGGCGCTGGACGTCAGCCTGGTGCCGGCGGCGGTGTACTGGGGTCGCGCGCCTTCCAAGGAGCGCTCGCTGATACGGCTGCTGCTGTCCGAGGACTGGGTCATCGGCAGCCGCGTGCGCCGCCTGTTCACGGTACTGTTCAACGGCCGCAATACCACGGTGCAGCTGGGCGAGGCGCTGTCGCTGCGCAGCCTGCTGGAAGCCGATGCGGATACGGCGCTGAGTGCCCGGCGCATTGCCCGCGTGCTGCGCATACAGTTTGCCCGGCTGCGCACTGCGCGCCTGGGGCCGGACCTGTCGCACCGGCGCACCATCGTGACCGCGGTGCTGCGCACCCGGGCGGTGCGCGCGGCGGTGTCGCAGGTGGTAGCCCAGCAGGTGCGCGAGAAGGACAAGCGCTCGCGCCGCGCGGTGCTGCTCGAGGCGCGTCGCTACGCCAATGAGATCGCCGCCAATTACTCGCCGGTATTCATTACCTTCATGTCGCTGGCGCTCAGGACGCTGTGGAACCGGCTGTACGACGGCATCGAGTTCGAGCACGTCGGTACGCTGCAGCAGGTCGCCGAGGGCAATGAGATCGTCTATGTGCCGTGTCACCGCAGCCACATGGACTACCTGCTGCTGTCCTACGCCATCTACGAGCGCGGCTACGCAGTACCGCACATTGCCGCCGGCCTGAATCTCAACCTGCCGATCGTCGGCCGCTTCCTGCGCAAGGGCGGGGCGTTCTTCATTCGCCGCAGCTTTCGCGGCAATTCGATCTATACCATCGTGTTCATGAAATACCTGGCGGCCATGATGGCGCGCGGTCATTCGCTTGAGTACTTCATCGAGGGCGGACGCAGTCGCACCGGGCGGTTGCGGCCGCCGATGACCGGTATGCTGTCGATGACAGTGCGCAG
>Ga0116229_10012912_pt1 | contig 11932 bp, 7 predicted proteins | sample S1TSphgellanicum_3_FD_87313 | JGI IMG/M metagenome (GOLD analysis project Ga0116229, IMG submission 87313) | Host-associated microbial communities from peat moss isolated from Minnesota, USA - S1T2_Fc - Sphagnum magellanicum MG | ecosystem: Host-associated > Plants > Peat moss > Unclassified... | reverse complement strand
CACAGCTCAAACACTACACTTGCAGGAAAAAAGTTTTTGCATCCCTCATTTGCACCCCGCAATGTCTCCTTCTCATTACATACAATTGTTGAATAGGTTCATGCTCATTTTGCATTTATCATTTTTAACATGGTTCTTAGTGTGTGGGATGTGAACATTTATGGTTGTTAATTACTAACGTTTTATTATTTGAGTAGTGATTGTTTATTTCAATAGTCATAAGAAATATTTTTGTGTTTATTTTTAATTAATGCACGATGTTTTAGAATGTCCCATTGGCTCTAGTTCATCATTTTAAGATTGGATGCTAGTGAATGCATTACTCTTTCTAAATATTTAACTCATAACACATTTACTTTCATATCAATGTCAATTATTAGCAATTGCATGTGTACATAAAGTCTTTCATTCATTATTGCTAAAGTTGAACTTTTCAATTGCAATTACCATTTAAGGTCTTATTTCCTTTTGCTTTTCTCCTCACATATATCCCTCTAGTTTTGTTTAAAATGTGATAAACACAATACATTTCATCCATAATGAGAATTGGATCCACTTTATTTAAATTTTTTTTCCATTACTTACATTGATTTTGACGCGCTCCCAAGTCACGGGGTGAAACCCACTTGAGGGTTTCACAAAGTCAAGTTACGGAAAGTTGAGACTTGGTAGCACGCTCCCGGCTTCCAACTTTAAAAAGGGGTAGATGGTCGAGTTGGGAGCCTAGGGATTAGACTAGGAAGAGGGACTAGCTTAGCTCGTGTGAATCTGCATCCAAAAACCAACCAAAACGGGTTAGTTTAGCATTCAGGACACCCTTAGGTGTTGGGACTTGCCACGGGCACTTGGACACACAAGACTCACCACGGCCCGGACTCGGGGGAAGCCACCACCTTCCCCCATATAGTATTCTCTGCGACTGGTCGCAGAGGCTACATCCGAATGGCACAAATTCCCGGGACTCCCGAAATGGAGTCCCGAAATTGTCCCGACGGGACTCCTGGAACTTTGAACCCCCATAACTCCCGACTGCAGAGTTGGATTGCGATGAGGTCTAAACCAAAGTTGTAGCCCTCGTCAAGATCTTTCCAACGCCATGTCGCACACTCAAATCGGACGTCGAGAAAAGGTCGATTCCCGACTTTTAGTGGTCGGGAGTCAAACTGCCAGTTTGACTCTCGGCCCTTCTTTTGCTCATAACTTGGGCTGCAGATGTCCGAATTGCCAATGCGAGACCATTTTCGATATCTACGTTTCAAAACCTTTCCAATGACACCAAGAACACCCTAATGCAAGGTGTTTTTCCTCTTGCTGTCAAGCTCTAAACATTCGGGAGTCCCGGAAGACTCCCAACCTCCAACTTTTCCAAGTGTTGGGCTTCACCCCCACACTTGGCCAAAGTGGGGTTGCGACAGATTTTAAAATCTAAATAATTCAGATTACTTTATATACTGCATAGGTCGATTGAATAGACATTATTTCACTTTTACTCCATTTCATTTCCTCTCACTTGCATTAACAAAGATTACAATTGTTCAGCCATTTCCATGTGTAATATGCTACGGCTAGTTCATCTTTGGAGTGTTGGTGTTCTCACCCATGATGCATGCTTGTTTTCTAGGATTTGCAGACATGCTTGGTGAATATGCGTTGTTTTCCTTTACATTTGGTTCTATTTCTTTTAATAATGAAATACAAATTTAATGTAGGGAGAGTAAATTGGAATATAAATCGATCAAGACTTCAAATTATGCAAATATAAGCTCTTCTTGTCTCTTTTATGTTCAAGGGTTTGAACATTGTTTTCTTTTATTATCCCACATTTCCCATGGTGTTGGTGGTGGTCTAATCATTTGTCAATTCATAGGTAGTTGTAAAATTTTGTTTCTTTCATGTTGTGGGACCTAAGCTCATTTGCCTAGAATTGCATATAGTCTTCTTTGGGGTTTTGCATTTTTTTTATTGCTAATAATTCACATAAGGTGACTAAGACTTCATTTGATAAGTTTTTAAGAAAGCTAATAAAATAGTGTTCTAGGAATGATTTTTTTAGGGTTGCACGTTGTTTAAAAAATTCCATGACATGCTTGAACCACCCAATGATAATCTTTTATATCTTATACTATGGATTTTGGAGTTTGGTTTTTCTTGGCGATAAATGGACTTTGTTATTTCGTCTTTTCATTTGCCCACCATTAATATCCACTTCGTTTTCTTACGCAATGCCCCATTTCTTGATTTTTAAAAATTCGCGTAAAGGATCAAATTGATTGTCATCTTGAAGAATTCGCTATCACAACAAGAAATCATGCCTTTTTTTACTAGGATTTTTGGTCAAAAAAACCACCCATATGGTTTTTTTTGCCCCCATGTTCAACTTGACCAAACTACCAATCTGGATAAGTCGTTTTGGATTCAACCATTTTCACTGGGTTTTTTTGGTTGTTTTTTTTAATAGGTTTTTTTACCAAGTTTTTTTAATTGAATGTTTGTGATAATAATATAATTTGGGTGACGACCAAAAATATATTATTTAAAATTCATATGAAAATATTAATTAATTAATTAATTACCTACCCTACCTATCAACCTGATGTCCTAAGCCTAGGCTAAGCCACCTAGGCTTGACTAGGCCATTTAGGTTAGGCCAAGCCCCCTAGGCTAGCCAAATAGCCTAGGCTAAGCCACCTAGGCTTAACTAGGCCATTTAGGTTAGGCCAAGCCCCCTAGGCTAGCCAAATAGCCTAGGCTAAGTGGTTTAGTAAGCTTTGCAACCTAGGCTACTTAATTAAATCACCTAAGTAGCCAAAGTAGCTTAGGTTACAAGTGTGGGGGCTTGAACTCCTCACCTTCACATTGAAAAGTCAAGTCCTTAATCATTGCATCACCACCCCATTAAATGATTTCTCTTGGACAACATATTGAAATGAACATGATTTTGGACCAACATGTTGTAATCAACTTTTGTGAATTTTTTCAACATATTACACTAAATGAACTTCAAATTTTTTACATTAATTACATAAATAGGTAGGTTATAGATAATTTAGTTTAGGTAGGTAGGAGGTACCTATTAATAAACGCATGTACTTAGGTGACATGTAGGTTATAGTCTACTAAGTTTTATAAGTACCTATTAGGTCTATGCTTATACCTACCTAATAAAGTACTTACACCTATGATATTTAGTAGGCTACATAAATACCTATTAGCTTATTAATAGATCTAGCCTAAGCATATTAAGTAGGTAGCCTAGCCTATTAAATAGGTCTAGGCTTAAATTGCCTACCTAATAGTAAGCTAGGTTACTTTCCTAATAGCCTAAGTGGCTTAGTTTAGGTTAACTACATATCTACCTAGTAGGCCTAGGTGGCGTAGGTTAGGTTAAGTACTTACCTAGTAGGCCTAAGTTAGGTTATGTAGTTACTTAGGTAGCTTAGGTTAGGCTATGTATTTAAGTAATTTAGGTTAGGCTATGTACTTACCTAAGTAGCCTGGGTTAGGGTATGTATTATAGGCCTACACTATGAGAAATCATGTCTGTGAAAACTAGATTTGCATGCAACTAGATCATCATGGAAACTATTATGCAACTAGGGTGCAACTACAGTATGGAAATACGATGAATTAATAATTAAAATGCCATGTCACAATATTTCATAGTTGTAATTTAATTGCACATTAGTTGCAACTTGGACTTTATATGGGTGTATTTACGCAAAGTATATATGGTGATAGTTAACCGTAGTTTGACCATGATCACAAGTTGTAATGAAATGGTTAATTTCAATTGTGTTGCAACTAGTGTAACTTTAGTGTTAAGTGAGCAATTACTTTACAATTAGCATACGGTGTTGATGCATACGATCATGCCATGTGTACGGTTAAATAAAGGTCCATAACATTTGGAATTTGGAACTTGTTTACAATTAAGAATCAACTAAATTGGCTAGTTTTACAACCAAGCTACAACTAAATATGCCACTATGGTTTCATTACCACTACAACAAAAGATGTCCCTATACATCAAGTGATTTCACTAAATTTTGAGTGAATTCATCAGTTTTAGTAAACGGGGACTAGTTGGAAAGTATTTAATTCACTGGTGTAGTGAATGGGGATTAATGAATTGCACCCACATTTTGTAGTAATGTACATAACTATTATTGTCCACTATTTTGGAATTAAAGTGTTCAGCTCATCTCAAATTAATTGTCAACTATGCAGCATCTCATAATATTAAAAGATTTACACATTGTGCAATTCATTGAAAGTGTACATGCAGGCCTTTAGTTGGATTGGAATGATGTGTTAAAATGTTTATGAGTATGTACATATAGATATCATTGCTTATACACTTCAAACTTTTTTGAATTAGATTATAAAATGTTTCATTATTACGAGCTAATTCCTTTATTGAATTAGTTAGTTAAAATAATTCATTTTCATAATTATTTAAATAATGTAATAAATACGACATTCTTATTTTTTGTGATTAATGTTCAATTGTTGTGTTAATGATATTTCACTATATTGGAATTCACAATATTATGTTGGTATACATACATATCAAACCATATAATTTCATGAAAGGTGAAAGTCTATTTTTGAATTGAAATTAAAAGCAATGTGTATATTTTATTAAACATTCAATAAAGGTGTACAAATGAAAATGTCTTTATATACCTCAATGTCTTCTACTCAAATTCATGTTTACTATTTAATATTTGAAAATGAATTATTTGTTACTAATTTTTTAATTTGTAACTAACATGTAATATACTTAATTACCATGAACTAATTAAATAAACTAAATAATAAATTATTCTTATGAATTAATTAATCAAAATTGGTTAATTAATATTTAATTAATTTAGATAATTAATAATTAATAACTTAAACTCAATAAATAATCATATAATTTTAATTAATTAATTCAAATAATTTTAGATAATAAACTTTGTTAATGTAGATGAATAATTATTGAATTTTATTTGAATTCAAATCATCAATTATCAACATAATTAATGATCTAATATTTATTTTGATAATTAATTATTTGATACTTATTATCATAATTAATTATTTGAATCAATCAATTAACTAATTACCTGAATTATATTAATTAGTTCATATAATCAATCTAAATAATCAATTATAAATTTCAAATTAATTAAAAAATTAAAGTCAAATAAAAAACATGTGGGAATTTTGTTTTTGTAATTATAATTCAATTACAACTAGGGTGCCACTAAAACATTTAACCCATATGTTTTGTCTTCAATATTTCATTTCACAAACTATATAAAGGAGGTGTCTTCTCTTGCATTCTCACAATAAAATACATGTGCCATGTTGGGATGAACTCATAAAAGCTTAACTTTAAAAGACAAACACACATAACAAATTAAAAACTCATGTGGCTATTTTTAAATTCGTCTAATCTTCTAATATTTTACCTTCCTACCTACCTACTTGCCTACCTAAATAAGTAGGCCTTATTTTTCTACCTACATAGATAGTAAGTAAGTAATTAGATAAATAAGTAGGTAAGTGGATAGGTTGGGGCTATATCAACTTACCTACCTATGGTTATGTATCAACCTACCTAAATACATATATATATTTGTTTCCAAATTTTTGTTAATATGCCACATGGCAAATTTTTTTATTGTGCCACGTGTCATAATCCAAGACTATTTTAAATGAATAATCATACTGGATGATGGATATCAATATTTCAAAAAAATCACGAAAAACCCTCATAATGCCATGTGTTAAATTTTGATGGATGGATGAAAATGACATAAACATAACATTATGATTGTAATCATAAGGGAATTGCATAGTAGTTGAAAAAGAGTTGTTTCAACAAAGTTGTAATTGAATTGTAATGAGTTACATCATATATATAGTGAGTTGCAACTCTTACAACTTTTGTAACTTGTCCAATAACATTCATAGTGTATAAATACAATGAGTTGCACGTGTCCAATGCAACTCAAAAATTGAGTTGTAAGGCCAGTTACAAAACACCCTTTTTTTTCATAATGTTAGGTTAGGCTACCTACCTTGTAGGCCTAAGATGCTTACGCTACATGTACATAGCTACCAAGTAAATATCAATAGCTTAAGTTAAGCTACCTACCTAATAGGCCTAGGTGCCTTAGACTACTTACCTAATAGGCTTAGGCTAATAGGTTACCTACATGGCCAATAGGTCTACCTAGTAAGCCTAGGTCACTTAGGATACCTACCTAGAAGGCTTACATTACCTAGTTATAAAATACTTAGTAGTCTTAGGCTATCTCCTAGGTAACCTACTAGATATACAGGTTTAGGCTAAGCTACCTAGTTAGGCTATTAATTAGGTTATTACCTAACAAGTAGATTATTAACCTATTGATTATGTCAGGCTAAATAAGTAGTTTAGGCCTAGCCTAACCTAGTAATTATGTTAAATTAGGTAGGTAGTTTAAGCTTAACAAGTAGGCCAAGTCATCAAACAAATATGGCTCATTTGACTAAGTGTCAAATCATATTAGTCAATTGGATTAAAGGTCAAATCAAGACGGTTAATTTGCCCAAACCCTATCCATTCGATATGGCTATTTTGATTAAGCCATGGTCATTTTGATGGACATTTGTCCATTTTAACTAGATCTTTGGCTTGACATTTGGTCAAAAAGGTCACTTTAGTCAAATGTAACATGTGTTTTTCATGCCTTAGACCTTTAGTCAAAATGGACCACCTTTTCGTCAATGTGAACACTTCGGTTAAATTGGCCTTTTGAAAAATCGTGACTTCTTCTAGTGCATGGTTTTATTATTTGCTCTAAAACAAAGTCTAAAATTGAATGCAATAATGTGTTCTCAATCATCCATTCAATTGTGAATGGTACCTCACCAATAATCATTGATCTAGTTGTCATTGTTTGGGAGAATTCAAAAAAATGTAGATATTGAGTAAAGCAATTAAGTACGCAAATTAATAATAATGGATCGGAAGATAAAAATATTTAATCAAAATAACATGAATGCAATATTATATTAAAGGTATACAAGTCGATAGTGATGAAAGATATAAAAAATGCAAATAAATAGTGGAGAACAAAAAATATAATTTAAAATTTATTAAAAATGTAATGAAAATGCAATCACTAAATGCCTATTTGATATGTTTCCTTTGGAGTTCGAACGATTGAATGGGTACTCTATATGTATCCATTGGAATTCCAGGGATTGAATGGCTATTATATATGCCCCATTGATTGGAGTTCCATGGACTAAATGGTTATTGTGTATGCATATTTTGGAGTTGCAGGGTCTAGCCTATCACAAACTTCATGGGTCATGATTTGGCAATAATAGTTATGCAAAATTTGTTTTTCATAGGTTCATATGGAATAAACATAGATGTCATTCATTTATTTGTATTATTGGAATTTTGATGTCGTGTGCATTATTTAAACACAAATGTCATATGTTTGTTTGTATTATTTAAACACGAATGTTATATGTCTATTTGTGTTGTTTACACACAAAAGTCGTGCACATGATTTTTGTGTTTAAATAATGCATGACATTCATGTTTAAATGTATGAACCCATGAAATAATAGATTTCGCACGGATTTGGAATGAACCCATGAAGCTTATAAATTTGTGATGAAATGGCTAATATCTATGCATCCTTTTGGAATTCCAAGGACTAGATAATTACTATATATGCATCCTTTGGAGTCTCAAGGGGGATGATGTTTCAAGAGATGCCAAAAAAAAAATTGTGCTTCAACACATCACAAATTTATAAGCTTCATGGGTTCATTTCAAATCTGTGTGAAATCTATTATTTCATAGGTGCTTATTGTTTAAACACGAACGTCATGGATTATTTAAACATGAAAGTCATGTGCATGATTTTCATGTATAAACAACATGCATGACATTCAAGTTTAAATAATGCACACAACATCAATGTTCAAACAATACAAGTAAATGAATCACATTCATGTCTATTCCATACAAACCTATGGAAAGTAAAATTTGCATGACTATTGTTGCCAAATCGTGACCCATGAAGTTTGCAATGCACATGGGGCACAAAGCTTGGTAAGGTTATGTATTCACATTTGATTCAACATGGACATTGTTGTCAAATATCCACGTGGTAAATGATGATGTGTTAGTTTGTGCTAACATGTTGGAATTTTTTTTTGTTAGGGTATATTTTGACATGTCACCAAATTTGTTAGAGAATATTGCATCTAACATGGAACAAATATATTTCTTTCTTGCACACACTCATAAAACAATAATCCCCAAAACAATGTCCCCATACCTCACACATCTAGTGTTCAACATTATAAAAAATCACCAATCATTATTGTATTGCAAAGATAATTACAAAGTTAGCTACCATTGGTACTCTTGCCCTTACTTAATTTGGTTTATCCTTTTAGTTCACTAATGCACCCTTAAAGTTTCGTAAGTTCTAGTTCTATGCAAATGAAATTAATCGTTGTGTGGGGGCATGAAACATAAGTATGTAATCAATAGACCAACGATTCCATCTATTTGGCATGTGTAAAAAAGGACCAATCTCTTACAAGATGAAGTGAAATCTTTCTAAAAAACATGGTTTATTGTCAATAAATGATAACCCATCTATTCTCCAAGTTTGTTCAATGGGGAAAACTCCGTTCCAATAAATTGATCAATAGATGTAATGTTGTGGCACACAACATGGAATGTGAAGGTTGTTCAACGCACATTACCATTTATGATGTCAAAACAACATTATAATCAATGGGAGGTTAGTTGACTTCTTGTTATGACTTTCAAGCTGCCATTTAGGGTTTTGTTTTTGGACATGGACAAAATCTAAAATATTTTATGTGTTGAAAATTCAAACAAAAAAATATGAAATTAAAATTGGGAACTTCACAACTTGCACTTGCATGAAATTTGTGAGTATGATTTCAAGCTCATTGGGGAAATAGGAAAAATGGGTGCCATGAAAACACATGTAATATGTATTGCAGCATGTAATCTTTTGTGGGCAATTAAAAATTTTCATTCATTTCTTGACTTCAAGTTGCGGTGAAGTTCATTGCTTGTTGGTTCATTTTGTAACTTTTATGTAGGCATGAATAATAATTAAAAGTGAGACCAAAAATTGTAAAAAAGAAATATTATCCATTGTAACATTCAAGATGATGCTATGTGTTTCACTGTAAGGCCAAAAATTACATACTAAATTACAATTTGTTGGTTTGCTAAATCAAAACATACTAAATCAAAATATGCAAATCAACAAATCAACAAATTGTTCATCTAAATTGATGGACCAAAGTTTTTTTAATCATTCACCCACAACAAAAAAATTTACAAACAAAGTAAAATTATTTGCACAATGTACATGGAGTAATACATACTTAACATGTACATTATGATTATCCTGACACCATTTCTTGAAAAATTTATAAATATTATTCCCACCTTTCTTTTCAAGAGCACAACACTGAGATGAAACAAGTGAAATTTGTTTTTTGCTTAGGCTTCTATCAACAATTGAAAAGCACATTGATCTACAATTTCAATGTTAAGCTCGTTGAATTTTGAGCCCAAAAGGGTAAATGCACATTACACTTACCAAAAAAGGTGGATGAAAGTCCATTTTAATAGTCCAAATCTAGTGATTTTTCAAAAGAAACATTTAATTAATGTTGAAGTTCAAAAAAATTTCCATTTCCAAATTCATACCATAGTTATTTAATTTTTAAAAAAAACCTCTAAAAATATGGGCCTTGAGAAAATCAATTTAGATATCAAAATGAACTTTACAAATTTTCATTTTCATTTTAAATTAAATTTTTTTGAAAGACTTTTTATTGCTTGATTTTTTCATATTAAATGTTAGGGTACTTCAATGTGTGGTGGTAAAAAATATACATGTTTAATTGTAATTCCACAAGAAGAAAAACGTCCATAATGATATTTTTTGGGGTAGTTTACACTATGATATTGGATGTACCATCCTTTGTAAAGTCCACTTTGATTTGAAGATTTATCCTTTTGGTATTTTATTTTTTTGGGGTTTGAAAGATTAAAATATAGGTTTCCATTTTTCATCCCACTTTCAAATAGATTTGAATACAATGCGACAATACTTGATTCACTCAAAAAAAAATTACCACTATGACTTCCAAAAAAGTTCATTGTAGTGTGCTTTTACCTAAAATCCCAGTTGCACACCAACTAATTTTACAAGTATTAACACGTTTAGATGAAGAAGCTTGCAAATCAACAATGCGACCTTTCGTCATTCATAGTTATGCATTACATTGCATTACAATGTGGTGTAATAATAATACAACATTACACTACAATAGAATTCATGTAGAACTTATTATAAAAAGCTTTGTTAGAGGGTCTTTCTCTTTTTCCTTAGTTAGGATTTTGGCTTCCTTTTTCACTTCCGTTGTATTTTTACTACCATTTTCTTTGGACTCTTTAGTTTTGTTGTATGCTTCTACACAAAAAAAAATTAAAAATGAATAATTTCAAATTACATTAATGTATTATATCTTAAAGTTAAGCACATTCACATTCCAATGATTGGGATGTTACTTATGATAATTGATGGTTTCAAAGGTTCCACCATCATTTAACTTCTTTTATTTTGTTTGTTTCCTTACTTGTCTTATGGGCATTCATTTGCAGCATTAATAAAACATTGCATTTTAGCCCATTTGAACCATGTGTGAATTAGTGAAAAAGGGAACTTGATGGAGAAGAGGGATCATTTTTTATGTAACATGGTTGAAGAAAGGAGGAAGAGAAGTGGAAATGCTTGGAAAGTTTGGGAGAGGAGAACCATGTTATATTTCTTAATGATGAAAAATATGGAAAGTGAAAGTTATGGAACTTAGTGTGAGTATACGTTTTAACTTTCCATAAAATATTGTAATTCTTTTTGTTTTATAGAATCCAATACAAATTTTTGGATTTTTTTTTTCAAAAGTAAAATATTTGATTTACAATATGCATCTAAAACAAAATTACAATCAATTTATAATTTATATTAGTTACATTGAAACATGTATCATTTATAAAAGAAGCATTTATATGTTTACAAATATCAATTGTACAAAAAACTCAAAATGTAAAATATATCAATTTAGAACCATCAAACCTTTTTATGAAATATCTTAAATAATGGTGAGATATTTCATCACATTACAAGTATTTCATTTTATTAGTGAAATCAATGTTTTAAAACACATGCGTAACAAAGTTTTCAAAAAAATTGGAAGTTTGCAATTTCATTCACACACAATTTTACATTTCAATATCAAAAGAATCAAAAGTTTTCATCTCGATAACTTCCACCATTTTATTATAATATAGTTTGATTATTTAATAAAAAAGTAATTCCATACCAAAGTTGAAAATAAATTTTATACCTTAACATAACAATTGATTTGGCCATAATTCTTGCATTACTTAAACCATAACCATATTTCATTCTAAAATTATTCAATATGTTCATAAAAACTTAACCTTGTAATCATCTTTATATGATGTGTTAACACATTGTTGATAAAATTTTGGCATTGGGGAAACTTGAAATCATAAACTTTTTGACAAATTTTCTATGGCTAGCTAGACCTCCTGTTATTTATCAAACCAAATCCTTCTACTCATGGAGATGATTTATTTCTAGCCTAACCCCAAAAATATAGATTCCAAGATGCACAACTTTGCTATAGGTTGTACAACAATGAACAATTATTTTTTCCCAATGGACTTCTTTGTGGTTCATTACAATCATTACCCCCACCCCCCACAAAAAAAAACCTATAAATTACAACTATTACAAAAACATTCAAACAACAAAAAGTGATAATGAAAACTAAATTTTAAAATATT
>Ga0116229_10012911_pt1 | contig 11932 bp, 9 predicted proteins | sample S1TSphgellanicum_3_FD_87313 | JGI IMG/M metagenome (GOLD analysis project Ga0116229, IMG submission 87313) | Host-associated microbial communities from peat moss isolated from Minnesota, USA - S1T2_Fc - Sphagnum magellanicum MG | ecosystem: Host-associated > Plants > Peat moss > Unclassified... | reverse complement strand
CGATGTCCTCAACGACAAGCCCGCCGTGCGTGCGCTGCTTGGCTATCTGCCGCAGGATTTCGGCCTGTATCCGAAGATGTCGGCAATCAAGCTGCTCTCGCACCTGGCTCAGCTCAAAGGCATCGATGACAGGGGCGAGCGGCGCGAGAGGGTCGAAGGCTTGCTGCAAAAGACCAACCTCTGGTCCGACCGTCATCGTGCACTTGGCACTTTTTCGGGGGGCATGCGCCAGCGCTTTGGCATTGCCCAGGCGCTCATTGCCAACCCGCGCCTGATCATCGTTGACGAGCCGACGGCCGGCCTCGATCCGGAAGAACGCGTGCGCTTTCACAACCTGCTTGCAGAAGTCGGCGAAGATGTCGTCGTGCTGCTGTCGACACATATCGTCGCCGACGTCGCCGAACTGTGTCCGAGACTGGCGGTCCTAAACAAGGGCCGGGTCCTCGTCGAAGGCGCGCCCGTTGCGATTGCAGCGCGTCTTTTTGGCCGCGTCTACGCCACTTCGGTGGCGCGCAACGATCTGCAACAGTTCGCCTTGCGCTACCGCGTGATTTCGACGCGCCTGCGCGCCGGGCGCACGGTCGTGCACGTGATTTCCGAGGTGCCTTTGGGCGAGGGCTTTGAGGCGGTCGAGCCAACGCTTGAGGACGCCTATTTCGCGGCCATCGCGGGCGTTTTGCCCGCGCCGCCCGATGATCCCGCAAACGCCGCTGCCGCGGCGCAAGGCTGAGCTTGCGCATGCTTAGCGTCATCGCCAGGTTCGAATTCGCAACGCGCGTTCGGCGCGTCTCCACCGCAGTCTATTTCAGCCTCTTTTTTGCGCTGAGTTTTCTCTGGCTGGCTTTAGCCGGCGGTGTTTTTCCCGACGCTGATATCGGCTTTGGGGCAGCACGGATTGCCATCAATTCGCCCTTCTCGATCGCGCGCGCGAGCGTCATCCTCACGGCCTTTTCCATGATCGTGGTGGCCGCGATCATGGGTCGCGCAGTGCAAGAGGATGTCGAGGCGCGCACCACGCCCTTTTTCGCGACGGCGCCGATATCGAAGTCTGATTTTCTTCTCGGCCGCTTCCTTGGTGGCTTCGGGGTTGTCGCGGTGATCCTGCTGTCGCTGCCCCTTGGGGCGTGGCTTGCGACCTTCTTGCCTGGCATCGACCCGGCACGGCTCGAGGCCAATCGCCTGTCTTCGTATGTCCTGCCCTACCTGTGGCTAAGCCTGCCGGATGCGCTTGCCACCGGCGCCTTTTTTTTCTTCCTGGCAGCAAGCACGCGTCGCATGCTGCCCGTCTACGTCGGCAGCGTCCTTCTGATTGTGGCCTGGACCTTGTCCCTGCGCTGGGTACAGGACCTCGATAACCGAGCGCTCGGCGCGCTGATCGATCCGTTTGGCCGCAGTGCGCTCACCGAGGTCACGCGCTACTGGACGGCGCCCGAGCGCAACCAGCGGGCCCTGGGGCTGAGCGGGCTGCTTCTTGTCAATCGCGTCTTCTGGCTGGTGCTTGCCTTCCTGTTTGCGCTGATTGCAAGTCTGCGCTTCTCGATGGCGCATTACGCGGGTGGCCTTGAGCGTCTGGGCGATGTCGCAACCCGCCCGGACACGCCCGTGGCAGGCGCTTCGCGCACGCATGCCAAACCGCACAGGCGCACCATGCATCTTCAAGGCGCCTTGCTGCCGATGACGCTTGTCTACCTCAGAAGCATCGTCAGCAACGTCTACTTTGGCGTTCTGGTTGCAGCCGGCCTCGTGCTTGCGATCACGCTGGCCAATTCGGGCGGGCGCATCTATGGCACGGCGACCTGGCCTGTCACCGCGCAGATGATCGATTCGCTGTCAGCGCCGTTCACGCTGTTCATGCTTGCCATCATCACGTTTTATGCGGGCGAGCTGGTCTGGCGCGAGCGCGAGGTGCGCATCTCCCAGATCGTCGATGCGTCCCCGACGAAGAGCGTCACCCTCCTCGCATCGAAGCTCCTGGCCCTGATGGCGGTGCCGGCCATGCTCGAGGGCGTGTTGATGCTTGCGGGCATCTCGGTCCAGCTCAGCCATGGCTATACCCACGTCGAGCCGGGTCTTTACCTGCACGACCTGTTTGGCATCCAGCTGATCGACTTCTGGCTCCTGTGCGTGCTTGCCCTGACCGTGCACACGGTACTCGATCACAAGTACGTCGCACACTTCATCCTGGTCTTGTATTACATCGCCGACATCAGCTCTTCCGCACTGGGCTTTGAAGACAATCTCTACAAGTTCGGCGAGACCGGCGATATCACCTACTCGGATATGAACGGCTTTGGCCACGCCCTCATCGGCGTGCGTTTTTTCGAGATCTACTGGGGTTTCGCCGCGCTCTTGCTCTTGATTGCAGCCTTCTTGCTGATGGTGCGTGGCACGCCAGCCTCGTTCTTAGAGCGCATCGCAAAGGCGCGCCTTCGGGCAGCGCGCATGCCGCGCCTCGTTCTGCCTTTGGCCCTGCTGTTTTTCGTCGGCTCAGGCAGCTTCATCTATTACAACACGCACGTTCTCAATCGCTTTCATACGGCGCGCTCGGACCTTGAGGGCCAGGCCGACTACGAAAAGAGTTATCGCTTCCTCGCGGCATTGCCGCAACCGCGCATTGCCGCGGTTACGCTTGCCATCGACATCAGGCCCGAAAGCCGCTCTGCCGTGGCACGCGGGCACTATGATCTTGAGAACCGCACCGCGCATGCGCTTTCGCTTCTCAATCTCGACTTTCCCGCAGGCGGTGGCGTCGTTTTGAAATCGCTTGCGGCAAGCCGCCCTTTTCAGTATGTCATCAACGACGCGGAGCTCGGCATGCGCCAGATGCGTCTGGCCGCTGCGCTGCAACCTGGCGAGCACATGGGCATTGATTTCGTCACGGCGCTTGAAAGTCGCGGCTTTGCCGGCGCGCACGAAGAGACCGCGGTGGTTGAAAACGGCACTTTTTTCAACGGCCGCATGATGCTGCCGCACGTCGGCTACGACAGCGCAGGCGAATTGACGCGGCCTGGCGATCGCAAGAAATTCGGCCTGCCTGAGAAGCCCGCGATGCGCGCCCAGGATGATCCGGTCGGACTTGCCGCCAATTACATCGCCGATGACGCTGACTGGATTCCCTTTGAGGTCGACCTTGGCACCGAACCCGACCAGCTGGCGGTGGCCCCTGGCGATCTGGTCAGGACCTACAGCCAGAACGGCCGTGCTCACTTCGTCTATCGCAGCAGTCGCCCGATCCTGAATTTTTTTGCCTTTCAGTCCGCGCGCTATGCGCGCGCCAACGACGTCTGGCATGGGCCAGAAGGCGATGTGCCGATAGCGATCGACTACCAGAGCGGGCACGAGTTCGACCTCGCGCGCATGATCTCTGCCGTCAAGGACGCCCTGGCCTACGACACGGCGAACTTTGCGCCTTACCAGTACGACACGTTTCGCATCGTCGAATTTCCGCGCTATCAGATGTTTGCCGAATCGTTTCCGAACACCACGCCCTACTCGGAGGGCCTTGGTTTCATCGCGCGCGTCAACGACGACGATGCGCGCGACATCGACTATCCGTTTTTCGTCACCGCGCACGAGGTCTCGCACCAGTGGTGGGGCTACCAGATGGTTGGCGCCAATGTGCTCGGGGCGACCATGCTCAGCGAGAGCCTCGCGCAGTACTCGGCGATGATGGTCCTGAAGCATCGCTATGGCGACATGCGCATGCGTCGATTCCTGGCCTTCGAGCTCGATACCTACCTGACCGGGCGAGCCAATGAAGGCGATCACGAGGTGCCGCTGTCCAAAGTCGAAAACCAGACCTACATTCACTACGCCAAAGGCGCGCTGGTGATGTATGCCCTGCAGGACGCGTTAGGCGAGGCACGCGTCAACCGGGTGCTCGCCGAGATGCTCGCAGCCCATGCCAGCAAGGGTGCGCCGTACCCCACCAGCGCGGAACTGGTGCAGCGCTTTCGCGACGCCGCGCCTGCGCAGTTCAAGTCGCTTGTGACCGATCTTTTTGATCGTATCGTGCTCTTTGACTGCCGTGCGCTCAGTGCCACGGCGAGGAAAAATGCCGATGGCACGTATCTCGTTAGCGTCGAAGTCGAGGCGCAAAAGCGCGAGGCCGATGGTCAAGGCAACGAGAGCTATGCAGCGCTTGACGACTGGATCGACATCGGCGCGCTCGATGACAAGGGCAATGCCATCGTGCTTCAGAAGCACCATTTCACCGATGGCAAGCTCAAGGCCAGCTTCATTGCCGACCGCCTGCCGGCAAGGGCGGGAATCGATCCGTTGCACAAACTGATTGACAGGAACCCGGGCGCTGCGATGCTGCCGGTCGAGATCGCGCCCTAGGCGTAAAGCGCCAGGGCCGCATGGTGCGGTCCCGTGCCCATCGTGCTAGCCCTTGGCTTTTTCCTTGGCTTTTTCTTTTTCGAGTTCGGCGACGCGCGACTCGAGCGCGTCGAGCTTGATGCGCGTGCGCGAGAGCAGTTCGGATTGCAACTCGAGTTGTTCGCGCGTGGCGAGATCGAGCTTGGCAAAGCCCTGGGCGAGCATGGCGCGCACATTCTGCTCGATGTCCTTCGCAGGAGATTGTTTCAGCATCTCGCTAAAACGACTCTGCATTTCTTCGAAGAACGCGCGCAGATCAGGTGGGTTGGTCATGGGCTGTCAAGTTAATTTAACTGAATTTTAGCACGCGGCGCGCCGCCACGACATAAGCTCACGACATCGGTCCAAGACGGCTTTGGCCAAGCACCACAAAGAAGCGCTGGGCACGGTTTGCGGGCGTGACCGTTTCACTTCTTTGGTGCTCTTGCCAGCGACGCTTTGGACCCGGCCGCGCAGTCGCGCGAATGGCATAGGACTTGCGTTAAGGGGCGCTCAAAAATCTTGGCCTTCAACCTACCTTGGCTGCCTCATGAAACTGATCACGGCGATCATCAAACCCTTCAAACTCGACGAGGTGCGCGAAGCGCTCTCGGCCATCGGCGTTCAGGGGGTCACGGTCACCGAGGTCAAGGGCTTTGGCCGGCAAAAGGGACACACCGAACTCTATCGCGGCGCCGAATACGTGGTCGACTTCCTGCCCAAGGTCAAAGTCGAGGCCGCCGTGTCTGAAGAACTGGTGCAGCAAGCGATCGAGGCAATCGAGGCGGCAGCGCGCACCGGCAAGATTGGCGATGGCAAGATTTTTGTCTACGACCTCGAACAGGTTTTACGGATTCGCACAGGCGAGACCGGCAAGGACGCTATCTGATGCAAGGACGTGATCTGATGACTGCAATGAATGCCACTTTTTTTCCGGTCGTCTCCGCAAGGCAGTGGATTTTTGCCCTCCTTCTGGCGCTCTTCGCGGGGCTCGCTCTACCGCCTCTTGCCCATGCGCAAAGCGACACGTCAGCGCCTGCCGCGTCTTCGGCAAGTGCGGCACCGATGGCAGCCCCGGTTGCAGCCGACGAGGCTGCCAAGCCGGCCGACGCCAGCGCCCAGCCGGTGACGCCGAACAAGGGCGACACGGCGTGGATGCTGACTTCGACTGCACTGGTTCTTCTCATGTCGGTGCCTGCGCTTGCGCTCTTCTATGGCGGCCTGGTGCGCAGCAAGAACATGCTCTCGGTCTTGATGCAGGTGTTCGTGAGCTTCTCGCTTGTCACCGTGCTTTGGTGCGTCTACGGCTATTCGCTGGCCTTCACCGAGAACAATCCCTTCATTGGCGGCTTCTCGCGAATTTTCCTCTCCGGCATGTTCGACGCCGCGACCGGCGCGTTCTCAACCGTTGGCTCGTTCGACAAGGGCGCGCCCCTGTATGAGCTCGTCTACTGCGGCTTTCAGTGCACCTTCGCTGCCATCACCTGCTGCCTGATTCTCGGCGCCTTAGTCGAGCGCGTGCGCTTTTCGGCCGTGCTGCTCTTCATGGTGATCTGGTTCACCTTCAGCTACCTGCCGCTTGCCCACATGGTGTGGTTCTGGCCCGGCGCCGACGCATTCACAAGTGCCGGCCTGGCCGACGCCACCACGGCCAAGGGCGGCTATCTGTGGCAGATGGGCGCGCTTGATTTTGCCGGCGGCACGGTGGTCCACATCAACGCCGGGGTTGCAGGCCTCGTGGGTGCTTTCGTTCTTGGCAAGCGCATCGGCCTCGGGCGCGAATCGATGGCACCGCACAGCCTGACCATGACCATGATCGGCGCGTCGCTGCTGTGGTTTGGCTGGTTCGGCTTTAATGCCGGCTCGGCGCTCGAAGCCAACGGCAGTGCCGCGCTCGCGTTCATGAACACCTACCTTGCAACCGCCTGCGCCGTGCTCGCCTGGGTGTTCGCGGAATGGGCCATCAAGGGCAAGCCATCGATGCTGGGCGCGGCCTCGGGGGCCGTCGCCGGGCTGGTCGCGATCACGCCTGCGGCAGGAAACGTCGGCATTCCTGGCGCCTTTGTCATCGGCATCGCCGCAGGTCTCGTCTGCCTTTGGGGCGTGACGGGGCTAAAGCGCATGATTCCCGCCGACGATTCGCTCGATGTCTTTGGCGTTCATGCGCTGGGCGGCATGCTTGGCGCGCTTTTGACCGGGGTGTTCAATTCGCCGGCGCTTGGCGGCCCCGGTTCGGTGGTTGACTGGGTCACCGGCAAGACCGGCTACCCAGGCATCGCAGCCCAGCTTTTCATCCAGGCCAAGGCGGTTGGCATCACGGTGGTCTGGACGGCCGTGGTGGCGCTCATCGGTTTCAAGATCGTTGACATGCTGATCGGATTGCGTGTGCCCGAGGAGGCAGAACGCGAGGGCCTCGACATTTCGGCGCACGGCGAATCGGCGTATCACGCGTAATCGCACCGGGTTTTTTGCCAGGGAGCAGGGTTCAGTTCGAGGTTTTCTCCTCCAGAAGTCTTGGCCCCGCATGGGGTTGTGGCCGGCCAATACACGCGCCGGCCATTTTTTTGCCCCAAATCCGCAAAAGACCTGTAACCAGTAGGGTTTAAATTGGTCTGAATGCCCAAAGGTGGGCAAAGGCGGCCATCTGGCCGCCTTTCCACGGGTCTCGCACGCCTTTACCGATACAATTCAGCGCTTACTCGAAGAGTCCCGCATGGTTCCTCATCTCATGACCGCGTTGTCCGGCCCGCTTCTGGACCTGGAAAAGCGCATTCTCGACGCGACGCCCGCGATCGAGCGCTGGTTCCGGCTCGAGTGGCAGGAGCACACGCCGCCGTTTTACTGTTCCGTCGATCTGCGCAATGCCGGCTTCAAGCTGGCGCCGGTCGATACCAACCTGTTTCCCGGCGGATTTAACAACCTCTCCCCCGACGTCTTGCCGCTCGCCGTGCAGGCGGCGATGGCTGCAATCGAGAAGATCTGCCCGGACGCGCGCAATCTGCTTCTGATCCCGGAAAATCACACGCGCAACACCTTTTACCTGCAAAACGTCGCGAGACTCTCGGCGATCCTGCGGCAAACCGGGCTTAACGTGCGCCTGGGCAGCCTGAACCCCGAGATCGAGGAGCCCACCCGGGTCGATCTGCCCGATGGCCAGTATCTGATGCTCGAGCCCCTGATCAGAAGCGCAAGGCGGCTCGGCCTGAAGAATTTCGATCCCTGCGCGATCCTCCTTAACAACGACCTGTCCTCGGGCATACCCGAGGTGTTAAAGGGCCTCAACGAGCAGTTCGTCCTGCCCCCGCTTCACGCCGGCTGGGCCGTCAGGCGCAAGTCGAACCACTTTGCCGCCTACGACGACGTGGCCAAGAAGTTCGCGAAGATGCTCGATATCGATGCGTGGATGATCAATCCGTATTTCATGCCCTGCTCGGACATCGACTTTCATGAGCGCACCGGCGAAGAGCGCCTGGCTGAAGCGGTCGATGCGCTGCTTGTCAAGATTCGCAAGAAGTATCGCGAGTACGGCATCAGCGAGCAGCCCTTCGTGATCGTCAAGGCGGATGCCGGCACTTACGGCATGGGCGTGATGAGCGTCAAGGACGCCTCCGAGGTGAGAAACCTCAATCGCAAGACGCGCAACAAGATGTCGGTGGTGAAAGAGGGCCTCGAAGTCAGCCAGGTGATCGTGCAGGAAGGCGTCTATACCTCGGAGAACATGAACGAAGGCGTGGCCGAGCCCGTGGTCTACATGGTCGATCGCTATGTCGTGGGCGGCTTCTACCGCGTGCATGCAGAACGCGGCAACGACGAAAACCTGAACGCGCCTGGCATGCAGTTCGTGCCGCTGCCCTTTGCCTCGAGCTGCAACCTTCCCGACCCGGGCCAGCGCCCAAGCGCGGCGCCGAACCGCTTTTACGCCTATGGCGTGGTCGCGCGCCTGGCGCTGCTTGCCGCTGCGCTCGAACTCGAACGCACCGATCCGAATCCAGAGATCTATTGATATCGGGTCATGGACTACCTTTTCATCGCCGATCCCCTTGAAGAATTCAAGATCTACAAGGATTCGACGTTTGCGATGATGCAGGAGGTGGCGGCGCGCGGCCACCGCATCTTCCACAGCCAGGTCGGCCAGCTGGCGAGGCTCGAATCCGGCGTTGTCGAGTCAGGCGTGCGTGAAATCGTGCTGACGGGCGATCCCCACAGCTGGTACCTGGCCAAGGACGCAGTCGCGCGCGCTCTGTCTACCTTCGATGCGGTGGTGATGAGAAAGGACCCGCCGTTTGATCTCGAATATGTCGTTGCCACCTACCTTCTGGAGTTGGCCGAGACCCAGGGCGCCCGCGTCTACAACCGCCCGGGTGCGATTCGCAGCCACAACGAGAAGTTTGCCATCACCGGCTTTCCCGATCTCATCGCACCGACCCTTGTGACCCGTGACGTGGCGCGCCTGCGCGCGTTTCACGCGACGCACAAGGACATCATCGTCAAGCCGCTTGACGGCATGGGCGGGATGGGCATTTTTCGCGTGCGCGAGGACGAACTCAACTTTGGCGTCATCCTCGAGACCGTCTCCGAGCTCGGTGCGCGCACGGTCATGGCGCAGCGCTACATTCCCGAAATCGTCGATGGTGACAAGCGCATCCTCCTCATCGATGGCGAGCCGGTCCCGTTTGCGCTTGCGCGCGTGCCACAGGGCAAGGAAATCCGCGGCAACCTCGCAGCCGGGGGCGTCGGCCGTGCGCAGCCGCTTTCGCCGCGCGATGTGCACATTGCAACCACGCTTGGGCCGACCTTGCGCGAGCGGGGATTGTTGCTTGTCGGATTGGACGTGATCGGCGATTATCTGACCGAAGTCAATGTGACGAGCCCGACCTGTTTCCGTGAAATCATGGATCAGTCGGGTTTCCCGGTTGCAGCGCGCTTTGTCGACGCCATCGAAGCCCGCTTGCGGCTGCATTGAAAGCCGAACACCGATGGGGGTGCAATGAATCAGAACAGTGCCGCTGAAACCAGCGTCGATCTGCCCGAGGAGATCAAGGACGTGCTGGCCGCGACGACCACGCGCATTGTCAACCGCGCCATCGAACAGCGGGTCGAGCGCGTGGTCAGCGTCGATCGCAGGAATCGCGAGATCGGCGAGCGCCTGTGGCGGCCCTCGATGCTGGTGCTGCTGGGCATTTTCGTTGCTGCTTTCATCTGGCTGGTGATCGGTGTACTGCATTAGGTCGTCGACTTCGTGATTGCACGCGTCGCGGTCCTGATCGTCGCACACGCGCCCCTGGCCAGCGCGCTTCGCGCCTGCGCCGAGCATGTCTACGCCTGCGCCCCCGAGGCCCTTGCCGCGCTGGCGGTGATCGATGTCGCCGCCAACGCCGAGCATCAAGCGGAAGTGGCGCGCGCACTGGCGAGTGTCGCTGCAATCGAGCGTGGCCGGGGCGTATTGGTGCTGACCGATCTTTTTGGGGCGAGTCCGGCAAACATCGCAAGCCAGCTTGCCAAGCCAGGCGAGATCGAGGTCGTGACCGGCGTCAACCTGCCGATGCTGCTCGGCGCGCTTTGCTATTGCGACCAGTTAAGCGTCACGGCGCTTGCCGAAAAAGCGCAAACGGGCGGATCCTCAGGTGTCATGAAGCTCGCCGCCACGCCGCCGCAGAATCAGCGGCTGGCGCGCGCAACAGACGTCACGCAAAAAGACGACCATGCCGCAACGCGACTGCAAGATCAGCAATAAACTCGGGTTGCACGCCCGCGCCTCGGCCAAGCTGACCCAGCTCGCCGCCAAGTACCCCTGCGAGGTGTGGATGACGCGCAATGGCCGCCGCGTCAACGCCAAGAGCATCATGGGCGTGATGATGCTGGCCGCGGGCAAGGGCGCTGACGTCACGATCGAGACCATTGGCGATGAAGCCGAAGAGGCACTCGATGCACTTGAGGCGCTGATCAACAACAAGTTTGACGAGGGCAGCTAGGCAGCCGTCGCAAGGTGATTTGTGTTTACGACTTGATGGGCGCAGATGGCATTCATCCTTCACGGCATCGCGGTCTCCGGTGGCATCGCCATCGGCCGCGCGCATTTGATTGCGCCTGCCGCCCTTGAGGTCGCGCACTACCTGGTTCCCCTCGAACACATCGAAGCCGAGGTGCATCGTTTCGACGACGCCGTCGCTACGGTTGTCAACGAGCTGTATTCGGTCGAAAGCGAGCTGCCCGCGGACTCGCCGCCGGAATTTGCCGCGCTGCTCGAACTGCACCGGCTGATCCTGCAGGACCCGCTGCTCTCCGAGGAGCCGCAAAACCTGATTCGCGAGCGCCGCTACAACGCTGAATGGGCGCTGACCCAGCAGTTGCAGGCGGCGGTTGCCCAGTTCGAGGAAATCGAGGACGAATACATCGCGGCACGGCGCGCCGACGTCGCGCAGGTGGTCGAGCGCGTGCTCAAGGTCCTGACCGGAACGGCCGGCGATCTCGGCCTGTCGTCTCCGGGCGATGATGTCGTCATCATCGCCCACGACATCGCGCCTGCGGACATGATGCAGTTCAAGAAACGCGTCTTCGGCGGCTTTGCCACCGATCTCGGTGGCGCCACCTCGCATACCGCGATCGTCGCCCGCAGCCTCGATATCCCGGCCGTGGTCGGCGTTGGCAACGCCGCGCGCCTGATCCAGCAGGACGAGCTTGTCATCATCGACGGTGATGCCGGTGTCATCATCGCCGAGCCGAGCGCGATCATTCTCGAGGAGTACCGCCACAAGCGCCGCCACCTCGAACTGCAGCGCGACCGCCTCAAGCGCCTGCGCTACATGCCGGCGCGCACCCTCGACGATGCGCCGATCGAGCTGCACGCCAATATCGAATTGCCAAGCGATTGCGCCATGGCGGTCGAGGTCGGGGCCACCGGCGTTGGCCTTTATCGCACGGAGTTTCTCTTCATGAACCGCTCGGGGCAGCTTCCCGACGAGGAGGCACAGTATCTCGCCTACAGAAGCGTGATCGACGCCATGGGCGGTGCGCCCGTGACCATTCGCACCCTCGATGTCGGTGCCGACAAGTCGCTCGATGGCGAAGCGCCGGTGGATTCGGGGAATCCGGCGCTAGGCCTGCGCGCCATCCGCTACTGCCTGTCCGAGCCGCAAATGTTCCTGACGCAGTTGCGCGCCATCTTGCGCGCTTCGGCGCACGGGGCGACGCGCCTTTTGCTGCCGATGCTCGCCCACGTCCAGGAAATCGACCAGACACACGCGCTTCTCGATCAGGCCAGGGCGCAGCTGGTTGCGCGCAAGCAGGCCTTCGACCCGGCGATGCCGGTGGGCGGCATGATCGAGATTCCGGCGGCGGCATTGAGCCTGTCGAGTTTCGTCAAGCGCCTCGATTTCCTCTCGATTGGCACCAACGACCTGATCCAGTACACGCTTGCGATCGATCGCACCGACAACGCCGTGGCGCATCTTTATGACCCGCTGCATCCGGCCGTGCTTCATCTTGTTGCCCACACCATCAGCGTTGGCCATCGCGCCAATCTGCCTGTCGCGGTGTGCGGCGAGATGGCAGGCGATGCCCGCCTGACGCGCCT
>Ga0116229_10012910_pt1 | contig 11933 bp, 7 predicted proteins | sample S1TSphgellanicum_3_FD_87313 | JGI IMG/M metagenome (GOLD analysis project Ga0116229, IMG submission 87313) | Host-associated microbial communities from peat moss isolated from Minnesota, USA - S1T2_Fc - Sphagnum magellanicum MG | ecosystem: Host-associated > Plants > Peat moss > Unclassified... | reverse complement strand
TGTTTTGTATTGGCCAAAGGCCGCCTCGGGGTTGCTCATGGTCATCAGCACGCCGGGGTGCAAAGTAATCACCTGTTCATTATTCAGATTGGCATCTACGCCGACCTGCCTGATCTTCCCTGATTGTAGCCCCTGCCGCACGATCGTCGAGTTGACGTAATGGCCGTTTCCCAACCCGATGATCCGATCGGCCACGCCTGCAAAATCCGATTGCGCCACATGCATGGAAGACATGACGATCAGCGACCGCACCGGAGTAGTGATCACCTGTGCAGAAGGATGACCCGTCGGAGCGGCAGTTCCCTGCGGCACCAGCAGATAATCCAGTGTATCCATCCGATCGCCTGAACGATTCAGAATTTTCACCTCCTTATAATGTTCAAAATACTCGATGGTGAAACCATGCGCATATTTGATCACGGATTTACCGGGCGATGATTCCTTATCGCCGGATGCTGCCGGCGCTTTGCCGCTACTGGCAGGCTGGTGACAGGCGATCGCGGATAATAAAAAGATAACCACGGCAACGGATGATGATAAAGGCCTGAGAATGATAATCATATTGATTTAACTTTCAATCAAACAGCGCAAAAGTACCCGACTCGGTGCATATTGTTGCAAGTCTTAAGGAAAACGTTTATTTTTAGCTCATCCCTAACCTAAGTATAACCAAATTTTACTATATCATTTTATGAAAACCTCGAACCTAACCTTCCTATCCCTCGCCATGGCGAGCCTCCTGTTTTTTTCCTGTCAGAAAAATACCCTCGTTGTCGAAAGAAAACCTCCCATCGTCAATGCCGGTCCTTCGCAAACCATCACTTTACCATCGGACACCGTCTACCTCAGTGGTAAAGTCACTGATTCGGCCAGTTCGATATCTGGCTATTTGTGGAGTGAGGTTTCTGGCCCTAACGTTCCCGTCATCACGGCTGAAGGCTCTCTTTCCACCAGTGTCACAGGTCTGATCGCAGGTACCTATATTTTCCAGTTAATGGCGACAGATTCCTTTGGGCTTACCGGGGTAGATACTTTGCAGGTCTTTGTCATTTCCGGAGGTCCGCAAAAAAATACCAACCCTGTCACCCTGGCGCCGATCGATAACCTTTATGAATATACCTATATAGGCAACAGCTCCAGCGATTACAGCGAAGGTCTGTATCCCAGGGAGCTGGGTGCAGAGGCCTGGACGACAGGCGGCGCCCAGGTGGCTGTCAGATCTGTTTTCCAATTCGATCTGGCTTCATTGTCCAATAAGGCCATCGCATCGGCCAAACTTTCGTTGTATTCAAATCCAACGCCTTATACGGCGAATCTCAGTACGCCGAACTATGGCAGTGCGAATGCCTTCTATATTCAGCGCGTTAACAGCAGTTGGGATCCCAACAACACGACCTGGGCAACACAGCCGACTACTGATACGACTGCCGAAGTGCTGATTCCCCAGACTAGCCTTTCTACCCTTGACCTGCCGAACATCGATGTGACGCAACTCGTCAAGAATATGATCGCTTCCGGAAATTATGGCTTTGAAATCAGGCTTCAGGATGAGACCATCTATAATTCCAGGATATTTGCCTCCAGCAGCTATTCGGATACAACCAAAGTTCCTCAGTTGGTCATTACCTATTAAATAAGAGATTACTTAGGATATCGCATTAACAAACCGGGCCCCGCAATTTTGCGGGGCTTTATTTTGCGCTCCAATGCAGAGACACCCCTGCAAAATAATTCCTGGTCGGAGCAGCATTATAAAATCGATTCAATGCCGCATTGAAATCATCGCCGAGACTATATTTCATATTGAATGCATTATCGATGCCTGTATAGATATCCAGTCTCCATTTTTTCGACAGGATTTTCCGGTAGCCAATCCGTCCACCCAGCAGGTTGTAGGAGCCTGCATAATAAGTATTGGCATCATTGAGCGGGATCTTAGCCGTATAGGTATAGGTGACATTGACATACAACCCCATTTTCAGCGTGGCATCCCATCCGCTGACGACCGTCTCCGGTGCTACACTAGGCAGGCGATGCCCGGAGAAATTCGACGTGTCCTGGGTGAAAGTCGCATAGTGGAAGTCATGCCAGGCATGGCTGATGAATATCCGCACGTGGGTGAAAAAACCATTGGCCTGGTCGACCAGCCGATAGGAAACGTAAGTTTCGAGCCCATGTTGATTTGTGCCGCCGGCATTGACGGAATAGCTGACTCCATTGGAGTCGATACGCTGTACGATGGCATTCTTGATATGGAAAATGAACCCGTCGATATCGACAAACAATCTGTCATGCAGGAAGCTCCCTCTGACACCCAGCTCATAATCAATGCCGTTTTCCGGTTGCAGCGGCGGTCCTACGACCCCGGTACTTTTTTCCAACTCCTGCACCGTCGGTGTGGAAAAACCGCGACTGGCGCTGGCATAGACGCTAACGTCCGGTAGGATAGTTTTCAGTACGGCCATGCGGGGCGCGACTTTATTATTAAAGCGAATCTTATTGGTGACGGGCGGCGTCATATTAAATGCTGTAATATTCAGTGCATTGACGTTAAAGCTGGCCCCACCGGTCACTGTCCAGCCGTGAGACAGCTTTAGATCGGCCTGGGCGAAGGCCATATAGGTCCAGTTATTCAGCTTGTCATCCAGTTGGAGACCGGATGGCGCCCCGCCCTTGTTACCGAAATCGCGGGTTTCGAAAAATCCCTTTTGTCCCTCAGCGCCGGCATTGACCTGCAGGATGGAGGAGCCAAGCCCGGTTTTGTACTGGAAGACCGTGCGGCCGCCAAAATGCGGCTCCTGCCTGTATTCGTAAACTCTTATGCCCGGGTTCGTAAAGTCCGTATAGGCTCCGTATACGGCCGTCGTATTCTGCCAGTGGTCATCAAAATGATAAGTGCTGCTGAATCCCGCAGTAAAGTTTTTCTGAAAGATAGCTGCCTGCGCTTGTACGGCGCCGGGAGAAGTACCTACAGGTGGCCGAGCCATCTTTGGATTGGTATTGTACTCCGCTTCGGTCAGGCCGCCCGGTGTCTGATAATACAGGTCGCTGTATAAAATATAGGCATGGATCGTTTGCTTGTCGCTGGATTTCAGGAGCGTCTCCCAGGTGCCTGCATCCCGCCGCATCTGTGTCTGCTGACGATAGCCGTCACTGGTCTGGTGGTCGAAGGCTATACTGGTCCGGTGATTGTCGTCACCCAGCCGGAGGATGACATTCGTGCTATTGGTATTATAGCTGCCTCCGGTATAATCTACGCTGACTCCTTTTTCCCAAAAAGAAGGCATACTGCTGATCAGCACCGCACCGCCGATGCCCGCCCCATACAGGCTGCCGGCCGTACCCTTGATGACCTCCAACGATTGGAAATTGTAGAAGCCCAATTCGTTGAGGTACGTATTGCCACCCGGATCTGTCAGGGGAATTTCGTTATAATAAATCTTGACGTCTCTAACGCCAAAAGGAGACCTTATCGAACTCCCCCGAATGTTCAACCGGTAACTGCCTGGTGAGCGCTCTTCCATTCTCACGCCGGGATTTTCATTCATGGCAGGTAAGATGCTCAGGTTACTAAAGCGATCCAGAGAGGCCTTGGGGACAAGACTTACAGGCGCATTGACTTCCGTAAGCTTTCGGTTTTGCTCATAGGCTTTCACCACCACTTCATTCAGGGCCCGGGTATCGGACGAATCAGTCAAAAATACGGGCGGATGAGTCTCCTGCGCGGATATAATCGTCCCATAAAAGATCGCGGGAAGCAGCAGCCAGTTGATTTTCTTCATCCGGTTGGATTGGTTTTAAGCTGAGCCGCCGGAGGCGGCTCGACCGAAGGTCAGACATTAACCGTTTGAGGAAAAAGGACCATCTTTCAAAGTGCCCTTTTTCCGAACACTAAACCAAAGATAGAGCAGAATAATCATTATCTTCAAACTACTCAAAAACAAAGCTGCCTGCGGCGGTGTCGCCTGCCATTCTAACCCTAACTAAAGCATGAGCAATAAACAACTGAATCTTTTCGATCTCGTCATGATCGTCGTGAGCCTGGTCATTGGTATGGGCATCTTTCGGATTCCTGTAGTGGCGGCTGCAAGGGCCGGGACTTCGTTGCTTTTCTTTCTTGCCTGGCTGATCGGCGGGGTGATCGCCTTATGCGGTGCACTTACCTATGCGGAAATAGGCAGCCGCTATCCGGTTATGGGGGGGTATTACAAGATCTTCTCTTATGGCTTTCATCCTTCCCTTGCCTTTGCCATCAATTGTATCGAGCTCGTATCCAATGCCGGCTCCGTCGCTGCGGTGGGTATCATCGGCTCGGAATACATCGGTCGGTTTTTTTATGATGGCCCTACACCGCAGATTTTTAAACAACTGGTCACAGCCGGCGGGATTATTTTCTTTTATATTATTAACCTCTTAGGGCTGAAGATGAGCAGCCGGGTGCAGAATATCCTGACCGTTTTCAAAATTCTGCTGATCCTGCTATTGCTGACTTCTTTATTCGGTCATCACGACGTGACTATTCATCCCCTGGCTACCCTACCGGTCAAACCCGCCGGCCAGAGGGGCTGGCTGACTGCACTCGGGTATGGCCTCGTCGCCGTATCCTTCAGCTATGGCGGATACCAGCAGACGATCAATTTCGGTGGCGAGGTGCGCGACCCCCGCCGCCTCATTCCCCGCGGGATCGGTTATGGCATCGCCCTGATCATCATCCTTTATCTTTCCCTCAACTTCGTCTATGTCAAAGTCATTGGTTTCGAACACCTGAAGAATGCCGATTCCATTGGCGCCGTCCTGATGGACCACCTGTTCGGACCTCTCGGCGACAGTATCTTCCGCATCCTCATGTTCCTCTCAGTCATGGCTTACGTCAACGTCGCCCTGTTGAGCAATCCCCGTGTCATGTTTGCCATGGGTGACGAAGGCATCCTTCCCGCCCTTTTCAGAACCACAACGGCCGGCCGTGGCGTGATCGTCTGGTCGCTGACCGCTTTTTCAGCGTTGATCGTCCTCACTCTGCTGTTTACCAGCACGGTAGAAAAGATCATCAACTATACTATTTTTCTCGACAGTATCGCCTTTGTCTGCTCGGCCTCGACCATTTTTATTATGCGTCGCCGGAAAACTGGTGAGGAAAGGCAAATCTACAGGATGAAATTATATCCGCTGGTGCCACTGGTGTTCATATTAGCTTATGTTTGCGTAGTGACCAGCATCATCTTGGGTGACCCGTCCTCGGCAGCTTATGGCGCCCTGATATTCGCCGGTTTTCTGACCCTGTATTTCCTGATCCGGCTGCGTAAAGTCGGTACCCGTTAAAACCCTGGAAAAATTTGCTTTAAATTTGCCCCATGAGTATGAAAAAACTACTGCTCCTGCTAACCTTACCTGTCTCATTTTTCACATTCACCGCCCGAGCGCAGAATACCCATGCGCAGGATACTACCCGCGCTCTGAAGGATACCGTTCCTGTGGAGGCTACCGTCCACGCGCAAGGCAACTGGGATTTGAGGCGGTGTGTAGAATATGCCCTGGCCAACAATATTTCCGTCAAACAATCGGATGTGCAGGCCCGTATCGCCCAACTGACACTGGACCAAAGCAAGCTCGCCCAAATCCCCACCCTGACCATCGGCTCTTCAGCCGGCATTAACTCCGGCCGTTTCCAAAACCCCATTACCTATACACTGGAGACCCAAACGACTTTTCAAAATAACCTGTCCCTCCAGACCGGCGTCACGCTTTTTAATGGCTTCTATCTGCAGAGGACAATAAACGCCAACCGATTTGCCTGGCAAGCTTCCCTCGCTAATACCGATAAGCTGAAAAATGATATTTCACTCAACGTGGCCAATGCCTATCTACAGGTGCTGCTCGCCGACCAGACAACGGCGGCCTCCCTGCTGCAGCTCCATCTGTCCCAAAACCAGCTTGAACTTACCCGCAAACAGGTCAGGGCTGGTACCCTGCCCGAGCTGAACGCCGCGGAACTGGAATCCCAGGTAGCGCAGGATAGCTCTACTTATATCACCAATCGGGGCAATACCATTCAGGCCATCCTCACCCTTAAAGCCTATATGGACCTCGACGCATCTGTCCCCTTTGACGTTGATACCCCACCCGTGGAAGACATCCCCATCGAGCCGCTCGCCGATCTGCAGCCTGAAGCTGTCTATGCACAGGCCCTGACCAATCAGCCGCTTCAAAAAATGGATGCGCTGCAGATCCAATCGGCTAACCAGACTGTCAGGGCAACGAAAGGGGCGATGTTTCCCGTTGTCAGTCTGTATGGCAACCTGGGTTCAAATTATTTGAATACGCCCGGACAATCCGCGGTACCCTATTCTTCTATTGTCGATACCATCGGACATGTAGCCGGCAGCGGTACTCCGGTGACTACTCCGGTGCCGGTGTATAAATATATCGATACCAAAGCGCCGGGATATTTCACCCAGATCAATAATTACTTTGCCCAGGCAGTAGGGGTAAGTGTCAGTATCCCTATCCTGAATAACGGCATCCTGCGCACCAACTATGCCAAATCCCGCCTCAATCTTCGCAACCAGGAATTACAGCGCGACCAGGATAACCTGACACTCAAACAAAATATTTACCAGGCATATACGGCAGCCATAACGGCCCTGCAAAAATTCGAAGCCAATAAGATCACCGTGGCCGCTACGCAAAAGAGCTACGAATTTGCACAGAAAAGATATAATGTCGGCATGCTCAATACCATCGACCTGCTGACTAATCAAAACAATTTTTTCAATGCCAAGATCAACCTTCTTTCCTCCCAGTTCGATTATGTGTTCAAGATGAAAGTGCTGGAATTTTATAAAGGCCTGGGAATAAAATTATCAAAAGAATAACCTAATCATGAATAAGCAAGTACTTCGGATCATTATAGGCGTTATCATACTTATCCTGCTGCTGGTCGTGCTGAAGAGTACGGGTGTGCTGGGCAAGGACGATGGGATAAAGGTATCGGCGGAAAAAGTCGCCCGGCGAAATATTACCGAAATAGTCACGGCCAGTGGTAAGGTCTATCCGGAAAAAGAGGTAAAGATCAGCCCTGATATTTCGGGTGAAGTCGTAGAACTCAATGTGGTACAGGAAGGCGATAGCGTACATAAAGGACAGTGGCTGGCAAAGATCTATGCAGATATTTATACCACTGAACGTGATCAGGCAGCCGCGCAGATGGACCAGCAGGAGGCTCTGGTCTCCAATATGTCCGAACAGCTGCCAGGTCTCAAAGGTGCCATGGATGCCGACAAGCGGGCCCTTGACAGGGAAAAGCAACTGCTGGATCAGAAAGTGGTCTCCCTGTCGGAATACGAAACCGCCGAAAGCACGTATAAAGCCGCCCAGGCGGCTTACATGGCCGCACTGCAAAGTGTCAAAGGAAATAAAGCCGGCGTAGCCAGCGCAAGAGCCAACCTGCAGGTCGCCGCCAAGAACCTCAGCCGTACGACGGTCGTTTCGCCGATCGACGGAGTGGTCTCCCTCCTGAGCATCAAAAAGGGAGAAAGAGTAGTCGGCGCCTCCATGATGGCTGGCACCGAGATGATGCGGGTGGCCGATATGAGCAAGATCGAAACGATTGTCGACGTCGGCGAGAATGATATTCCCAAGGTACACCTGGGCGACACTGCACTGGTCGAGGTGGACGCGTACAACAACCGCAAGTTCAAGGGTATCGTTACCCAGATCGCCAGCAGCGTCTCAACAGCCAGCGGCGCTACCACGACGATCTCCACGAATGACGTCACCAATTATAAAGTGCATATCCGGTTATCCCCGGATTCCTACAAGGATCTTATCGATCCAGCACATCCCAAAAGCTTTCCCTTTCGGCCAGGGATGAGTGCCAGCGCAGACATCCAGACCCAAACGAATCCCAATGTATTGTCCGTTCCTATCAATGCCGTCGCTACCCGGGAAAAAAATACCGACAATGCAATCCTCGGCAACAGTGACGCATCGGACAACGGCGACAACAACAAGGCCGATACCCATCCCGTTGCATCCGGATCGGACGACCTGGATGAAGTGGTATTTGTGCTTCAGCCGGGCGACACCGTTAGAAAGGTTAAGGTCCATACGGATATCCAGGATATCAATTACATCGAGATCAAAGATGGATTGAAAGAGGGGGACCAGGTGATCACCGGACCTTACAGCGTGATCAGCAAAACACTGAGAAGTGGGCAACGGGTGAAGGTAGTACCGAAGGATAAATTATTCGAAGGGACTAACAAGAACTAATTCATTTTTCAGGAATCCCAAAATCGATTGTGCATGCGTTTTGGAGTGATAGGCAGCGGTAGTTGGGCCACAGCGCTGGTCAAGATCCTGACGGATAACGGGCATCGGGTCCACTGGTGGGTGCGTAATGAAACCAGTATCCGGCACATCCAGACCCGTCATCATAACCCGCAATATCTTTCTTCCGTCTATTTCGATACCAGTCTCCTGTCGCTCAGCAGCCAGGTACAGAATGTGGTAGCGGCTTCGGATTGCCTGGTGATGGCCGTTCCATCGGCCTACGCATCGGCCACACTCGAAGGATTGGACAGAAAGGCACTGCAGGGCAAAAAAATCCTCTCCGCCATCAAGGGCATCCTCCCCGGGCAAAACCTGCTGCTGAATGACTACCTGGAAAAGGAATTTGATCTGGCTCCGGGCGATTATTTTACGGTCATGGGGCCCTGCCATGCCGAAGAGGTGGCGGCAGAAAAACTATCCTACCTGACTTTTTCGGGACTTGACGAAACGCTGACCCGGGAATTGGCAGCGTGTTTTGCAACCGAATATCTCAATACGGTCATCAATGGGGACGTATCCGGCGTACAATATGCAGCGGTGCTGAAAAATATCTATGCCCTGGGGGCGGGTATCGCCCATGGACTGGAATATGGCGACAATTTCCTGAGTGTGCTGATTGCAAACTGCTCGGCCGAAATGGCCGGATTTCTGCGAAAAGTCGGCGGAGCACACCCCGCCAATTATTCGGGGTCCGTTTATCTGGGCGACCTTTTGGTGACCTGCTACTCGCTGTATAGCCGCAACAGGACCTTCGGAAACATGATCGGCAAAGGCTATTCCGTCAAGGCTGCGAGGCTGGAACTCAATATGGTGGCGGAAGGATATAATGCCAGTAAATGTATCTATCTGATTAACAATGAAATAAAGGCTGAGATGCCGATTGCCGGCATGATTTACCGGATTTTATGGGAAAATGTTAATGTTACCATTGGAATGAAACAAATTGAGCCGTACCTTGTCTAATATAATCGAGTTCGGGTCCAACAGTGTTGGAACCGGACGAAGATTACGGGCGTAGCCCAAGACCGAAGGTTTCACGCCCGCAAGGCCAAGCTAAAAAAACGATTTTTTATGCCACTCTCCTTCCAGGGATTCGGACCTATAGCCATCATCGCGATGGTGCTGATCCTCTCGATAGCTCAGGGGGTGCAGTATTTGCGGACCCACCACCGGCATCATTAGAGACTTGCATCCGTCGGATCGAAGAATAAATCCGCCGCTATTCCATCCGCCAGTAATTTACCTTCCTGCGTTAATGCCAGTGTTTCCAGGGATGTCATTTTGCCTTCCCTGATATACCGTTGGGCTCTCGCCGCCAGATGTTGCGCAACCTCCGCGCCCCAGCGACCGGTAATGTGACCCAGGTCCATGCCTTCCATGGTTCGCAGCGAGATCATGATATATTCATTTAACTGCTGTACCGGAGTGAGGATTTCCTTTTCAACGATCAATTCCGTGGACTCCGCGCCTTCGCGCATCCTGTCCCCGGCATCACCCTCGGGCATCCTCTCCCCCGAATCGCCCCAGAGTGATCTCCCCCCGGCATCGCTGAGCGCCGCGATATACTTTGCATTATTCGCGACATTCCATTGCCGTGATACCCCATCATAAGAATGAGCAGAAGGGCCGAGCCCAAGATATGTTTCCCCCCGCCAGTAAGAAGAATTATGCCGGCTGCGATGGCCCGGCAAGGCAAAATTGGAGATTTCGTAATGCTCATACCCCGCCTGACTCATCCAGTCCATCAACAAAAGGAACTGCCGCGCCTGGTCATCCGGGTCGACATCCTGCCGGCGATGATCCCGGATCAGTGTATTCAAAGCAGTCCTCGGCTCGACGGTCAGGGCATAGCAGGAAAGATGCGGGATTTGCAGGGCAATAGCCCGCTCTACATTTTTTTGCCAGTGAGCGTCCGGTAGGGTAGGACCACCGTAGATCAGGTCGATACTGATATTGTCGAACCCTTCTGCCTGCGCCATCCGGATACTTTCTGCAGCCTGTTCGGCATCGTGCGCCCGATTCATCCACTGCAGATCCTCATTGAAAAAGGACTGAATGCCGATGCTCAGCCGGTTGATCCCGGCGACCCGCCAGGCCCGCATCGTCGCGGACTGTGTCATATCATCCGGATTAGCCTCCATCGTGATCTCGGCCCCCGGATCGAGGTTAAAGGTTTCTCCGAGCTTGTCCAGGATGGCCCGCAACGCTGAAGGTTCAAGGAGAGAAGGAGTGCCGCCGCCGAGATACACAGTCGCTATCGTTTCCTGACCGATATAATCTTTGCGTTTGTCCATTTCTTTCAATAAAGCAGGGATAAAATCGTTTTTACCCTTCAAAGACGTGGAAAAATGAAAATTGCAGTAGTGACAGGCCTGCCTGCAAAAAGGAATATGAAGATAAATGCCTGCCATCCGATGAATTTTTGTTGTAGCAAAATTAATCAACATTAACTTGCGGGGGACAGAATGGTAAAGGGATACTGTTACCGGCTGCTTTTGATCCTGTTGTTGAGCCCATTCAGCGGTTGGACACAATATGCCCTGCACATTGTTCCGGTTGATAAAGATTCACTGTTTGTCCAGAAGCGACTTGGGTTGACCACGTCTTTCAAATCCCGGGAGACCTGCACAGAATATGTATACACTATCCTGCCCCTTCTCCAGGGTAAGGGATATGTAGCGGCATCCGTCGACAGTATCACCTATGGGGATAAGAGCGCCACGCTTCGGCTGTATGTAGGGGATGTCTGGCATTGGGCACAGATCGACGTCCGGCATACGGACCCTACTCTGCTGGCTGCCGTTAACTGGACACCGAAGAGCTTCGCCGACCGGCCCATGGACATGCATCAATTCCAGCTCCTTCAGCAAATGATGCTCGATTACATGGAAAATAACGGTTACCCCTTTGCCAAAATAAGCCTCGATAGTATCACACTCAAAGATTCTGCCGTGCTATCGGCAGTCCTCAAAGTAGACAAAGGCCCGCTGTATAAGATCGACAGTATCCGCATATACGGTACTGCCAGGATCTCCAATCAATTCATCCAGCGCTATCTCAATATACCCAACGGCAGCCTTTACCGGAAAGACCGGCTACAGACCATCACCAAAAAGCTACTGGAACTGCCCTTTGTGCAGGAACAGCAACCCTGGAACCTCAGCATGCTGAGCGAAGGCTCCGTGATCAACCTTTACCTCAAACCGAAAAAGAGCAGTGAGCTCGATGCATTGGTTGGCTTCCTCCCCAGTGACAATCCGGCGGTCGGAAACAAGGTGGTGGTGACGGGTGAAGCAACCGTCAACCTGCAAAATACGCTCGGCGGCGGCGAGACTATGCAGCTGGACTGGCAGCAGCTGGAGGCCGGCAGCCCACGACTGGACATCCTGTTCAAACAACCTTATATTTTCAACACCGCTTTCGGACTGAATGCTTCTTTTGACCTCTATAAGCAGGACTCTACCTATATTGACATTAACCTGACGGTCGGCGCCCAATACACGATCTCCGATAACCAGAGCGGCTCGGTATTCCTCCAGGAGGCGTCATCCAGTTTGTTGAATATCGACACCGCCGAGATCATCGCTTCCCATACGCTGCCG
>Ga0116229_10012907_pt1 | contig 11934 bp, 10 predicted proteins | sample S1TSphgellanicum_3_FD_87313 | JGI IMG/M metagenome (GOLD analysis project Ga0116229, IMG submission 87313) | Host-associated microbial communities from peat moss isolated from Minnesota, USA - S1T2_Fc - Sphagnum magellanicum MG | ecosystem: Host-associated > Plants > Peat moss > Unclassified... | reverse complement strand
GGTGATCCCGCGCTGCAGGGCCGCGTCAGGCCCTGGCGCCGCCCGCTCGGCCGCCTTGGTAATCCCTCCGGCGGGTCCGCCGCCGCGACCGATCCTCAACCCGTCTCACATGCTGCGCTTGGGCACCCGGCCAACCTCGGGGGCGGGGCTGCGAGAGGCGAGGATCTCCGACCGAACCAGGCCCCGCCGCTCTGCAAAGGCCTCGCCATAGTCGAGGTCGTATCCTTCACCCGCTCGCGGCCAAGGGTGCGGTCGAGCTGCGCCCGGTCCTTGAAGTCGTCGGCGCCGTAGTGGACCGCCAACGTCTCACGGTGCCGGCTCATCCCGACATAGGCGGCGTGCCGATCCAGGCCGTCGCTGGCCAGCAGGTGGCCATGGTCCACGGTCACGCCCTGGCTCTTATGGATAGTGGACGCATAGCCGTGGTCGATCTGGGCGTAGTCCTTCAAGTCGAACTGGATTTCCCGGCGATCGGCGCCATCAAGGCGAACAGTAAGGGCCGCCCCGTCGATCCGCTCCAAGGTCCCCAGCGTGCCGTTCTTCATGCCCATGGACCGCTCATTGCGGAGGAACATCACCCGGTCCCCGGCGCAAACGTGCGCTCGCCGCGCCCGGTCTGCACCACCTGGTCCTCGCCCACTGCGCCGGCGTCGCGCATCCGGCCGCGCGCGAGCTGGTTCAGCGCCGCCACGTCGGCCCGGGTGTGGGCGAGCATGACCTGGCTGGCTTCCGGCCGGGCCTGACGCACGGCGTTCCAACCGTCCACGAGGGCGCCGCGAGCGGCCTGCGGGTGGCCTCGTACCGGTCCACGGCGGCGCCCTTGCGACCCGTGGCCAGCTCCCGCGTCGCTTCCCGCTGCCAGCGCCTTGGATCTGCCCATGGAGCGCTGGCTCACTGTCGGGCGCTGAGCTTTCGCCGATGTGAGTCTCACGGGATCAGCGCGTGAGCTCGCTCAGTACAAGCTTAGCCCTCGGGCCCAGTGCGTGGGCTCTCAAACGAGGCGCCCATGCGTAAACTCATTCTCGCGATCGCCGCTCTGACGATCATCGCTGCGCCGGCCTATGCGGCGCCCAAGACCCCGAACACCACGGCCGCGAACACCACCGCGCCGGCTCCCGCCGCCAAGAAGGCCAAGGCGCCTAAGAAGACCCAAGCCTCGGCTATGGCGCCGGCCGCCGCGACGCCTCCGCCCACGGCCGCCGCCAAGACGGCGCCGATGGCGCCCGCCAAGCCCATGCCCATGACCGCCGCCAAACCCTCGCTCATGAGCAGGTTGATGGCGGCCAAGCCCGCCGCCAAACCCTCTGCCATGAGCGGGATGATGGCGGCCAAGCCCGCGACGCCGCCCCCCTCGACCGGCGCCATGATGGCGGCCAGACCCGCCGCTCCGCCCGCCTCAACCAGCGCCATGATGTCGTCCAAGCCGGCGACCAAGACGCCCAACTGCAAGAAGGGCAAGCCCTGCGGCGGCTCCTGCATCGCCATGGACAAGGTTTGTCATAAGACGAGCTGAGCTGGATCCATGCGCCGAGGCGGCCTCTTGGGGGCCGCCTTGGTGTAGGCCTTGGGCTCCGCGAGCGTCAGCCTGCTGGCTCAGGTTCTGAGCCGAGCCCCTTTTGGTCCCGGGCGGCGCGCAGGAACCGCCGTCGCGAAAGGGCCGGTCCCAGCAGATTTAAAGCCCCGTGTCCAAACCGTCGTTGCAAGCCCGGGTCCCGGCCGCCTAGCATAGGGCGATGACATCCCTCCTCCGGCCTCCTCGCTCGCGCCCGCTTTATCCCGGCGGACCCGAGGTCTCATCCATCGCCTGGGGGATGTGGAGGTTCTGCGGAAAGGACATAGCGGCCGCTGAGGCGCGGGTGAATACCGCCCTTGAAGCAGGGATCACCCTCTTCGACACGGCCGACATCTATGGTCCAGATAACGGCGAGGGCTTCGGGTCTGCCGAGTCGCTCCTGGGCGAAGTGCTCAAGCGCGCGCCCGCCCTGAAAGCGCGCATGGTGCTGGCCACCAAGGGCGGCATCGTGATGGGAACGCCCTATAATTCCAGCGCCGAGTATCTCGCTTGCGCCATCGATGCGTCCCTGACCCGGATCGGGGTGGAGCAACTCGCCCTATACCAGATCCACCGGCCCGATCTTCTCACTCACCCGGCCGAGGTCGCCCGAGCGCTCGAGGCGGCGCACACCGCAGGAAAAATCGGCGCGATCGGCGTTTCGAACTACACGCCCGCTCAGGTGGACGCCTTGTCCGCCCATCTGTCTCTTCCGATCGTCAGCACCCAACCCGAGCTCTCGCCCCTTGCGATCGCCGCCCTGTTCGACGGGACATTGGACCAGGCCATGGCGAAGGGCATGAGCGTTCTGGCCTGGTCGCCCCTCGGCGGCGGCCGGCTCGGCGATCCCAAGGATCCCCGCTCCAGGGCCGTGGCTGAGATCCTCGATAAGAAGGCCGAGGACGCGGGCGTGTCTCGCGCGGCCGCGGCCTATAGCTGGGTGATGGCCCATCCCGCGCGTCCGGTCCCGATCATGGGCGCCCAGACCCTCGCCCGCATTGCCGAGGCGCCCGACGCCTATAAACCCGGCTGGAGCCGCGAAGCCTGGTACGCGGTCTTGGTCGCATCCCGGGGCGAGCCCCTGCCGTGACCAGAGCCCCCTGCGAGATCAGCTGGTTTTCGGCGCTCTGCGACGATGACTACGAATTCCTGGGCGTCCCTGATCCTAAGCTGGCGTCAAGCTGGGCGCACTGCAGAGACATCGTCCAGCAAGCCGAGAGCGGCGGGTTTGACAATATCCTTTTGCCCTCCGGCTATGACCTCGGGATCGACACCACCGCCTTCGCCGCCGCCGTCGCGCCCCTCCTGAAGCGCATTCGCCTGCTCATGGCCGTGCGCATCGGCGAGACCTGGCCGCCGCAGCTCGCCCGTCAGATTGCGACCATCGACCAGATTCTGGGCGGGCGATTGACCATCAACATCATCTCCTCCGACCTGCCCGGGGAGACTCTGGCCTCAGAGCCCCGATACGCGCGGACCCTGGAAGGGATGCGGATCCTGAAGACGCTCCTGAACGGGGAGCCCCTCGATCACGAGGGCCAGTTCTGGACCCTGAAGCTTGATCCGCCGCGTATCCGCACCGTCTCAGGAAAGGCGCCCCTGCTCTATTTCGGCGGCCTTTCCGAAGACGCTCGGGAGGCGGCGGCCAAGGGCTGCGATGTCTTTTTGATGTGGCCGGACAAGCGGGAGGCGGTCGGCGCCCTCATCAAGGATATGACCGCGCGCGCCGCTAAATATGGCCGAACCCTGAGGTTTGGCTACCGCGCGCACATGATCGTTCGTGAGACCGAAGCTGAGGCAAGAGCCGCAGCGGAGCGGCTTTTGTCCAAGCTCGATGCTGACGCCGGCGCGGCCATTCGCGCGAGATCGCTCGATTCCGCCTCGGTCGGCGTCAAGGCGCAGGCGGCGCTTCGGGAAAGCGCTTCGGATGACGGCTACGCCGAGCCCGGCCTTTGGACCGGGGTCGGGCGAGCCCGGTCGGGCTGCGGCGCGGCGATTGTCGGCGACCCCGACCAGGTGGTCGCAAAAATCAATGATTACAGAGATATGGGGATCGAAGCGTTTATTCTTTCCGGCTATCCCCACGCCGCGGAAGCCGATCTTTTCGCCCGCCACGTCCTGCCTCATGTGGATCACGGACCCCTGAGCTGACCCCCAGATCGTCATTGCAGATCGGGCTTCAGCACAACCCTCAGCATGAGACGCCGTATAGGCAAGCTTAAGCCATAGATAGAATTGCCGTCGAGATTCCTCGCCCAACCGGACCTAAGGAGGGCGCCGGCCGGCCGCCGTAGAGGCAGAGCCGCAAAGGCGAGGGAGATGGTCTTGAAGCGTTCACGGGGCAGATGGCGGCTGATGGCGGGCGGGGCGTTAAGCTGGATCGCCGCAAGTGCGGCCGCGAGCGCGGGGGCGCAGACCGCCGATACCGCCGCGCCAGCTCAGATCGGCGATGTGGTGGTGACCGCCCGCCACCGACTGGAATCCTCCCAATCGGTTCCGATCTCGATCTCGGTGGTCGACGGCGCCGCGGCGGCGGCGAAGAACCTTAACGACATTCAGGATATCAGCGCCGAGGTCCCGGCGGTGGACTTTCGCACCAGCGCCTCGAACAAGGATCAGACAGTGTTCGTGCGCGGCATCGGCACGATCTCGACCTCGCCGGGCGTGGAGCCTTCGGTCTCCACCGTCATCGACGGGGTCGTCATCGCCCGGGCAGGCGCGGCGACCCTTGATCTTCTGAACCTTGATCACATCGAAGTGCTTGAAGGACCGCAGGGCACGCTGTTTGGCAAGAACGCCTCGGCCGGCGTGATCAATATCGTCACCAAAACCCCGACCGCCCAGCCCAGCGGCTATGTCGATGCGTCGGTGTTCGAAGGCGGGGAGGTTCACCTCAGCGGCGCCCTGTCGGGTCCGATCACAGACAGGTTGAAGGGCCTGATTTCTGTGTTTGGCGATCGCTACGACGGCAATGTCGAGAACCTTTATCTCAATCAGAAGGTGAACGGCTATCAGAACGAGGGTGTCCGCACCAAGCTCGTCTACACGCCCGTCGACAGCCTGACGTTGACCGCGGGCGCTGACTTCACCAAGTCCTACGAAACCATTCCGACGGGGGTCTTCACCACCACAAACCGGGTCGCCTATCCGACGGGGGTCGCCACCAACTATCCGGCCTTCGCAGCCCTCCTCGCCTCAGAGGGCGTCACCGCGTCGTCCAACAACACCGACATCAGTTCCGACGATAAAAGCCGGGCGATCGATTTCAACGAAGGCGTATCCTTGCAGGCGGACTGGGTTTTTGGGGGCGGCTACACCCTGACTTCGATCACCGCCTATCGCAATTGGCGCAATATCCAGTACCAAGACTATGACCAGACCTCACAGGCCTCGACCGCCTACCCTGAGATCGGCGACATCGGCCACCTTCATTTCGATCAGACCTCCGAAGAGCTCAGAATCGCCTCGCCCAAAGGCCGGTTCATCGACTACGTCGCCGGGATCTATTACCTCGACGCCTCAGACAACGAGACCTACGAGAGAGACGTCTATCAGCCCGGCGGGTCCGGAACCAACAACGGCCTTGGTCACTACGGCTCCACCGATATCAACTACGCCGTCTTCGGCGAGGCCAACGTCAACCTGCTCCCAAACTTCCGCCTCATCCTAGGCGGCCGGGGCGTGGGCGATGACCTGTCGTTCTACAATCATCGCCTCTCAACCACGCCCCCGCCCGGCACGTCGGTCACGGGCGTCGCCGGGAGTTTCTCGGCCGACGGATCCGAAACCAAGGACGGGTATTCCGGGCGCTTTGGGCTGCAGTATGATCTTTCCAACCATGTGATGCTCTACGCCACCTACTCGCGAGGTTATAAGGGGCCGGCCTACAACGTCTATTTCAACCAGGGCGCAACGGCGACCGCGCCCCTGGCGCCGGAGACCTCGAACGCGTACGAGGCCGGCTTCAAAGGCCAATTCTTCGAGCGCAAGCTTCAGGCCGATGTTTCGGTGTTCCGCACGGACTTCAGCAATTATCAGGCGAACTCGAGCATCCTGATCAACGGATCGGTCGTCACCAACCTCGTCAACGCCGGGGAGGTGCGAACCCAGGGGGTGGAGGCGAGCGTTGTCGCAAGGCCGATCCCCGGGCTGACCCTCGACCTAAACGGCCTTTATGACGACGCCACGGTGGTCAATTTCCCCTGCCCTTCCGGCTCGCCGATCACCTGCAACATCAACGGCGGCCGCTTGCCGTTCGCCCCGAGATGGAAGACCCACGTCGAGGGCGATTATCGCGTGCCGGCGACGTCCTTCGCCGATCTTGACCTTGAGACTGAATACAACTGGCAGTCCTCGACCCAGTACCAGCTCGCTGAGACCCCCCAGACCGTGCAGCCCGCCTATGGGATCTGGAACGCCTCCTTAGGCTTGCTGTTCGACCGCTATGGCCTCAGCACGCGGATTTTGGTGAAGAACATCGCCAATCAGCATTATTCCTCGTATCTCGCCAACGGGACCGAGGGCGCGACCGGGGTTGTGCGCTGGGTCCCGCGCGATAATTCACGCTACGTGGGCGTGGATGTCCGCAAGACGTTCTGAGCCCACGCCAAAAGCCCGGCTGCAGTCGATCCGCGCGGGCTTAAAGGGGCGCTGTGAAGCGGCGCGGGAGGGTGCGTCATCGAGACGGTCGAGTGCGCGGGCGGGTTCGATCTGATCCTGGGCGGACGTCTTCTGATCCGCCACCGGATCAGCGAGCCCTTCGCCTTCGTCGGGCGGGGAGACCCGTCGGTGAGGATGGAGCGCGGGAACTTCAAGATCGACGACTATGTCATCGCCCGCATTCCACTCCCCTACGCCAAGCTCTTTAGCCATGACGACGCCGTAAGGATCGAGCTCAGCGCAGAGCCGGGCGCCCCGCCGCGTTTGACGATCGCCCTAAGGGGCGATGCAGAGGCGGGCGAGGTGAGGTTTTCCGGCGCCGCGCCGGAGATCAACCGCCTCTGGCTGAGATTCACCGCTGAAGCCGGCGAGCGGGTCTGGGGCGGCGGCGAGCAGATGTCTTATTTCGATCTTCGGGGACGGCGGTTTCCGCTCTGGACGTCCGAACCCGGCGTTGGCCGCGACAAGTCCACCCTCCTGACCTTCCAAGCCGATCTTAGCGGCGCGGGCGGCGACTACTACACCACCAACTACCCTCAGCCGACGTATCTCTCCTCCCGCCGCTACGCCCTGCATCTTGAGACCACCGCCTATACGGCCTTCGATTTTCGACACCCGGCGTTTCACGAAGTTGAGGTCTGGGCGATCCCGGAACGGATCGACGTTTTCGCTCAGGGCAGCTATAGCGCCCTCGTCACCGCCCTTTCCGATCGGTTCGGCCGCCAGCCCAAGCTCCCCGATTGGGTGATGCAGGGCGCCGTCGTCGGGCTGAAGGACGGCGCGCGGAGTTTCGAGCGCCTGAAAGCCTACCGCGCCGCCGGAGCGGCCGTTAGCGGGGTCTGGTGCGAAGACTGGGTCGGTCTTAGGGAGACCACGTTCGGCCGGCGCCTGTTCTGGGATTGGCGATGGGATCCTGAGCGCTATCCGGGGCTGGACGCGATCATTCCAGAGCTGGCGCGCGAGGGGGTTCGTTTCTTAGGCTACGTCAATCCCTACCTCTGCATCGACGGTTCGCTCTACCCGGAGGCGGCGGCGGCCGGGTATTTAGCCCTTCGGCCGGATGGGGACGCGCCCTACCTGGTCGATTTCGGAGAGTTTACCTGCGGGGTGGTGGATTTCACCCATCCGCAGGCGAAAGCCTGGTTCGAAGAGGTCGTCATCGGCCGCAATATGCTGGATTTTGGCCTAAGCGGCTGGATGGCGGATTTCGGCGAATATCTGCCCCATGACGCCCGCTTGTTCAGCGGGCTTGACGGCATGCTCGCCCACAACGCCTGGCCGACGATCTGGGCCGAGGTCAACGCCAACGCCGTCGCCCGTCGCGGAAAGACCGGTGAGACCCTGTTCTTTATGCGCGCGGGGTACACCGGGGTTCAGGCTTACTGCCCGCTCCTGTGGGCCGGCGATCAGTCGGTGGACTTCTCCCGCCACGATGGCCTGCAGACCGTGATCTGCGCCGCCCTGTCCTCGGGGCTCATGGGCAACGCCTATCACCACAGCGACATCGGCGGCTACACCAGCCTGTTCGGCAATGTGCGCACCCCTGAGCTCATTCAGCGCTGGGCGGAGATGGCGGCCTTCACCGCGGTGATGCGCTCCCATGAGGGCAACCGTCCTGATGACAATCTTCAGATTGATCAGGATCCTTTGGTCCTTGCCCACTTCGCCCGCATGACGCGCGTCTATCGCCATCTTGCGCCCTATCTTGAGGCCCTGTCGCGCGAAGCGGTCAGCACGGGTCTGCCTCTGCAGCGCCCGCTTTTCCTTCACTTTGAGGACGACCCGCGCTGTTATGACACCCAGACGGTCTATCTCTATGGGCCGGATCTCCTCGTCGCTCCGGTGATCCTTCCGGGCGTTTTGACCTGGACCGTCTATCTGCCGGCCGGTGTGGACTGGACTCACGTCTGGAGCGGCTGCGTCTATTCAGGCGGCGCCGAGATCGAGATCCCCGCGCCCCTTGGCCAGCCTCCCGTGTTCTTCAGGCGGACCTCGCCTCATGCGGCCCTCTTCGCGGGTCTGGCTCAGATTTGAGCGCCGGGCGCACGTCCATGCCGCAAAGTCGCAACCTGTTGATCCTCGTGATGGTGATCCTTGCCGGGATGCTCAACTACGCGGACCGTCAGATCATCGCCATCCTAAAGCCTGTGCTCCAACATGACCTGCATTGGAGCGATGTCGACTACGGCCATATGAGCGCCCTGTTCCAGCTGGGGTCGGCCGCGGCTTTGCTGGGGGCAGGCTGGCTGGTTGACCGGATCGGTTGGCGTAGGGCCAATCCTCTGGCGGTGGGCGCCTGGAGCTTGGTGGCGATGGCCCAAGCGGCCGCGCGCACCGCGGCTGAGTTCGGCGGGGTCAGGTTCGCCCTCGGCGGCGCCGAGGCGATGGCGACGCCGACGGCGATCAAGACCATCGCGGCGGTGTTCAGCCCAAAGGCGCGCGCGATGGCGTTCGGCGTCATGAACGCCGCCAACGGCCTTGGCGCGATCGCAACCCCGCTGCTTGTGCCGCTCCTGGCCCTGAAGGTCGGATGGGCCAATGCGTTTTTGTCGACAGGGGGTCTTGGCCTTCTCTGGGTCGCGGCCTGGGTGGCGCTCAAGCCGGGCGCTGAGGCGGCTGCGCCAGCGCGACCCGCCGACGCCCGCCCAGGGCCGACGCTCCGGTGGAGCGTCGTGCTCTACGACCGGCGCACCTGGGCGATCGCCGGCGCCAAGGCGCTTTCTGATCAGGTATGGTGGCTGCTTCTGTTCTGGGCGCCCGACCTCTTCCACCGCGTCTACCATCTTGGCCTGGACCGTTTCGGCGCACCCCTGGCGGTGATGTACGCCTGCGCATCCCTGGGCTCGCTTGCGGCGGGTCAGATCGCGACGTCCCTGGCGGCGTTCGGCGTCAGTCTGAATGCCGCGCGCAAGCTTAGCCTTTTGGGCTTTTCTGTTTTGGCGGCGCCGATCTGGTTCGCGCCCCTGATGCAAAACGCCTGGCAGGCGACGGCGATCCTCGGGCTGACCCTCGCCGCCCATCAGGCGTATTCCACCACGCTCTTTGCCCTGATCACGGAGATATCGCCCCCCGCCCGCGTGGCGCGGGTCGTCAGCATCGGCGCCTTTTGCGGCAATCTCGCCGGCTCCGCCATCTTGCAGGCCGCAGGTTATGTCCTCGGCGCCGGTTATGGCTATGGCCCGCTCTTGGGTCTGGCGGCCCTATCCTATCTCGTTGGGACCGCCTGGATCCAATGGCTTGTGCCCCGCCTCGAATTGGAGGCCTAGACCCCTCGACGGGCGCTGAGCTGCGTGCGGCGCTGGACATCCGATAGGAGGCCCGGCGGGGACGCCAAATCCTCTTATGATCCCCCAAGACAGCGTTACAGGAGAAGGGGATATATCGGTCATGACAGATCCCCGCGTCCGGGTCAGATCCGGCTTCCAAAATCGGATCCATGGCCTGACTATTGGGACTGAGCCGCCCGGGCGAGCGCTGGACCAAGCCGATGACCCCAGACCCTGCAAAGCCGCGTGTAGCCTTCATCGGCCTCGGAAAAATGGGCGTGCCGATGGCGTCGAACATCCTGCGCGCGGGCTATCCTCTGGTGGTCTGGAACCGCACGCCATCCAAGGCGAACGATCTCATCGCCAGGGGCGCCGTTTTGGCCAACTCCCCTGCCGAGGCCGCCGGCCAGGCCGATGTCGTGATCTCGAGCCTGGCCGACGATCCCACGGTCAAGGACGTCGTCCGCGGCGAGACCGGGATCCTTAAAGGCCTAAAGCCAGGCGCGGTTCATATCGGCTCCAGCACCATCTCGCCACCCTTGTCGGACAGTCTGAGCGACGAGCATGCCGCGATCGAGGCGCACTACATCGCGGGCCCTGTGCTTGGGCGCACCGATGCTGCTGAGGCGGCCCGGCTGATGACGTTTCTCGGGGGCGATCTGGTTCAGATCGATCCCTTGCGTCCCCTGATCGAAAGCTACGCCCCGGGGATCGTCTACGCCGGCAAGCGGGCGGGACTTGCGAACACCGCCAAGCTCATCGCCAACTTTCTCGGGGCTTCGGCCATAGACCTTATCGGTCAGTCCCTAGCGCTGGCCGAGAAATCCGACCTTGATCCTGGCCTTGTGATCCAGATGCTGAGCGGCTTCTTCGCCTTCCCGGCCACCAAGGACTACATCGGCAAGATATCCAGCCGGGACTTCGACACGGTCGGGTTCACCGCCGCCGGCGGTCTAAAGGACGTCGAGCTGATGCTGGACGCCGCCAAGGCCGCCCATGTGGTTTTGACGAGCGCTGAGGCTCTCGAGACCAAACTTCGCGCCGCGGTCGATCGGGGCTGGCGAGAGCGCGACTGGAGCTGCTTTACCGAGATCGACCGGGGATAAGGGCGCTCCAAACCCCAACATAGGTTCAAGGAGAGATCGCGCCTTTATCGGAACGCGGATTTCAACCGAGAATCGGCGTCGGGAACGGAAAAAATCTAGCGCCGAGGCTGCGAAGTCTGCGAACCCCCAATTCCCGCCGGTCGCCAAATGGCAAGCGCGTTCGCAGACGTTGAGCATGTCCGCTACGGCGGAAACCAGACCTTCACCCCACCGCAAGGGCCAACCTCGGCCGCCGCCGCCCTCCGCCGTGTCCAGACCCGAGGCGCACTCTCGAGCAGGCTTGAGCTCAATGGCTCTCGACGAAGGCCACGCCGCGGCTGGTCGCTGCGGGCACGCCGGTGAGGTGGGTCTCGTCTGCGAAAATGCTGTAGCGCACGTCATAGCCGGCCCGGCCCGGCAGGGCCTTCAGTCGCTCGGCGAGGTCGCGGGCGTTGTCGACCATGCGAAAGCCCTCCATGTCCGCGATGGCCTTGGCGCGGGCCTCTCCGGAAGGCGGGAGCTCGGGAGACTGTTCACTTTGCTCCCAACGGTCCGAGGTGATCAGAATGCGGGGCGCCGCGACGCCGCTCCGCACCGCCTCTGAGAAGGACGCTTCATCCTTCAAGACCACTTTGTCGTTAAACCAGATCGACGGGCTCGAGGCGATGAAGGTTCGATACGCGGTCGGATGGGTGAAGAGGACGTGCAGGGTGAAGAGCCCGCCGAAGGAATAGCCCATCAGCGCTTGGTCGGCCGCATCGACCGGATAGAGCCGGGCGATGATCGGGCGAAGCTCCTCACGCATGAACCGGTCAAAGGCGTCCGCTCCGCCATAGGCCTCTGGATCGGGTTTGACCGAGGCGGCGCCGGGATCGCTCTTCCCGGGCTGGGTCGGCGTCAGATCGCGATCGCGAAGGGTCATCGCGGCGGCTGCGTTCGGATAGCCTATCCCCACCACCAGGACCGGTTTGGCCCCGCCGATGGCGCTTAAGACCGATTGGCCGTGGGCGATCGGAAAGTCGATATTTCCATCCAGCACATAGAGCACCGAAAACCCGGCCTTTGGCGCCGCCGCCAGAGGCCTCGATACATAGATGCGGTAGGTGCGGCCGGTGATCTTCGAGGTCAGATCAAACTGGTTGGCAAAGTCTAGGCTCGCCGGCGCCAGAGCGGGCGGCGCTGAAGGCGAGGCGGTAGCGGCCGGTGTGTTGGCGAGGGCCAAGGCGAGGATGGCGGATGCAAACATGGGGGCTCCTGAGGGCGGCGACAGACCTTCTATGTCCACATCCCCGACCCATAAACAGCGCCAAGCTCCAGGACCGGTGGAGCTCTGCGCCCATGACCGGTTTTTGATCGGTCTTGGCCCCGTTTC
>Ga0116229_10012906_pt1 | contig 11934 bp, 10 predicted proteins | sample S1TSphgellanicum_3_FD_87313 | JGI IMG/M metagenome (GOLD analysis project Ga0116229, IMG submission 87313) | Host-associated microbial communities from peat moss isolated from Minnesota, USA - S1T2_Fc - Sphagnum magellanicum MG | ecosystem: Host-associated > Plants > Peat moss > Unclassified... | reverse complement strand
TTATTTTTAAAATAGTCATGAGAAGAATGTTAGTGTTGTGTTTCCGATCTTGCAATTTCTTTTGTTGCATTGTAAGATTAGGGTTTTACAAATGTTCATGGATTGGTGGTGGAGGTGATGCAAAATCATAGGGGATTCATTGAGAGGTTTTTGATGGCAATGCGTCAAGAAAAGTTAAGTTTAAATTTCATCCTAGGAAACAAGTCGGGCTAAGTTAAGGGGGTGAGTACCCTCCTTAGCACTCTAAAAAAAGATTTCAAGAAAGTTTCAACCTGAGTTTTGGGTTGCAATTGGGATCTTTCATGGATATGGGTTCTTGAACTTGATCTTGTTTAAGTTTTGGGTTCAAATTTTGAGCTTGTGAAAGCTCTTGGGATTTTTAGTTAATGTTGGGGATGAGAGCTTGTCATTAAAAACCATGTGGTCACTCAATGAAAGTGAATCCGGAAATATTATCATCCACCTAAATCTTTAGCAAGTAGCAAGTTGTAAATGTAAGGAATCAAGGAATTTGAAATATATCAAATTTTGATTCAGTTCCTTTCCTTTGTGTAATGTAGCACATTACATGTTTGAGTAGAAATATGGTTCCCCTTTCCTTTTCGTACACAAGCTTAGGATGTATTTTTAAATGTATTCATCGCATCATACAAATATAATGGAAAAGTGCCTTGAAGACCAAGTATTGTACATCTCTAGACAAAATGAGGTGGGCCTAATGTTAAAATCTTTTAACAATTTGGCTTAAACTCATAATCTTTTTTAAGACTTTGGGTTATGATTAAAATATTTTTAAAACTTTGATCTTTGGTTGAAATTTGATCTATAGGTTTAAATCTTTTTAGGTCTAAGGATAAAATTTATTTGGGCCTAATGGTTAGAATCTATTTAAGCCTAAGGATCAAAATCTTTTTGTTATTTTGGTTTAGAGTTTTTTAAAATTACAATTTTGGTTTGGGGTTAAAATATTTTAGCATTTGAACACAACATTCAAAATTATTTTTAAGACTTTGGTTTATGGTTTAAATGTTAAAAAACTTTGATCTTTGGTTGAAATTTGACTTAAGGTTTTCTTTTTAAATAATAATTTAACCTATAGTTAAAATCTTTATTAATATTTTGGTTTAAGAATAGAATATTTTTAATGTTTAAGCCTAAAGTTTAAATCTTTTTAACATCTAAGCTTAAGATTAGAATTTTTTAATATTTTGGCTTGAATTTAGAATCTTTTTAAGCCTAAAGATAAATCTATTTGGGCTTAAGGGTTAGAATCTATTTAAGCCTAAGGATTAAAATCTTTTTATTATTTTGATTTAGGGTTTTAAAAAATTACCATTTTCACTTAGGGTTAGAATCTTTTTAACACTTGGGCCTAGCACTTAGGGCTCAAGTTAGAATCTTTTTATTTTTTTGACTTAGAATTTTTTTAAAATTAGCATTGAGGCTTACAATTAAATTTTTAAAATATTTTTCTTAAGGTTTATAATTGGGCATTCTAGAGATTCCTAGAAAACATTTCTCAAGATGCTTGAAAAATATTCATTGGTTTGAGAATCTTTATTCTACCCAATATATTTTGGGCATATTTTATAGGTTGAAATTTTTTCATTTTTGCTCAAAATTTTGGGAATTCAACAAATCCTATGCTTAGAAATATTCATGGGTTTTTAATCTAAAATGCTTGGAAAAAATTCGAAATTTTTTGAAAATTTTAGCCTACTTGGGAAAGTTATAAATGTTGATTTTTTTTCAATTTTGCCCCAAAAAAGGGCACTCTAAAAAATCTTGGTGCTTGAATTTTTTTTGGCATTTTCGGAATTATTATTTTACTCAATAATTACGGGCACCTTATAAATGTTGAAAACTATTTTCTTTTATGCCCAAAAATTTTGAGCATTCTGAAAATAATTTCATGCTTTAAAAACTTTAGACAATTCAAAAATGTTTTGCCCAATAATGTGTGGGCAAATTATGAAGGCAAAAAGGTTTTTTTTTTTAATCATTGCCCACCATCCCAAGTGTTATTTTAGATGAAAGTCAATATGTTGGATAGAACAACATTAGGGTAAAACTACCCATCACCAATCAATACCCTATCATTGAAGATCTTTGTCATCTATGCTTCATTTTAAGTGATTTAAAATGTTATGGGAGTGCGCTACCTTAAGTTTTAGAATCTTCTTTGAAATGCAAATGAAAAGGAGTAATGAAAAAATAGTAAGAAGAAAAATAAGTTTTCCAACTTACAAAACATTTTCTTTTTTCTTTTTTCTTCTCTTTGGACCCCCCTTACTTTCAAAGCTTTTAATTTTCTCATTTCTTATTCATTTTAAACGATTCAAAGTGTTGTAGGAGCACCACCTTCAATTCTACAAATAATCTTTGAACTCTAATAGCAAAAGAACAACACATAAGAAATTTATTGGGTGTTTGGGAATTGACTTTGTTGTGTTTTGTGCTTTTTAAACAAAATTCTTGAACCCCTTTACTTTGGGGGGCCACAACTTTCTCATTTCTAATCCATTTTTGACAATTTTTAATGTGTCAGATGCTCGAGAGGAGGCATTCAAGTTTTATTTGGACACTTAAAACAATGGAAGCCTCCCCCTCAATTCGACCTGTGTTAAATGCTTAAATGTTTGGTCAAATGTCTTGTTCCCTTAGGACAAATGTCTTGCACCCTTAAGACAAATGTTTTGCACCTTTTAGACTAATGTCCTACATTTTAAAGATAATGACCTCGGGTCAAATTGTAATAGCCCCAAGCCATTGAACCAAGAATTTTTGTGTATTTGATACAAATATACATTTAAAATAATAATAATACACATATATTGGCATAATGTTAAACCTCATGCCAAGAGAGTTTATCCCAAGAAAAAATTAATTTGGCTTATGCATGTTGGTTTAAGGTTGAATTTTTTTGAAACTTTGGCTTAGGATTTTTTTTTAAATTAACATTTTGGCCTATGTTTGAAACATTTTTTAACAATTTGGCTTGAGGATGGAGTCATGTATTAGTACGGCCCTTTTGATATTTTGTACTTGTCCAAGTAATGGATTGAGTTTAGGATTGATTTTTGGCTAGTATGTGATATATCCCTAGTATAAAAGTGGTACAAGGTAGGTATTATTTCAAGTCCTTACCAAGGTGGTACTTAGTATTTATTGTTGGTGCATTTGTGCATGAAAAATATGGATGATAGGTTTTTAGGGCTATTGTGGGGAAAGGGTGTTTGCTATTGAAGTCATGGCATTGAAAAAAACCACCTACTATCTTTTCATATAATCATTCACAAAAAAACTTCTTGTGAGGAAACATTGTTGCTATTGATAAGTATGTTTTTAAGAGTGTGTGAAAGTTTAGGGATGAATATGAAGTATGTTGTTTAATTTTTGTGTGGAGGAGAATGGTGTGAGCTACGGAATTGTTGGAGGTTACGTAAGTACAAAAAGGTTTTAGGACTTCAAGTTAAGTTGGTTGGTTGGTTTTTGGATTTGAATGATTTTCAGCACTATGTTCTATTGAGGTTTCAACTTTTGTTGTGTGGATTTGCTCATTATTTTGGGAAGAATGCCCAAAATGCATTGTGGATTTTAAGTTGTTTCCATCAATTCTGCTACACTGGAGACAACAATAAGATGTCTAAATATAATGAGTCGTTAGAGACTAATGATGGAAATGATGATATGTTCAAGAAGACTAATGGGGCCAGTTAGTTGTGAGATTCATATTCAAATTCAATATATTTGAGGCAATCCATAGTTTCTGTTGGGAAGGTTGAATACTTGAGATATTGGGAGCTCCAAACAATTGTTATCCATGGGAAGGTTGTGGTTAGTTGAAGAATTTTTGAGAGTCTACTAATGAATAATAATTGTTTGTAAATAATCCTTTTCAAAGGTTATTAAAGTTTTGATGGGGAAGTAGACTGAAGGATGTTAGGTCAGTTGTTTGGAATTTGCAACCATTTGACCATGATAGCCCAAAAAAGGAAATCCAAAATGTGTTGATCTATCATCAATCTTAGATTAATGTCCAAAGCAGAATTACTGCAAGAATCGAATTAGTGAAGGTGTTTTCTCATTATCAAGATGTAGTTTGAATTCAATATTGAACATTTCAGTTTGCAAGAAAAATTTGGGGACTTTGTGTATTTTCATGTACCTCCTTTTTTGGTTACACATTCCCTTGTGTGTTGAGAAAAGGCCTGTGCATATGAAAGCATGCATGTGACCTAAAACTAGTGTCAAGAATTTTCTGTGGATGGATGTGCATGGATGGAATAAAGTAATTTAAATTTTTGATGGGTGATTAACAGAAGATGCCAAATTATGGAGTTATTATCATCATGAAGAATTGTGGACGCTAAAAGTCTAATGTTTAGTGTTCTTTTCTACATTTGGATGTTCTTTTATTTATTTGTAGATAAGTATGTTTGATGCTTGTTATTCAATGGAGCGACATTATTGAGGTGGTTTTGGTGATGGAGCGGTTTCCTAGCTACATTGTTGATGTTCTTGATGGTGAGTGCAAATCATGGAACTTGGTGATGGTTGGTGTTGGTGTTTTGATGTGCAAGAAAATGGTGGCAAGGGGTTCTTACAAGATGGAGGTTTCAGGGATTTATGAAAAGATAGGCATATGGAAAGAGATAAGTTCTTCTAAGTTGTGAGGTTGCATTTTCTTGGGGTAATTTGTCTTGTTTAAGGAAAAGTTGGGGAATAATGCCCCATTGTTGATTTTCTATACTCTGCCTTGTATTATACTTTCTATTGTGTTATGAGCTTCAGGAAGAGTAAAAGATCTAATGTTAAAAGTTAAGGACTAGTTCAAGGGAGGTGACGATGGAGTCTAGAAATTTCATGAACATTCATTGTGGCAATGTTCATTTTGTTGTGGGTTTAGAGGAGTTTTGAAGGTAACTATCAGACAATTTGTGTTCGGAAGAGAATACCTATGATGTTGTAGAAGCTCCAAGGAAAATGAGGTTCTATGGACATTGGTGGGTTTATGGAAAACAAATGTTGTAATGTTCAAGCTTATGTTATTTTTTGTCCAACTTCCAATGGGAAAGATTTGATGGGAATGGGGTATTAAATAAGAATTGGGGCTTTATTGTTAAAAAATGAGTTACCACATTTATGAACAGTTGGCTCTTGAAAGGAAATCATCAATGATCTAGTGCTTTGAGGTCCATAGTCTTTGTGTTGCATTTAAAAAGTCGTATGATTGTAATTCATTAGGAACTTGATGTCTTGTAATTATTTCTATGCTCCTTGAATCACTTTGTGTCCATTTTTGTTAACATGTTATGATTATATTAGGGAGTGTCATAACCAAGTCACCCTTCCTTTTTTTGTGGTGAGAAGTGCCTTTGTCTCTACTAACACCCATGGTGCAAATTGTTAACATAGATTTTTTATGTTGGCGAATCATGAAACCTTGATATCCTATTTTGCCTTTACTAGCAAGCAATTGTTGCAACCTTGCAAAACTTTATTTATAAACACACCATAGAATTGGAAAATGTACAAAAAAATAAGAAAACAATTTGTCATTCCTCCACCCTACCCATAGTGCTGCCCTCCCACCAATTACTTTTCCCTCACCTTGTATTGTTACAATAAGTTATTTAGTAAATAAACCAATTTTTTAAAATTTTCAATTTAATTAATGTGTAAAATTAAACCTAAACTTTGTGACTCCAAATTAACTTCTTAATCCTTATTTTCTTAAATTAGCTTTCATCAACCTGCTAGTTCTTATTATGACGGGCAATAAAGGTTTCACATGCGAATATTAACATTTCAAAATGTTATTTCATTTAATTGTTCTTGTCCATCACCATAATCAATATTTCATTAAAACTTGAACAAAAGTTTCCAAAAACAAAGTTTGCACACTTTATATTATAGAACACACAAATGAGAAATCTCACACAAGAAAATCAAGATTATATATTTGTGATTCAAATGTTTGCAATCACAAATGATATTCCTTCCAAGAGCATCCAATCCCAAACTTTAGAAAGCACAAATCCATTGAGAGAATAAAATAAAATAAAAAATAAAACACATCCTCCTTGGAAGACCTTGGAAGAAAAATTAGAGTTGAAAAAAATAAGAAAAGGAGAAAAGGAGAAAAATATTTAAAATTTTAAAAAATCATGAAAAAAGGGGGAAAAAAGAAAAGCAAGATGGGGTAAAAAAAAGTACTTTAAACAAGTTTGGTTATGAAAATTTTAATTTAAAAATATTTTTTCAATTTTTGAAAATCTTAAAATTTTAAAAATAATTAAAAAATTTCATGTTGTCATTGGTTTAACATAAGTGTTGAGGCCAATATTTACTTGGCAACAATTGGGCCAATGGAGACTTATGTTAAACAAGCACAAAATAGGTAGTAATCAACGTTGCACACCTATGCACAATAAGGATCATTTTACTAATTTAGTGTTTTTTATTTTATTATTATTTTTAGGGTGTGTTGAAATATCTTTTGTTAGAAATTGACAATGGATTGATGAAAGAATAAAAATGATAAAAACATTGATTTGCAACGAGCTCTCCACCCAACCCTAGGACCACACAAATGTTGAGACAAACCTATAATTTAAACCCTAAGCTCTTGATTATTTTTGAATATGAGGTGAACACCCCGTGCAAATGTTACCTACCTAAAAATGCATGTAAAAGCACATGCACAAGGTCATAATTCCATGCATTGAAATATGTCACCCTAAACTTAATTAGAGATATTTAAATAAGCTTATCTAACATATTTCATAGTCCAAAAAGTATGTGCATGTAACATAAATATCTCAAATAAATATAACTCAATTAAAATAACTTAAATAACTTGGTACGAAGTTGATATCCAACATCTTTATCACTATTGGTGGTATTTTCATCTTTTGTTTTTCCCTTATCTATCAACCTATCTAGTTATCATGGATCTCTTTTGTTTGAGAGGTAATGAAATTGGCAATTTTTTTTCCAAAAATACAGAAGATTTAGTTGAAATTACATGAAAATCAAATAGTCTTTTTACTAATTCAGTTTTTATCAATTTTTGTTTTTAATGTGTGCACTTAGGTATCTTTGTCACCATCATTTTTCCCCTCTCTTATTTTTCAAATACATATCTATGTAATACCTAGCAATGATTTTTTTTCGGCCAACAAATATTGTCATTATTTGGACAAAAAGCTGGGTTTTTTTTAATTTTCATTTTTTCTAGTATAAATTGAACTAAAATTTCTAATTTTTTGTGGATTTTTCTTCCAAATTTCTATGTCACAAAATTGAAAAACAAAACCCCCCTGCTAGGGATTTGTTTTGAAATTTTGAGGAGTCTAAAACCTGAGCTTTTCCAACAACTACACTGGAACCCAAAAAAAAATTCTACTAAATGACTTCTTACTTTTTATTTTTACATGCACTTAGGTATCATTGCCATCCTTTTTCCTCTCTTTTTTTTCACCTACTTACCTACTAGGAAGTTTTAAAAAAAAAAATTAAGGTCACAAAATTGGCAAATTTTTCAACTAAAAGAAAAATTAGTTGAAATTAAGAGGAAAAGAATGATAGCTTTTTACAAAATTAGTTTTTACTTTCTATTTATGACACATGTTGCTATCTTTGTTACCATTTCCACCCCCCTCTTTTGTTTTTGCACACACCTCCCTAGTACTTACTAGGATTTTAAAAAAAATAAAAAATTTGCAAGGTTGAAAAATCCAACAATGACTTTTTGAAACCAATTGAAATGATTGACAAGACATATATATTTGCATGATAACTTAGGCATATTTCAACTTTAAGAATGATGGACCAACTTATTTGGTGCATCTTTTGTAATTTTGATCCTCTCTCTTTTTGTATGAGTTAAAAAAGATTGCATCATGTCACAACTTGCATAGACATCAAACATTTTAATGTTTCAATAATGTTTTGTACCACCCAGTTCAATTCTTTTAACATCAACCCTTACTCACCATTTGAGCAAAAGAGTCCCAATTGTAGGGGAGCACCCAGCTTCCGGGTTATGGAAGATAGAAGATGGTGAGTTATGAGGTTCAGCCAACCAACAACCAAGAACTTTCAAAAAGGCATCAGGGAGCTATGAAATTGTCAAAAGGCAGCAAGATACATGATATAACTTGGGTCCAATGGCATGTCGCCACATTAAAAGAGACACTCCCTACAATCGGTTATGGAAACAACACCGAATGTACTGCGAGCTTTTGTACTAGAGAGTTGGTAGAGTTTTGGCCAATTCCAGCTCCTAGCAAGCCTGTGACTGAGCCTGGCAGGGCAAGGTCACAGGTGAGGAGGAAGAAAAGAGGAATGAACAAGATGGAGTACTCTCAAGAGTGAAAGAGCTTTAGAGGAGAAAATTGGTTTCTTAGACAAAGTAGACAGTATCTCTTGTTTTGTTGGTATTTCACACTTGTGTGGATCTATAACTACAAGACGCTTCGCCAGCAGAAGAGTCAAGATTGATGAGCTTCGCATATGCCCCAACAGATTCCACCATCAACGACTCATGTGTTCCCCTCTCTACAATTTGTCCATCCCTCACCACTGCAATCGTGTCTGCATTCCTTATTGTCGACAACCTGTAATTTTACAATCCACCCAAAGAAAGCCCAAAACGAAGCAAGATTGGTTTACGTTATTGTATGCTCCAAAGAGACCCAAACTTTAGAATCCTTTAGTTTTTCCAGTTTGAAACAAGACATAATGTCTCTATGAAATTGCAGAGGAAATCTCCACAACAAGAAATTGAAGGTAACATGATGACAATTGCATGCAGTCATAACCTTATGAGAGTGTCACTCACAAAGTGTCAGACCATCACCACCACCTCCATCACAAATAGCAGTGATGAGATTCCATGACAACCCACTGACTTCATCAGCTCCCAAAGGATGGGTGTAGATCAATATTAGAATAATCAGCTCAAAATGTCAGGCAAACCATTATATACAAAATCTGTGTCCTGGAGTTGTTTCTGTTGCATTCCAGAAGCAACGGGAAAGTCTCAGGGATGATGGAACCCTAAATCCTAAGCACTCAAGAGATGTTTGCAGAATGCTATTGCACTGTTTTGAGAGTGATTGTCAAAATACTTACCTATGGGCAATAAGGACAGTAGTCCGGCCTTGCATTAGCTTGTCAAGTGCCTCCTGAACAATCTCTTCAGATTGTGAATCCAAAGCACTGGTTGCCTCATCCAACAACAAAATGGCTGGGTCCTTGAGAACAGCTCTTGCAATTGCAACACGTTGCTTCTGGCCACCAGACAATTGCACACCCCTCTCCCCAACTTCTGTCTTGTAGCCATTTGGTAGAGCACAGATAAAAGTATGCGCATTTGCAGCTTTTGCTGCCTCAATGATCTCAACTTCAGATGCCCCATCTCGACCGTATAGGATGTTCTTGTAGATTGTGGTTGCAAAAAGTGCAGGCTCTTGCTGCACCAGTCCAATATGGCGTCGCAATGATTGAAGCTTCAAATGTTTTATGTCAGTTCCATCAATAGTCACTCTTCCGGACAAGGGGTCGTAGAACCTTGCAATCAAGGCAATCACAGTACTCTTTCCTGGAGATGATGATAGCTAGATCAGACATAACAGGTGGATGCTCTATGATCACCAGAGATTAGACTTCCAACTATAAAATTCTGATGACAGAAAAAGCAAAAGCTTAGAAGGGGTTTAGGTTTGGGGTTTAGGGTTTAAACCCTAAACCTTAAACCCAGTGCTCACCTGATCCACTTGCACCGACTAATGCAAGGCTCTTGCCAGCACGTACTTTCAGGCTAAAGTCCTTCAAGATCGTCATGTCTGGTCGTGATGGGTATGCAAATCTAACATGCTTGAGCTGGATATCACCTTTCACCTCCACCACCTCCTTGGCAGCTGGGTCAATGGGGTCTATCTCTGTCTCTCGGTCAAGGATCTTGAATATGGATTTCAATGCCTGATAATGCACACAAGAAGTAGTGATTCAGAAAACACAAAAACTCCATCTTCAGAGCATGCCTCACATCTTATGCAACTTCACATAGAGTCAGAACTCTAAACTTTGAAGATCTACATGAGCCCATTTGAGTGAGTGTGTACTTGAGATCCTCTCAAAATGTCAGGTGACATTGTGAGAGATTCGGCAAGCATGACTGCGGTGACAACCAACACGATGAAGGTGCGAATGATGTTGGAAAAATCATCATATTTTCCGTTCTTCACCAAGGTTGATGAGTACCACATTGCAAGTCCATAGGAGCTGAAGACGCAGAACTGTGAGAGTCCATAGCCTAAGCCTGCAAGCTGCCCTCGCACAAAGGCTCTCTGTTTTGGCACATCCAGCTCCCGTATGAAAAGTTCCAAGACTTTCTCTTCTGCACAAAAGGCGGCAACCGTCCGGATGTTGCTCACTGCCTCTGTAGCCACCATGCTTGCCCTTGCATAAGCCTTTGTCAGATCTCCCCCAAACCCTTTTAAAAAGTGATGCTGCATCCAAAAAACATTCGAATCAGGTGCTGAGGATGTGTTGAGAATATGTTGAGGATTGTGCATAGTTCAATGTCTGAAGCTTCACAGTTCTGTTTTGAAGTGAACAAACATGAGCATTCTGTCATCATCCTAAGTTAAGGTTTGATGGGATCCACAAAGTTGAAGCCAACTTCGGTGTATTACCTCACCAACAAATGCACCGACCATGAATGGGTAGGTGCCAAACACCACAAATGCCACACGCCAATCAAGATAAAATGCTATGCCAAAGGCCAATATAAGCAGTGCCAGAGTCATGAGAATAACTGACATGCGGTCACCTACTGACGCTCGCACTAGTGTTGCATCCACTGACAGTCGAGATGCCACCAAGCTACTGTTGTTTTCATCTTGGTCAAACCACCCAATCTCCTGCCGCAGAATGGCTGCACAAAGCAACAGAGTAAATCCTCTCACAGATCTATTCTCTTGCAGTGATGCCTAGACGCCACACAACATCAACTTTCTCATTTGTTGATTTACTTACAGGAGGCCCTGCATAAAACACTTCAAAAAGAAATTGACCCTTGGGGGGTCATAGAGTCCAGAGATCATCATGGCATGGAGCAGGGAAAAAACTGTACAGGTCATTGCACTAACAACCTTACATGATAGCATTTTTTCACGAACACGAATTGTAAGGCGCTCTCCCATGACCTCAAAGAAGTAGTTTTGCATCAAAAACACAATAATGGTCACTGGAATCGCTCCGGTAAAGAGCAAGCAGATTTTGCGTACTTGAAGTTTGATATATGAATCCCTGAAGCTGTAGAACGAGACTAGAATGTCACCCATGCCGAGAGCAGCAAGAGGAGTTTTCCAGCCAGCCAAAATCGCACCAATTGAACCGATAAGAGCATATGGCCATTCAGCCGAGTTCAGTTTTATCAACCGCATCAAGGATGGCTTCCAGTATGGTTTACTGACTCGAGATATAAGTTGAGGATGGTTTGATCCTGAGGTGGAAGCTGTTGACACTTCTGATGCTTCATCATGCTCCACAACTCTCGGTCTCCCCTGTTGCTGCTGCTTACCCCACTGCTCCAAGGATGATGATACATGTGTTTGTCTGAGACCATGACATTGAGCTGAAAATCAGACATCTGAGGATATCTAGAGGCCTCATCATTCAATGAATCCTCATCAGTGGATAACAACATCAGCAATAACAACAAACAAAAGTGGAATCTGCGATGGAAACGGCTTATACTTGCCTAGACTTGCTCCCTGGCAGGCAATGTGGTTGTGCAGACTCTGGCATACTTCCATCTGGACACTTGCTGCACAACATGTTGTGATAGCATTATACAACAAGAGTCAATATTTGTAGCTTGAGGGTATGACTTTTAGGTCACAAATCAGTGGCACTCAT
>Ga0116229_10012903_pt1 | contig 11935 bp, 8 predicted proteins | sample S1TSphgellanicum_3_FD_87313 | JGI IMG/M metagenome (GOLD analysis project Ga0116229, IMG submission 87313) | Host-associated microbial communities from peat moss isolated from Minnesota, USA - S1T2_Fc - Sphagnum magellanicum MG | ecosystem: Host-associated > Plants > Peat moss > Unclassified... | reverse complement strand
GTGGACGTCGCAGCCACTCCAACACCGTCATCGGTTCCGGATACTTCTCCCGCATCAGCTGGGTCAGCCAGTTGTCCCGTACCTTCGCCGGAACCGCCTCATCCAGATAGCGCCGATCTTGGAGCTCAATCAAAGAAATCGCCCGCCGCACCCAGTCCTCAATGTCCCGTTCGCCCGGTATCAAACAACGCCGGGAATACAGCGCTTCACGCGCCTGCTGGGCGAGCCGGTGACGATCGAGCGTCACCGCACTACCGGCGAGCAGTCCATCGATCACCTGAGTCACATCGCTCGCATCATGCCGGTGAAAGCCGGCGTACTCACAAGCCCATCGCTGGTGCAAAAACAGCGTCATCGGCCGTCGGTACAGTGCGCGTAGTGTCGTCAACTCTGGCGCCGACATCTCAAGCTGCTCCCCGACGTGCCCGAGCACCGATCGTGGGACGTAATCCAAGGCATCCAGGGTCGTTCCGGTCATCCGGACGAATCCCAGCTGTAGCGCTGCACCCAGTCGCGACCGGGAACGAAATCGGCGGCGCAACACCAGCCGATCATCGCTCGACAGCGTGAAGAATCGCCACACCAGAAAGCTGCTCAGCTCCCGCGGAAATCGGCGACTCCCCAAATACGCCCACAGCAGCGAATCCATGCGCAGCCCTCCGGTGAACAAAACACGGAGGCTACGCCTTCAACCCGACCCTGCAACCGCAACATCAATACTGCGATGCAGCAGAGAAACCGCTACTTCCTGCACGAAAAGTACGGGACCCCCTAATCCGATGACGATTCGCGCGTTTATCGAGGACCGCGTGAAGGCCGGTAAGAAACCCGCCACTATCAAACGCTATGTAGCGACCATCGCGCGCGTGCACGTCGCCGCAAAACTATTGAATCCATGTTCCAGTGAAGCCGTGCGACTAGGTCTCAAGAAAATGGGGAGGGAAACCTCTTCGCGCCAAGACCAGGCTCATCCGCTAGGTTGGAAAGAGATCAAGGAATTTGTTGACAGCGCCGGCGAAGGTCTCCGCGCCGATCGCGAGCGAGCGATGCTCTGCGTCGCTTACGAGACCCTGGCGCGTCGAGCTGAGCTTGTGGCGCTCGAACTCAAAGACATCAACTTCCATCCCGATGGCACCGGCCAGGCGCTCATCCGACGCGGTAAGACCGACGCCGAGGGGCAGGGGAGGGTGGCGTATTTGTCTCGAGAGACCTGCCGTTGGCTGAAAATTTGGTTAGAGCACGCGAAGATCGAGCAGGGAGCGGTCTTTAGGAGGCTCATCGGACGTAAGGAGATCGGTGAAGCCTTAAGTCCGGGGAGCATAGGTCCGATATTCAAGCGGGTGGCACAGTGGATCGGGCTGCCGGAGCGGTTCGTTGCTCAGGTGAGTGGCCACTCGACTAGGGTGGGAGCGACTCAGGATCTCGCGGAGCTGGATATAGACCTGGCTGCAATCACTCAGGCTGGCGGATGGAAATCGACGCGAATGCCGCTGCAGTATGCTGAAAGGATCAATGCTGCAAGATCAGGAATGGCGCGGGCGGCGGAGAAGTCGGGAAGGGATTCACTTTCGAAGTGAAAGCTATTCACTAATATGAGAGGCCTCCCCAAGCCTGCGAAATACTGGGATGACAAGCGCTGTGACGAAAGCCGGCGTTCCAACCGTAAGTACCGTTGCAAACGAGTTTTGCGAAGACTTTCCCCTAAAGGTCCATGATCCAAACATCGATGACACCGATACTAACTCAGCAAGAGCTCGAAACGCCGCGTAGCGCGGCCGACATGCTCGCGTGGGTAGATGCGGCGCACGCCCGTTTCAATACGAAGACGCTCAGAGTCGCAGCCAGGTCTGGCAAACACTTCGCAAATGTATTGGTTCTGGAGGCTCGCCCTATGGCCATCTTCGCATATAGATACTACAAGGCGAGCCCGCAAGTGATCGTTCGGCACGTTGTCGGCGACCAGAACTACGACGGCATCGTTGAGGATAATCGCGGGACGCGCGATTGCATTCGCTACATTGAAGTAACCACGACCCTGAAGACCTACGAAGACTCCCTTCGGATGGAGTTATTGAACAAGCAAGGTCACGTCGCGGCATATGGGCCCGTAAAGGCCCTGGGGCCGCGGCATAACCGCATATCAATCACTGCCGATGGAATAGCCCGCGAACATGGTTCCATCCGTGCCGATCACCTGAGCCTCGTACACAACGTTGTCGACCGAAAATCTAAAAACGAATACAACGCACAAACTGCGCTCGTGGTTGCCGTTGATGACTCCGTGGCCTTTAGAAACCCGGACGATGTTCGTGCGCTTGACGATTTGGCCAAGACGACGTTGCTACCTTTATTATCAGGAAGCAATTTCTGTCTGCTAGCGCTAGAGGGCAGCGTAGGTTTGAACCTGGTGTATGCGATTCGTTAGACGGCCGCCCAATGATCGAAGAATACAAAGGCGTATTCGACATTCCGCCGCCGGGTGGCGGGCTCAATGATTCCGAACGTCTACTCGCGCGCCTCTGCCGCAAATCGTTCCTTAGTCTCTGGGCGTTTGCGAATCTGCATACCGACGAAGGGTTCAATAATGGGCGGGGATCGGCAAAAGAGTTTACAGATGCGCTGCTTGCTTTTGGCGATGATGTGGTCCTTTTCTCGGACAAACACGTCACCTTCAATGAAGACAAGCCGGTCGAGGTGGCATGGGCTCGGTGGTACAGGAAGGCAATCCAAAAATCGTCGGAACAGTTATATGGCGCCCTAAACTGGCTTCGTCGCTATCCCAAACGGATCTTTCTAGACTCCAGATGTTCTCGACCGCTACCGATTAGCATCCCAGATCCGAGCAAAGCGCGATATCACCTCGTGGCGGTAACGCGCGGCAGTTACGACGCCTGCGCCAAATGGTTCCCCGGCAGTTTGGGCAGTCATCAAATCGCAACCGATGTGCGGGGAGGGCCTCAAACAGGCAGGCCTTTTACGGTAGGACTTGGCGAAGTTGCCAAACCGTTCCTGCATATATTCGACGAATTCTCCTTGGAGGTAGTTCTCAAGGAGTTCGACACCGCGATTGACTTCATTACCTACCTCCGAGCCCGGGAGGCCTTTTTAGGCAATGAGAATCACTTGGTACACGCAACCGGTGAAGAGCAATTGGTCGCGGCATATCAACTCAACAGCGACGGCGAAGATCACTGGTTCACGGATCGTTCCGCGGAAGCCGAAAAGGCCGACTTTCTTTCGTTCGATGAATCGCTCTACCCAAGTCTCCAGGAGCGCCCCGAGTATCGCGCGAAGCTAATTGCGGATAAACCCAGCTACGCCTGGGACATGTTAATAGAGGGATTTATCCAATTAGGTGACCCCAAGATCGTTGATCCGAGTTTTGAACAGAATAATGAGGACACTGCTGAAGGTTTGCGCATCATAGCTTCGGAGAGCCGATTTCGCAGGCGGATGCTGATCGGTTCTTTGCGCGAGGTGATGGAGAAGGCCGCCCAGAGCAAAGCTGGCGGATGGAATGCTCGGACGGTGATTTCCGAGGGCTCGAATCTAGTATATATATTTCTGATCTTCCCCAAGTTGGCGAAGGATGACTACGCGGCCTACAGAAAATACAGGATTGCAGTGCTCCACGCGTATTGTAAGATCGCGAAGTTAAAATTCCCGGACGCGAATACTTTCGTTGGCATCGCGTTCGACCATCCACTCAAGGATTATTCGGGCGGTTCGGAGGATCTCTTTATTTACAAGAGCGATGTACTGTCGGAACAAGAACGGGCGGATATGGAGAATTATCAAAAGGAGTTAGGTATTCTCCCTGACAGTCTGATACCTCAAAAATTGCACGAGGATGAGTTTCCGCAGATCTTGGAGAAAGAGCGGCAATCCACTGCCCTTCGTAAAACTTCGAAAGATCGATCGCGAGTCAAAAAGCAAAAGCGCCACTTGGTTAAGGGCTCTCGGCGGAAGAACAGAAGAAAAAAATGACTCCGCGCCCTAGGTAAACAAGATAATTGTCCAAGCGGCCACGGGTTAGCCAAGAGTTTTGGCCGCCGCCGCTCCTCGATCATCTGCCGTTCAGCCAGTGTGAAGGTGAAGAAAGCCTCGATCTCGACGCCGCTCAGTTCGCGCGGTAAGTGTTTGAGGTCCAGAAATGTCGCTTGCCACTTGTTCATCGCATCCCCTTTCTGCGAGGTACGATAGCGCTCAAAAGTCACGGGTAGCAACGTCTTGTTTTAGTGGGGGAAATTGGCCGGCGGCTCTACAATTACCGGGAAATCCTGCCGTCATGCATGGACGCCCCCTCCTTGCCAAGCGCTTCTTTGGTTTTGGTTTTACAGGAATAGATTGCAGCCATACATCCGGCCTTCGTTTGCGACGTAAAGTCGCGGGCCCTGATGGAATATGCTGGTTGACGGCTGATCACTTTTGCGGACTGTTGAAGTCCCCTGACGGTATGAGGCTTGGTCAAGCCTGGTCTTACCTGTGATGCCATCACTTTGAAAAAATGCCTGTGCAATCGGTGGTGCGAAAGTGGTGTCAAACGTTTGTGGTCGATGTGGATTCTGGGCACGCTCATGCGGCCATGGGATTTACTGAACGGTAACCGGCCTGGTAGTCGCGGCCGCGCGCCAATAGCGCCCATACGATGCGCGCATTCTTGTTCGCCAGTGCAACGGCTGCGATATTCGGATTGCGCCGTGTCGCCACTCGCGCCAGCCACCCGTCGGCCTGATCGGGGTGACTCTTCAGATGCAGCAGCACCGAACGCGCGCCGTGAATCAACATCGTACGTAAGTACGTGTCGCCGCGTTTGCTGATGCTGAGCAGGTTCGTCTTGCCGCCGGAGGAGTTCTGGCGAGGTACGAGCCCAAGCCATGCCGCAAACTGACGGCCGTTATGGAACACTTTCGCATCCCCAATGCTCGCCACCAACGCACTTGCCGTCAGTGGGCCGATTCCGGGGATCGCCTGCAGACGCTGGCTCGCCGCGTCCTCGCGGTGCCAGGCGTTGATTTCTCGCTCCAGCTCCGCGACTTGTCGATCGAGCGCGCGGAAGTGCTCGAATAATCGGGCGAACAGTGCGCGGCTGACCCCCCGACAAGCCGTTCTCGGCGTCCTCCAGGATGTCCGGCAGCTTGCGCTCGAGGGAGCGGATGCCCACGGGTATCACTAGACCAAATTCGGTCGGGAGTCCGCGAATCTGGTTGGCTTGCGCAGTGCGTTCGATGACAAATCCTTGGCGTGCCCTGTGCAGCCCCAACAACGCTTGCTGTTCGGTGTTCTTGCTGGGTACAAACCGCATGTTCGGTCGGCCCACCGCCTCGCAGATTGCTTCGGCATCCGCCGCGTCATTCTTGTTCGTCTTGACGTACGGTTTGACGAACTGCGGCGCGATCAATTTGACGGTGTGCCCAAGTTCGGTCAGCTTACGCGCCCAGAAATGAGCACCGCCACAAGCTTCCAACCCAATCAGGCACGGCGCTAGCCGAGCAAAAAACGCCGCTATTTGTTGTCGCTTCAATTGCTTACGCAATGCAACCTTACCCCGCGCATCGAGTCCGTGGACCTGGAAAACCAACTTTGCCAAATCGATCCCAACCTGCGTAATGTTCATCGTGGACGCTCCTGCTGGATTAAGTGGTTGCTTGACACTTCCACTTTGGCACAACTGATGCCGTTAAAAGCAGGGGCGTCCATGCCATTACTTTTGGCACGGAAATCAAGGGGACTCCCATGACCAGAAGGCATAACGTCATGAGCAGAAGATAGGTCGTGCCGAACCTTTGCCGTCTAAACTCTCGGCCCATTCGACGCCGCCACCCGCACCTTCGGCTGGTTCCGGCGTTTTATCTGTGTGCCCGGAGAGATTTTTGTGAATCGCAAGTACATTTTTATCCTGACTCCATTCTTAATAGGGTTGACGCTGAACTCCAACCCCACGCTCAGTCAGACGGTGTCGATCGCCGATACGAGCTCCTCGCAGCCATTGGAGACCATCGAAGTTACCGGCACGCTGATTCGCAGCACCGTGCGTTCGGAATTCAATCAAGTTCAGGTGATCAGCGCCGAAGACCTCGCGCGGAGCGGGGAAGTCACGGTGGCGGATTATTTGCGCGATCTGGCCGTCAATTCAGCGAGCAGCTGGGGAGACAACTTTGCCTATGGAGCCTGGGGCGGCAGCGGCATTGCGTTACGCGGTCTGTCCGAGAAATACACACTGGTGCTCGTTGATGGTGTTCGCGTGTCGCCGTATGGCTGGCCGTCCAATGGGTACGACAGCTTCTTCGACCTGAACTCCCTCCCCCTAAGTTTCATCGAGCGTATTGAGGTCGTAAAGACCGGTGCTGCGTCGGAGTACGGTTCGGATGCCGTTGGCGGTGTCATCAATATCATCACTCGAAAGAACTATAAGGGGCTCGAGGCCGAGGCTTCGTACGGAGACGCGACTCACGGAGGTGAGCCCACTCGCAAGATCTCGCTGTTGGGCGGCATCGGAGATCTGCAGGAGGACCGTTACAATCTCACCGCGACAGCGAGCTATTTTCTGCAAGGCGGCTATACGCTCGGGGAACGCTCCAACACCCGCGGACAGACCTATGGAGGCGCATTCAGCGGCGCCGCGGATTACTGGACTCCGGGCGGCGGAAGCGCCGGAGCCGCGCTGACTCCGTGCCCGTCGGGTTCGACCGCTGCTGCCGCGGGTACGCTGCTCAATGGCCCGGGCAGCGGCACCGCCTGCGCCGTGAGTACGGCGAGCGGTATTTCACTGCATCCCCATGAGGAGCGCTTTCAGGTGGGCGGAAATCTCACCGTGCGCTTGTCCGACGACGTGAACGGAGTGCTACAACTTTGGGACAGCCGTAACATCACCAGCGGCTACCAGACCAACTCCACCAACCAAGGCTACGCAAGTTACAGCGGAGTTGTTCCGGCCTCAAACATCTACAATCCGTATGGCGCAGCAACGCAGCTGAATTACACCTTCCTCGGGGAGCCGCTCGGGCTCACGGTGCGATCCAATTTCTACCGTGCGCTCGGCGGTTTTGATGGCCACTTCGACACATCGGGATTCGGAGTATGGGACTGGAAGGCCACGGTCAGCCATTCCCAAAGCACCGTCGACAACTACGCCAGTGGCTTATTGAACCTCACCGCTGCACAAAACATCTTTAACAGCTCGGTGTTTGATTTCGCCGATCCGAGCAAGACGCCCACGGGCCTCGATGGTCTCTATGAGAACGACAGCAATCAGGCCATTTCCAAACTGGACACCGCGGATCTGTCGGCCTCCACCACCTCACTGTTGCGGCTGCCGGCAGGCGATGTCGGGGCGGGTGTTGGCGCGCAGTTCCTGCACGAGAGACAGGTTGCGAGCAATTATCCGCTTCAGGCGGCGGGCCTCGTATCTCCAGTGTATCTGCAAGCCATCGACGGCCAGCGCAATGTGGCGGCTGTCTATTATCAGGTGAATATTCCGCTGATCTCCAAGGTGACTTTCAGCCAGTCCAGCCGCTACGATCACTACAGCGACTTTGGCTCGGCGTTTTCGCCGCGCTTTGCCCTGTCGTTCAAGCCGGTAACGGGGCTTAACACCTATATTTCGTACAGCCGCGGCTTTCGCGCGCCCACGCTGGCGGAGACTTCGCTGGAAGAGACCACCGGCGTCCAAACGGCCACCGATCCGTATTCCGCTACCCCCACCAAGCAACTGGGCGTGCCGGTGGTGGTGGGCGGCAATTCCAGTCTGCGTGCTGAACACACGCAAAACTACAACTTAGGCTTCGAGTGGCAGCCTTCTGCGCATGCCGCTGTGGGCGTGGATCTATACCGTATCGCGATTCACGACGTCATCGGCACCCCGAACATCCAGGCGCTCATCGATGCGAACGATCCTGCCATCGTGGTGCGAGGCGCCAATGGCGCGATTTCATATGTCAACTTTAGCAACGAGAATCTGAACTCATTGGTGACGGACGGCCTGGAACTTACCGGGCGTTATGAACTGCCGACTGACGTGGGTACCTTTCGAGTCGCCGCCGACTGGGCCTACGTGCGCAAATTTACGCAGACCAGCTATGGGGACTCGGTCAATTTCGCAGGCAACGACCTCGCAATCGACACTCCGTATGGTGCGAGTTTCCCACGCTGGAAGGGCAATACGACGCTGGGCTGGAATTGGCACGCGGTCGACGCCGCGCTGACCTATCGGTATAGCGGCCCGTACGCCGAAGTCGTTGTCGGCACTCCGCCGCGCGTTGCGTCATACGGCGTGTTCGACCTCAATCTCGAGTACAGCGGTATCGAGAAGCTCACCGTGTATGGCAGGCTGAATAACCTGTTTGACCGTTATCCGCCTTTCGATCCGATCTTTCTGAATTTCCCAGGACAGCCCCCATACGACCCGTCGCTGTACAACAATGAGGGGCGCTATGTCGAGGTCGGACTCAAGTACAAGTTCTTTTAGGTTGGCCGGATTTTGCAGCCGCTGGTGGGCGACACTGTTGCTCGCGGGCGGCTGCCTGCCCGGGGCCTGTCTCGCCGGGCCGCCACTGGTACTGGTGGTGGCTCAGAGTCTCGACGACATTACGAGCTTGGATCCTGCTGAAGGGTACGAGTTGTCCAGCATGCAGGCATTCACGAGCCTCTATCAGAGGCTCGTACAACCGGACCCGGAACACCCTGAAAGTATGACGGGTGCGGGACTTGCGAAAGGCTGGCGGGCCGAGCGCGGGTCATTGGTGTTCGAGCTGCGTCCCGATGCCGTATTCGCCAATGGCCGCCCCGTGCGTCCCGAGGATGTCATCTGGTCGCTGAGCCGCGCCGTGAAATTGAATCTCGCCCCAGCATTCATCCTTAATGCATTGGGCTGGACCGCGACGACGGTCGATCAGCATCTGACGAAGCTTGATGAACAGCGCGTTCGCATTACTTGGAATGCTCCGGTCGGACCGTCGTTCGCATTGAACGTTTTGGGTGCCACGGTGGCGTCCATCGTCGACGAGCGAGAGGCTGAGAGTCATGCCGAATCGGGCGATTCGGGAAATCGCTGGCTGCATGACCATTCCGCCGGCAGCGGCGCATTTAAAATCCGCAAGTACATTCCGCATGAGGCACTGGTTCTCGACGCGAACCCGCTCTCTCCCGGAGATGCGCCGCGGCTGAAGACAATCGTCATTCGCAGCGTGCCGGACGCCGCGACGCGGGAGCTATTGGTTCGGGTGGGCGATGCCGACATCGCCCGGGATCTGGGTCCGGACCAGTATGCCGCGCTGCGCGACCGGCCGGGCTTGCAGCTCCGTCAGTTCCCTTCGGCGGCCGTGCACTATCTGCTGTTCAACACGGCCAACACCGATGTGCCGGCGCTGTCCAATCCCGCGCTGTGGCAAGCCGCGCGCTGGCTGATCGACTATCAAGGCATTTCACACGGGCTGCTGAAGGATCAATTCCAGATCCACCAGGGATTTCTGGCGGCGGGATTTCCTGGCGCGCTGGACGACACTCCCTATCGGCTCGATGTGGAGCGTGCACGGTCTATCCTCCGCGCCGCCGGCTTGGATAAGGGACTGACCATCACGCTGGACGTCTTCAATCAAGCGCCGTTCACGGACATCGCGCAGAGCTTGCAGGCGACCTTTGCCGCGGCCGGTATCCATTTGGAGATTCGGCCTGCGCTGGGCGGCGCCGTCTACGCGCGCGTGCGCAGTCACAGCGTGCAGGCCGTCTGGCTCTATTGGATCCCGGATTATTTCGACGCGCACTCGAGCGCCAGCGCGTTCGCCTTGAACCTGCATGATGGCAGCACATCGATCGCTGAACGCGCCGGTTGGCAGATTCCTCAACTGAGCGACCTGACCTTAAGCGCGGTCCGCGAGCCGGACATTGGGCGACGCCTCGAGCTGTACCGGCAAATACAAACAGAAGTGCAGCAGAGCGCGCCCTATGTGATCGCTTTGCAGGAACGCAGCCAACTGGTCATGCGCGCCAACATCCGCGGGTACCGGCAGGGCCTCAACGCCGACATGGTGTACTACGACCAGGTGACTAAATGAGTGCCGCCGGCGGGCTCGCTTGGCCGCGCCTGTTGGCAAGTGCTGCGCGTTCGGCGGCGACGTTGACGGGGACTCTGGCTGCGTTGCTATGCGTGACTTTCGCGCTTTCTTCGCTGAGTCCCGTGGATCCCGCGCTTAAATTGGCAGGCGAGCATGGCAGCGCTGCCTCCTATGAGCAGGCGCGCCACCGCCTGGGGCTCGACCTTTCATGGCCAGAGCGCTTGGGTCGCTATGCTGCGGGGGCGCTTCACGGGGATTTGGGCGTGTCGTTTTCGACGGGAGCTCCCGTAGCGCAAGATTTGCGTCGAGTGTTTCCGGCGACTCTGGAACTTGCGACCCTGGCCATGCTGGGGAGCACGGTGCTGGGCCTCGGCCTGGCCTTCATCAGTGCAGTGCATCCGCGCGGTGCAATCGATGCGCTCCTGCGGGTCGTCTCGCTCGCAGGCAATTCACTGCCGATCTTCTGGCTGGGCTTGCTCGCGCTTTATCTATTCTATGCCCGGCTGCAGTGGCTTGGCGGGCCAGGACGGTTGGACGATGCCTATGAATACACCATCGACATGCCTAGCGGTCTCGTGTTGCTGGATGCATGGCGCAGCGGGGTGCCGGGCGCTTTTACCAGTGCGGTCAGCCACCTGGTGCTGCCGGTCGCTTTGCTCGTCGCATATGCGGTCGGCAGCATCGCCCGTCCGGTGCGCGCTGCACTGCTGGCGGAAGCCGGCAAGGATTACGTGTTGTTGGCGCGCGCAACGGGAGCAGGTGTCTGGAGGGTACTGCTCCTTCATGTATTCCCGGCCACGGCCAGTCTCGTGCTCACACTGCTCGCCCTGACCTACGCGAACTTGCTACAGGGAGCCGTATTGGTCGAGACGGTGTTCGCCCGGCCCGGTATCGGCCGCTATTTGACGACCGCGTTGTTCGCCGGCGATACACCCGCCATCTTGGGAGGCACTTTGGTGATTGGTGTCTGCTTCGTGCTAATCAACGGCGTGACCGACTTACTCGCGCGGCTGCTCGACCCGCGCACATGACCAGCGGCCGGATGCTTGCCTGGTTGTTCCCAGGTCGCGATGTGCAGCGTTTTCGGGCGTTGCCGTCGTCGCTTCTCAGTGGCTTGCTCTTGCTGCTGCTGATCATCCTATGCGCGCTGCTCGCGCCGTGGCTGTCTACTCATGATCCGCTGACGCAGAACCTTGCGCTGCGCTTGCAGGCGCCATCATTCCCGCATCCTTGCGGTACGGACGGATTAGGTCGTGATGTTTTGTCACGCCTTCTCTATGGTGCCCGCGCCACCCTCGGCTTAGTCACACTGGTTGCACTGTTCATGGTGCCGCTGGGACTGATCATCGGTATCACCGCGGGCTACCTTGGCGGTTGGATCGATCGAGTCTTGAGCGCTTTGACGAACTTGGTGATGGCTTTCCCGCCGCTGGTGCTCGCGCTGGCGTTCGTGGGTGTGCTCGGGCCGGGTTTGTTCAACTGCGCACTGGCTCTCATACTGACAGGCTGGCCGACCTACGCGCGACTGGCACGCGCACAAACTCTGATCCTTCGGCGCAGCGAATATCTGGATGCCGCACGCATGCAGGGAATCGTTGGCGTGCGTCTTCTGGCCGGGCATGTGCTCCCCGCTTGCGTGCCTACCATGCAAGTGCGTCTTGCGTTGGACCTGGCGTCTATCATCCTCGCCGCATCCGCTTTCGGGTTCTTGGGACTCGGGGTGCGGCAACCCACGCCAGAATGGGGCTCGATGATAGCCGACTGCAGCCGGGTGATCTTCGAGCAGTGGTGGCTTGCCGCGTTCCCCGGTTTGCTCATCTTCGTGGTCAGTCTTGCGTTCAATCTCGCGGCCGAGGGCTTGCGCGATTTCGGAGACCCGCGCT
>Ga0116229_10012901_pt1 | contig 11937 bp, 8 predicted proteins | sample S1TSphgellanicum_3_FD_87313 | JGI IMG/M metagenome (GOLD analysis project Ga0116229, IMG submission 87313) | Host-associated microbial communities from peat moss isolated from Minnesota, USA - S1T2_Fc - Sphagnum magellanicum MG | ecosystem: Host-associated > Plants > Peat moss > Unclassified... | reverse complement strand
GCCGGACGCACAGGACCCGACGGTGCGGCATCCGCCGTTCATGTTCACGACGGACCTTGCGCTCAAGTTCGACCCCAGCTACCGCAAGATCACGATGCGCTGGCGGCAGCATCCGGAGGAATTCAAGCTCGCCTTTGCCAAGGCGTGGTTCAAGCTCACCCACCGTGACTTGGGTCCGCGTGCGCGCTATGTCGGTACCGAAGTGCCGAATGTCGACCTGATCTGGCAGGATCCGCTGCCCAAGGCCGACTACGTCAGGATCGATCCGACGGATGTCGCGGCCCTAAAAGCGAAGATCCTCGCCTCGGGCTTGACGCTGCCCGAGCTGGTCAGAACCGCCTGGGCGTCGGCGGCCACGTTCCGTTACACCGACTACCGCGGCGGTGCGAACGGCGCGCGCATTCGTCTCGCGCCCGAGAAGGATTGGGACGTGAACAATCCCAAGGAGCTCGCCACCGTGCTGCAGCATCTCCAGCAAATCCAGAAGGACTTCAACCGCGCACAGAGCGGCGGGAAGAAGGTCTCGCTGGCCGACCTCATCATTCTGGGTGGCGATGCCGCCGTGGAACAGGGGGCGAAGAACGCGGGATTCACGGTGCAGGTACCCTTCGTCCCCGGGCGGACGGACGCGTCACAGGAGCAGACCGACGTGGCCTCCTTTGCCGTGCTCGAGCCGACCGCCGATGGGTTCCGCAACTACTACGTCAAGGATGCGCACCAATCACCGGCGCAAAGTCTGGTCGATCGGGCGAACCTGCTGACGCTGACCGTTCCGGAAATGACGGTGTTGGTCGGTGGTCTGCGAGTGCTGAATGCCAATGAAGGACAGACGGCCTACGGCGTCTTTACCGACCGGCCCGGCGCCTTGACGAATGACTTCTTCGTGAACCTGCTCGACATGTCCTACAAGTGGGAAAAGTCCACCACGTCCGAGGGAGTGTACGAGGGACACGATCGAAAGACCGGGGCCCTGAAATGGACGGCCACGCCGGTCGACCTCTTGTTCGGGTCGAATTCGGAGTTGCGCGCCGTATCGGAGGTGTACGCATCGTCCGACGGCCAGCAGAGGTTCATCGAGGACTTCGTGAAGGCGTGGACCAAGGTGATGACTCTCGATCGCTTCGACTTGACGACTTGAGACGACTTGAGACTGCCGCGGGTCACGAAGCACGCATCCGGTGTTTCGTGACCCGTTCTCGCGTCGGCTAGCCGATGCGGTCCTTGCCGAGCAGCACGCGGGTCGCGAGCCGAGCGAGCTTGCCGTAGGGTGCGGCGATGCGGTCCGACATATTGAAGCGGCCGAGTTTGAGCACGGCGCGGGCATGAGAGAGGCGTAGAAAACCGTCGCGGCCGTGGTAGGCCCCCATGCCGCTGGCGCCGACGCCGCCGAAGGGCAGATCCTCCTGGGCCACGTGCAGCAGGGTGCCGTTAACCATGCAGCCACCCGAGCTCGTGCCGTCGATCACGCTCGCGATCGCCGTGCGGTCGGTGGAAAAACAATACAGCGCCAGGGGTTTCGGCCGCGCGTTGATGCGGGCCACGGTCTCCTTCAGGTCGTCATAGCCGACGATGGGCAGTATGGGTCCGAAGATTTCTTCCCGCATCAGCGCACTCGTCTCGGGGGCACCGATGACGGCCGCGGGCGGAAACTTGCGTTCCGCGGCCATGCGGGCGTCGCTTTCCTGCAGGATTCTGGCGCCGCCGTCGCGCGCCTCCTCGAGCATGGCGATGAGGCGCTGTCGATGGCCTTCCGTAATGATGGACGTGTAATCAGGATTGTCCGCGCTGGTCGGGTACAGTTCGCGCGCGGCCGCCATGAACGCGGCGGCGAAGTCATCGACCCGGTCGGCGGGCACCAGGGCATAGTCGGGGGCGACGCAGGTTTGTCCGGCATTGAACAATTTGCCGATGGCGATGCCCCGGGCGGCCTTCGCGAGGGAATAATCGCGGCACAGGATCGCAGGCGATTTCCCGCCCAATTCCAAGGTGACCGGTGTGAGATGTTCGGCCGCCGCCGCCATGACGCGACTGCCGATGCGGGTCGATCCCGTGAACACCAGGTGGTCAAAGGGCAGCGCTGCGAAGTGTGCGGCCTGGTCGGCGCCGCCGATCACCACGGCCACTCGGTCCTCGGGAAAAATCTCGGCCAGCAATGCCTGCAGCAGCGACGAGGTGCGCGGCGTCAACTCGGAGGGCTTCAGCATCACCCGGTTGCCGGCGGCGAGCGCATCGACCAGCGGCCCGAGCGAGAGATAGAGGGGGTAGTTCCACGGCGATATCACACCCACCACCCCCAAGGGCTGGTAGACCACGCGGGCGGCGGCGGGGCGGAACGCGATACCCGCACTGCGTCGCTGCGGACGCATCCAGCGTCGCAGATGCCGACGCGTGTGCTTGATGCAGTTGAACAGGGGCAGAAACTCGCCCAATTCGGTTTCGTAGGCAGAGCGATTGCCGAAATCCGCGCCGATCGCCTCGATGAGGGCGCGGCGCGAGCGGCGCAGCAAGCCGAGGAGCGAGTCGAGCGCGGCTGTGCGCTCGGCATGCGACGGTGGGCCGTGGCGGGTGACCGCCGCTCGTTGCAAGGCGAAGAGTCGGTCGAGTTCGCGATCGGGGTCGAGTTCGCGATCGGGTACGCCGCTCATGCCGCGAGCCCGAACAGGGCCGACAAATAGGGATTGAGGAATCGTCCGGATGGATCCATGCGCTCGCGCAGCGCGAGAAAGTCGTCCCAGCGCGGATACAGCGAGGCGAGAGTGGCGGCCTCGAGAGAATGGCACTTGCCCCAGTGCGGGCGTCCGCCATGGTTCAGGCAAATGGCCTGGACGCCCGCGAAGTAGCGCTCGAAGGGCATGCCGCAGTACTGGTGCACGGAGATATGTACGCTGTCGCGGCCGTAGTTGGGGCTGAGCCATAGATCATCGCCGCGCACCCAACGATACTCCAGCGGGAACATGAGCGGAAACTCGCGGCGGGAAATGAAATCTCGGATCTCGCGCAGCGCGTCGGCGCCGCGGTTCGCCGGGAGGCACCACTCCATTTCGTTGAAGCGCACCCGGCGCACCGTTGCGAGGCTCGAGTAGCTGGGATCCACCTGGGTACCGTCCGATGCCAACGAGGCACAGAGGCGGCTGATGGCCGGACTCAGCGCCGGCACGGCCTTGGCCGTCCGGCAGAGCATTCCGAAGGCGGTGTTCTCCAGGAGTTCTTCGGTCACATAGCGACGCCAGCCGGACGCGTCCGCCGGCTCCTCGGTGATGTTCCAGGCCTTGGTCATGACCGTGTCGGTATGCGGCATCCAGTAGAACTCGAAGGAGCGATTCTTGGCGATCAGGGTATCCGCCTGCGCCAGGCAGTCCTCCAGATTCATGGTGCCCCGCTCGAGCTTCAAGCGGAACGACGGCACCACGCGCAGAGTGATGTCGGTCAACACACCGAGAGTGCCGAGCGCGATGCGTCCGCCCGCGAACAGCTCGGCGTTCTCGGTGGGCGAGGCCTTGACGAACTCGCCGTCCGCGGTGAGGAAGGTCAGAGCGCAAATCTGGGTGGCGAGATTGCCGAGGGCGGCGCCGGTGCCATGCGTACCGGTGCTGGTGGCGCCGGCGACGGATTGCACATTGATGTCGCCGAGATTTTCCATGGCGAAGCCCGCGGCCGCGAGAGGCGCGCCCAAGGCGAAGAGGCGGGTACCGGCGTGGACCGTGGCCGTGCGGTTCGCGGCATCGATGTCGAGGACGCCCTGCAGCCCGTCGAGCGACACGATGACATGCGGGGTCGCAACCAGCGGCGTGAAGGAGTGGCCGCCGCCGACCACGCGCAGCTGCTGCTGAGCGTTCGCGGTGCGACGCACGAGGCCCGCGAGTTCCGCCGTGCTGGCCGGCGTCACCACCGGGGTCGCCGGGCATTGCACGTATCCCGACCAGTTACGCCACATGGGTCGCCCTCAAAAGAAGCACTGCCCGTCACCGCGATAGGTCGTGACGCGCTCGATCACCTTGCCGCCGCGTATCAGCAGCAAGTGATTGAAGCGCTCGCAGAGTTCGCCCGACTTGGCGTGACGGAACAGCAGGGGATCGCCAATCTGGAGCTCAACGGAGTCGGGATGGCGTAGCGGTGTTTGCACCTCGCCCGCCCCCTCATTCGGCACGAGGGTCAAGCCCTCGGGCAACCACGGCTGGGGTAATCGATCCGCTCCGGCCGAACCGGACGCGGGATAGCCGCCCCCTGAGCAGGTGACCATGCCGGGACGCGGTACGCGTGTGACTCTCAAGGCAAAGCCGGCCGCCGGCAGTCCCTTGAACGCGGCATAGTGATCGAACAGGGTGGGCATGTACAGACCGGAACCGGCGGCGAGTTCGGTGACGCTCGAGTCCTGCCGGGTACTCTCGAAACTGCCGGTGCCGCCGCCGTTGACGAAGCGCAGTCCATGACCCGCGCTTGCGAGGGCATCGACGGCGGCGCGGCGCCGGGCGTTCACTTCGGCGATGGAGCGGCGTTTCAACCAGCGGACGAGCCGGTTCTTGAAGTACTGACCGGGTACCGCATCGCGCAGCCCCGCGATCTGGCCTTCGTAGCCCATCAGTCCCTCCAGCCGCAAATGCCGGCGACGCGCGATGTCCTCCGCCAGAGCCAATGCCGATGCGGCATCATCGATGGGTGAGCGATAGACGCCGAAACGGATGCCCGGAAAGTCGGACGACATATCGAGATCGATGGCCACGGGCAGCCGCACCTCGGCCGCCGCCGCCAGCGCGTCGAGCCGCTCGAGTTGTGCGGGGTGGTCGACCATCAGGGTAATACTTTTTCCGGCGCGAATTTGTCGCGCCACGGCGTCGATGTCGTGCGGCTCGACCGACGGGTAGGCGACGACGAGGTCGTCGAAGCCCTGGGCCGCCAGCCAGGCGGCCTCGGCCGGCGAGTAGCAGAGCAATCCCTTGAAGAGCGGCCCCGCCGCGAACAGATAGCGCAGCATGGCGACCGAGCGAATGGACTTGGTGACGATCCGTATCGGCAGCGTGCCTCTGCGCCGGCGGAAACTCTCGATATTGGCGTCGAGACTGTCGAGATCGATGAAGGCCGCCGGTAGTGCGTGGCCGGCCAGTGCGTCGCGATAGTACGAATAGCCGCGCGCGGGCGGGGGACTCATGAGCTCGCGACACCGCCGGGTAGCGCCGCGGCGGGACGGTGCGCCTCGAGAGTCGCGGTCAGCATGATCTTGAGTTTGGCGATGATCTGCTCGCGCAGAGGTGAATTCACGGCGAGGGCCAGCCGTGCCGCGGCGCCCGTTACCTCGGCCAGCAACATCGCGAGGGCGAAGGAGGAGTCCCGATCGGCCAGCGACAGCACCACCATGATGGAGGGCGTCAAGAACTCCGCCGTACGGCGGGTGTCGCTGGCGTCGAGTTCCCGCAGTACCGGATCGGCTTGCGCGCCTGCCCACACGGCCGTGGCGGCGGGGTGATCACGGTAGTATTCGTAATAGGCATCGACCACGCGGTTGACGGCCTGCGCCGGGGTGGGACGACCGCCGTATTCGACCAGCAATCGATCGAGTTCCGCTTGCAGCATGGCACCCACCAATTCCAGATTGCGCTTGGCCAACTCGCGCAGGATGGCGGTCTTCGAGGGGAAGTATTGATACAGCGAACCGATGGGAATCCCGGCGCGGCGCGCCACTTCCCGGATCGCCAGATCGTCCGCGCCGGACTCGAGGATCAACTCGAGCGCCACCTCGAGAATGGTTTCGACTCGGGCCTTGCTGCGTTCTTGTTGGGGTTGCCGCCGAATTTGGGCGCCGTTCATGGCGGCAGAGACTACAACACGCCTCGCGTATTTTCCATCGGAACATGAGCGATACTCATATCGAATTAATCCTATGATATCCATGCGACGGGAAATAGCTTCCACGACACGATATTCGACGGAAATATCCGGTTGACACACGAGCATCGCTCACTCCATGATCCGACCGATGCTCATGTTTCAGGGAGATCACGGTACGCATGTTCAGGGCCCGGAAACGCGATCAGGCGATTCTCCTCCCGGCGATAGGGGCTCAGCTCATAGCGACGACCGGGATATTCATCGTCCCGGTGCTCCTCGATGCATTACAAAAGGGCGGTCTCAGCGCCTCGGCCGCCGGTCTGTTATTCGGTCTCGAGCTGGTCATCTCGGCCCTGACGACGCTGCTCTTGCCGACGTTGAGTCCGCCGCATTCCTTCCGCCGGGGCGCGCTCGCCGGCGGCCTCCTTGCGGTCCTCGGCAATGCGTTGAGCCTGGTATCGCCCACTCTGGGACTCTTGGTCGTCGCTCGCTCGATGGTGGGTTTTGGGGCGGGCGTGGTGCTGGCGGAAGCGACCATGGTGGTCGCCCACGGCAGCGACCGCGAGCGCTTGATCGCAGCGATCACAGTGGCATCCATCGTGAATGCCGCGTTCTGGCTGGCGATCCTGCCGTACACCGTGGATGCGCTCGGCTACCGCGGTCCGTATGTGTGTCTGTGCTCGATCTGCGTCGTGAGCACATGCTTGCTGATCCGGCTGCCCGCGCCGCCGGCGCGCCGGCGCGCCAGTCAGTCGGCGCGACGTCCCGCGTGGCGCGTGACCTGGGTGCTGGTCGCGTTGGCTATTTTCGCGACCCAACTCGGCCAGGGGGCGTTCTGGGCCATCGAGGAGAGTCTGGGCGGCTTCGCCGGACTGGGTGCGCACGCGACCGCAACGGTGTTGTCGGTGTGCACGCTGCTGCTGCTGGTCGGGGCCGTCGGAGTCGCGTGGGCGGGGACGCGATTCGGTCGCTTCGCGCCGCTCTTGGTGCTCACCGCCGTCAACGCGGTAGCGGTATTGGTGGTGGTGGTGCTGCGCGATCCGACGGTGTTCATCGCGGCCAATGTCGTGCAAGCCGTGACGAACCTGTCGTCGGTGATTTATCAACTGGGCCTCGCCGCCAGCCTCGATCGATCAGGGCGGGTCGCCTCGGCGGGTACGGCTCTGATCACGCTGGGCAATGGCATCGGACCAAGTCTGTCGACGAGCGTGCTCGCGGCCTTGGGCGGTACCGGCGTGGCCGGTCTGCTGGTGTGTATTTATGGGTCCGCCATCGCCCTCTATTGCCTGGTGCGCCCGCGCATCGGGCGCGGCGAATCGACCGCCAACGCGGTGGCGGCAGAGGTCAATGTCGTTAGAAGGTGAACGAAAGATGGATAAGAAATTACTCGTGGGATGCATGCCGGCGGCGCTCGTGGTCGCGCTCGTGGTCGAAGTGGCCGCGGTCACACCGGCATACGCAGATGAGGAGGATGGCGAACTCTCCGCCATCGTGGTGACGGCGCAAGCGCGCAGTCAATCGGAACTCGATGTTCCGATCGCCATGCAGGTGGTCACCGCGCAGCAGTTCGCCGATCTCGGCGCGGAGAACCTTGCCGCTGTGAACGGCTACATTCCCGGCTTGCACATCGACGGGTCGCAAGCCACCCAGCCGGTATTCTTTTTGCGCGGCATAGGCTCCGGCGACTTCGGCATCGGGACGGATTCGCCCGTGGGGGTGTATGTCGACGGCATCTACACCGGCAAGACGGGCGGCTCGCTCATGGACTTCAACGACGTCGAGCGTGTGGAGGTGCTCAAGGGCCCGCAGGGAACCTTGTTCGGCCGCAACAGCGCCGCGGGCGCCATTTCCATCGTCACCAACGAGCCCACACAGGACAGCGCGGCGGATGCGCTGGTCCGTTACGGCCGCTTCGACACTCTCGTCGTGCACGGCGTGCTCAATGTGCCGTTGTCGGATACGACCGCGATTCGCTTCTCGGCGGTGCGCAATCACAGCGACGGCTGGATTACCAACGAGGCCGATGGCGAGAAAGTGGGGGGCGACGGTGATTGGGGGACGCGATTGGCGTTCAAATGGGCGCCGACGGACGATACCAAGCTGGTGCTGAGCTGGGAGCATGAGGCCCTCGACCAACCCGCCGCCGCGGCCTTTGGCTTGGTGCGAGTACCCGTGGGCACCACTCCCACGATTCCCGCGAGCGACGCCGAGCTCATCGACCCGCTGTCCGAGCCACTGCAGAATGGCGCGCCGAGCCGCGAAACTCGAACCTTCAACGGCTTCACGGGACGCTTCGAGACCCGGCTCGGCGGCCTCACGTTCAGCTCGAACACGGCCTATCGACATTTCGACTCGTTCAACGAGGAGGACAACACGGGGACTTCGAGCCCGCTCACCTACCTCGGCAGCATCAACGCCGAATCGAATTCGAGCTTTCAACAAGAATTGAAATTGGCGGCGAAGAACGACTTGCTCGATTGGGTTGCGGGCGCCAGCTACTACCATGTGCACGCCGATCAGATCAGCACGGTCAATACCACGACGGACTCGATCGATACGCTGTTCAGCAACAACTTGGGGCCGCCGCTGTTCGGCTTGCCGCTGATCGGCGTGATCGACGAGGCCCTGGGCGCCACCGGTCTGGGTTTGGGCAATCCTTGGTCCGAACGGGTGGCCAATACCAGTGTGACCACCTCCTATGCCGTGTATGGGGATGTGATCTGGCATGTGACCCCGACGACGAATCTGACCACGGGTCTGCGCGAAACCGTCGATCGGAAGAGCATGAGCTGGTACGTACCGCCGTACTCGGCGAGCGCTCTGGATGCCGAGTTCACCGCCGCGGCCGGCGCACCCTTCGGCGTGGTTGCCGGCGACGTATTGAGCGCACTGTCCGGCCAAAGTGTCCCGCCGATCACCAATCTCATTTTCAGCAACGCCGCGCTGACCGCGAGTACTCCGGTATCCGCGGAGCATCGTTGGACCAACTTGAGCCCACGGCTGGTGCTCGATCAGAAGATCGGCGCCGATACGATGGCGTACGCCTCGGTGTCCCGCGGCTACAATGCCGGTGGCTACGATGTGTTCAACCCGCTGGCGCGATTCGATGCGGAATACATGACCAACTTCGAGGTGGGCATCAAGGGCGCGCTACCGGAATCCCACGCGTCCTACGAGGGCTCGGTGTTTCGCTACAAGTTCACCAACTTGCAGAACATCACGCTCGTCAATGCGGGCGTCGTTCCGGTGTACGACATCACCACCAGCGACCAGAGCGCGTGGGGCGCCGATGTGAGCGGCAACATCGAGGTGATTCGGCACGTGGCGCTGTTCGGCGCGACGGAGTATCTGCGGCAACGTTACGATGCCTACTCCTATGTCGATCCGCTGACCGCCCTCGCGGTGAATCTCAACGGCCAGCCGGTGGGCACACCGCTCTTGACGGTCACGGGTGGGGCGCGCATCGACTGGTCGGCGTTCGGCGGCAAGGCCGGCTTCGAGGCCCAAGGCAATCATACGACCGCCACCCGGTGCAATACGGAAATCACCGAGGAGTATGGGTGTTTGAATGTCGGCACGCTGCGCACCGGAGCGGCCGAGACCCGTGTGGATTTGCGTCTGGGCTGGCAAACTCTGGATTCCCGCTACGGGGTCGCGGTGCTGGTCAACAATGTGTTCAACAAACAATACCTGGTGATATCGCCGAACGGCGGCGAGGCGGCTTTTACCTTGGGAACGCCGTATGCTACCGCTACCGCCCCGAGATTCGTGGGGGTCGAATTGCACGCCAGGTTATAGAACACGCGGTCATAGGATGCGAACTATCAATCAATGGTTGACCGAGTATGACGCCAGTCATCGTAACTCCACGAACAAGGCGTTGCATTGGGTATGCGTGCCGGTGATCGTTTGGTGCGTCATCGGTCTCTTATGGTCGCTGCCCACGCCGGCACCGTTGCGCGCCGTGAGTCCCACCGTGAATTGGGCCACCATCTCGGTGGTCGCCGCCATCGCTTACTATGCCCTGCTCTCGGTGCGGCTGGCGCTCGGTGCCGCCATGGCGTTCCTGGCCATGTTGTGGTCGATCGATTCACTGAATCGCTCCGGCACGCCGCCGCTCTGGGCCGTGTGCATCGGGTTGTTCGTGCTCGCCTGGGTGGGCCAATTCATCGGTCATGCCATCGAAGGCAAACGGCCCTCGTTCTTCAAGGATATTCAATTCTTGCTGATTGGACCGCTGTGGCTGTTGGCCGATGCGTATCGGCGCCTGGGAATTCGCTTTTAGGTTACGCGGCGTGGCCAAATTCCCATGACATTGAAAACCTGGTTGCTGTTCCTGGTCATGGAAACCGCGCTGTCGCTGTCGCCGGGTCCGGCGGTGTTCTATGTGGTGTCGCAAGGCGCGCGCGGCGCTTTGCGGCGTACGCTGCCGGCCGTCGCCGGCATCATCAGCGCGAACGCGATTTACTTCGCACTGTCGGCCACCAGTCTCGGTGCGATCATCGCCGCCAGCGCGCGCTTCTTTACGATCGCGAAGTGGGTGGGCGCGGCGTATCTCATCTACCTCGGGGTCAAGGCGCTGCACTCGGCGGGCGCGACTCACGCAGTGAACCTGACCGAGACGCCCGCCGCGGAGCCCGGAGATCGGCGGCGAGTCTATGTGGGGGCGCTGACGCTGCAACTCGCCAACCCCAAGGCGTTGCTGTTTTTCTTGGCGCTGCTGCCGCAGTTCATCGATCCAGTCCGCCCCGTGGTGCCGCAGATGTTGATTCTGGCGGTGACGTCGATGCTGCCGGAATTCTGTATTTTATCGAGCTATGGGTGGCTTGCGCACCGGGCATTGCATGCATCGGCAAACTTCGGAATGTCGGGCCGCATGAACCGCTGGCTGGCTTGGATCGAGGGCGCGGGCTTGCTCGGATGCGCCACTCTCGTGCTCAAGTTCAATCGCGCCTCGTAGCTGCCTGTTTGTCCCTAGGTCGGACGGGCTGTAGGCCGAGACGCGCGGTGTAGAGACTCGCGGCGTAGACTGGCACGAGTCCTCGATCTAATTCATAGGAGCAAGGTCAATGCGATTTTCCGCTGTTCTGGTTCGCGCTGCGGTGGGATTTGCGGTTTGCACCGCGCTGTGCACGACGTCCGCCACGACGGTGAGCGCCGGCGATGCCGCCCCGCCCGACCGGCCGGTGCATCGCTACTTGCAAGTCGAGATTTCCCCGGACGGGGCATGGGTCGCGTCCGTTGAAGGCGATTCGCCGCCGGGCGGATACTATCCGCCGCTTCGCGAACTCATCATTCGGCGCGCATCGAATGACGCCGCGACCAAGATTGCGCTGCCATGCGGCCTCGTGCCCGAATGCTGGCCCGGTTCTCCGGTCTGGACGCCGGACGGCAAGCACGTAACCTTCACGCTGCGCACGCCGGGCAGCCACGCACGTTCGGTGTACACGGTCGCCCCCGATGGGAAGGGGCTCACCAAGCTGCTCGACTTCAATGGGACGATCAAGGACCTGCGCTACGGCGCCGACGGCCGGCTCGCCATGCTGGCGACGCAAGATGCCAACAAAGAGGTGGGCGCGACCGAGGCCGGCGCGCCGATCGCCGGGGATCTGGGCGCGCCGACGCCGGAGCAACGCATCGCCATCCTCGAGAAAGGCGTCTTGCACTGGGTATCCCCGCCCGACCTCTTCGTCTATGAATATGACTGGCGGCCGGGCTCGAAGGGTTTCGTGGGCACGGCGGCGCCCGGTGACGGCGATGACAATTGGTGGATCGCCAAGCTGTACGCATTCTCGAGCGGGGAGCCGCAAGCACGGGTGCTCTTCGGTCCGGCCGACATTCGCCAGCAGATCGCCGCACCGACGGTGTCGCGCGATGGCTCGACGGTGGCGTTCATTGCGGGAATCATGAGCGATTTCGGCTCGACCGGCGGGGATGTGTACACGCTGTCCCTCGAGGGTGGCTCGGCCGTCGATGTCACGCCCGGCATGAGTGCGTCGGCTACCGCACTCGCCTGGGGCTGCGATGGGCACTTGCTAGCGCGTCTATTGGCGGGCGACCGCGACCAGATCGTCGATTTGGGTCCGGTGGGACCGGGACACCTGCCGACAGCAG
>Ga0116229_10012900_pt1 | contig 11937 bp, 8 predicted proteins | sample S1TSphgellanicum_3_FD_87313 | JGI IMG/M metagenome (GOLD analysis project Ga0116229, IMG submission 87313) | Host-associated microbial communities from peat moss isolated from Minnesota, USA - S1T2_Fc - Sphagnum magellanicum MG | ecosystem: Host-associated > Plants > Peat moss > Unclassified... | reverse complement strand
GCCCGCGCCCGCCGGCCCCGCAAGGGTTCCGGCCTCAGTAGTGGTAGCGGAGCGTGATCGAGGCCGTGATCGGCGGCCGCACGTAGATGAGGGTGTTGCCGGCGAAGCTCACGTCGATCGGGTCCACCAGCCGGGCGTCGGCGAGGTTCTTCACGTTGATGCGCACGTCCCAGTTCTTCTGGCCGTAGAAGACGAACGCATCGAGCTCGACCTCGGGCGGGATGTAGAGGGTGCCCTGGTCATTGGCGTTCTGGCGGCCGATGAACTGGGGCCCGATCCCGCCGCCGAAGCCCAGCGGATGGGTGTACTCGACGAAGGCGTTGGCCTCCACCTGGGGGATGCCGGGGGAGCGCATGCGGCCGCCGGGCGGGTAGTACTCGGTGAAGTTCGGGGAGCCGTAGCCGGTGCCGTAGGTCCCGTCCACCTTGGTGGTGGTGGCGAAGGCGTCGAGGTAGTTGCCGGTCGACTGGTAGAACACGCCGAAGGCGGTGGCGTCCTGGTAGGTGAAGTTGGCGTTGAAGTTCCAGGCCTTGGACGGCTGGTAGACCAGCTCGAACTCGAAGCCGTTGTCCTTGATCGGGTACTTGCCGCCGGTGATCTGGGTGCCGTACTTGAGCTGCTGGAAGACGTCGGTGGCGAAGTAGAGCGTGTTGCCGAGCAGGTCCTGCTTGTAGCCCAGCTCGTAGAGCGTGCTCTTGGTGCTCAGCGTCTGGTCGAGGTAGACCGCGTCCACCCCGCCGAAGTTGGACGAGCCGAGGACGGCGTCCACGTGGTCGTAGGTGGCATAGAGGGTCGAGGTCTCGGTGGGCTTGTAGGTCAGGCTGACGAAGAACGACTGGTCGTTCACCGTCCGCACGTTGTTGTAGCCGGCCACGGTCGAGGACGAGCTGCCCTCCGGGATGTAGACCGGCGTCGCCAGCGGCACATAGTCAAAGTAGGCGTTGTTGTAGCCGTATTCCTCGTAGGCCGGGCTCTCGCCGTGGACGTAGATGTTGTCGATGCGGTAGCCCAGCGTGAGCGTGAGCGGGGCCAGCAGCTTGAGGTCGTCCTGGAAGAAGTAGGCGGTGTCGTGCTCGGTCTCCGCCACGTTGGCGACGTCGGACGGGTCGGCGCTGTAGCCGGTGGTGCCGGGGACCCGCAGGCCGCCGCCCCAGGTGTTGTTCTCGTAGGCGTAGCCGGGGTACTGGATGTCGGCCAGCGGCTGGGTCAGGTCGAAATAGGTGACCGGCTCGATGGCGTAGTCCTGGTAGGCGGTCAGCTCCGCCAGCTTGAAGTCGACGCCGGTGATCACGCTGTTCTCGAACGGCCCTACCTTGACCCGGTCGTGGAACTCGAGGCGGTTCTGGAGCGAGATGTCGCGCGGGACGTATTCGCTGTAGCCGACCTCCTCCGACTTGTCGGAGTGGCCGCTGCTGTAGAAGAGCCGGTCCACCACCGAGGCGTCGGGATCGATCGTGTAGGTGGTCTTGAGCTGGCCCTGGGCCACGAAGGCCCGGCTGGCGTCGGACGGGTTGATGAGGGCGAGGTAGGACGGCAGGTGGACGGTGTGGGCGGTCGCCGGGGCCACGATCGAGTAGGAGCCGTCCGCATAGCTCCCGTAGGTGCCGGGCGGGGGGTTCGGCTCCGCGATGATGTCGTAGCCGTAGTAGGCGTAGGGCCCGGAGGTGGCGACCTCCGCCGGCCCGGCGATGTAGTTGCCGTTCTTGATGAAGTCCTCGGTCACGCGGTTCACGCCCGCGATCTCGTTGATCCGGTCGGAGTAGACCTGCGCCCAGAAGTCGAACTTGAGCTTCTTGGTCGCGAGGTAGGTGAGCGCCACGTAGACGTCCTGGGTCTGGTTGTGGTCGTTCTCATAGTACCCCTCGCCGTAGCGGCTCAGGTAGCTGATGCGGTAGGCCAGCTGGTCGCTGATGGGACCGCCGACGTCGATCGTCCCCTCGGGGTTGGAATAGGAGTGGCCGCTGGACCAGCCGCTGAAGGTGACGGACAGGTCGGCGTGCGGGCCGTCGAAGTACGGGGTCTTCATCAGGAAGTCGACGTAGCCGCCCGCCCCTTCGGTCTGGGGGCCGTAGATGGCCGAGCCCGGGCCCTTGACGATGTCGAAGCCGTCGGTGCCGTTGAAGCTCGGCGGGGTCGAGTTGCGCGAGAACGGCACCTGCTGGCCGCCGACGTAGAGCTGCGACAGGTCGCCGCGGATGTAGGGCACCGAGGGGATGCCGTACTGCGCGGACGAGTAGACGCTGGGCGAGAACTGGCTGAAATCCATCGCGTTCTCCACCATGCGGTCATTGACCATGGCGCTGTTGACCGCGGTGACGGAGCGGGGGGTGTCGAGGATGTTGCGGTCGTCACCCATGACGTCGCCGACCGGCCGGACCGTGGGCAGCAGCTGCTCGGAGATCGGCACATCGCTCACGGTGAATTTCTCCATCGTGGTGACGTTGGCATCGGACCCATCCGCGGCCGGGGCGGTGGTCGTGGTGGTCGTGGTCGTGGTCGTGGTCGTGGTCGTGGTGGTCGCGGGCGCCGGCATCGGCGCCGCGGTTTGGGCTCTAACGCCCGCGGTCAGCAGGCCCAGGGCGCCCGCGGTCAGCAGGCCCATTCGTGTCAGTGTTGGCATGGTGGCGATCTTGGGTTGGTGGTGGAGGGTCCCGGCGCCGGTCAGCCCGGCGGCAGGAAGGAGAAATCGACGAAGCGGTTCAGGGGCAGGGGGGCATCGAGGACCTTGAGGTCCACCAGCACCTGCTGCTGGGCCACCATCCGCGCCGGCGTGATCCAGCCGGCGCGCTCGCCCTTGCCCGGGTCGCCCTCGACCAGGTGGTAGCGCTGCAGCGCCGACAGGCAGAAGGCCATGAGCTCGGGGGTCTGCGAGGGGTTCTCATGGGCGATGCGGGCCTGGGCGGGACCCGGGTCGCCGTGGAGGAAGTCGACATAACCCGCGATGGTGGCGGCGACGAAGGCCCGCACCCGCTCGGGGTGGGCGGCGGCGAAGCTCCGGCTGGTGACGATGACCCGGTAGGGGTCATAGCCCCCGCTGGCGACCAGCAGCGTGCGCACCTTCTGCCCCTGCTTGGCCACGAAGTAGGGTTCGTTGGAGACGAAGACCTGCTGGATGAAGGTGGGGTCGGACAGGAAATGCCCGAGCCCGTAATCCATCGGGATCAGGTTCAGCCGCAGGTGGTACTGGTGCTGCAGGTAGGCGATGTAGCTGGCCCCGGGGCTGGCCATCACCGCCTGGCCGTTCAGGTCCGCGAACCCATGCACCGGGCTCTCGTCGTGGATCATGAGCGCCTGCGGGTCGTGCTCCATCTGGGCGCAGACGATCACAATCGGCAGGCCCTGCTTCACCGCGAGCATGACATCGTCGCTGCGGCCGAGGGCGAAGTCGGCCTTCCCGTTGCTGACAAACAGGTAGGGGTAGGCGCCGGGGCCGCCGGCCCGGATCTCCACCTCGAGGCCCCGCTGCCGGTAAAAGCCCTTGGCCTGGGCATCGAACAGGCCGCCGTGCTCCGCCGAAGGGTACCAGTCGAGTTGGAAGACGACCTTGGCCGGGTGCTCCGCCGAAAGCGATTCCACCCCGGCCGCGGGACCGCCGGACTTGCCGCAGCCGCCGATCAGCCCCACCGCGGCCAGGGCCAGCCAGACCGTCGGTCGACGGCCCGCTCGCCCGCGCTCGGCGCAGGCGCCATCCCGGACAGGCGCGTTGTGGGCAGGGCTCGGCACTCGCGTTGCTGGATAAATTACAATGGTTTCTTTTAATGCAACTTTGATCGAGAGCAAGACTAAGGGTACGGGTTCTATAGCAGGAATTGGGCTCGGGAACGGGCGAAAGCCGAATTGTCCTATTAGGCAACCAAAGTTTCCTGTTATTCCGGACGTAAGCCTCCGGCGCAGAGACGGATGGCCATGACCTAGAGGGCGCCGGTGACGCCGGGGATCCAGCTGGTGCCGGCGAGGGGGACCTTGGCCATCGCCGCGGCCTCGAGGGTGAGCGCCGCCAGGTCCTCGCGGTCGAGGTTCAGGACGTGCGACTTGCCGCAGGCGCGGGCCACGGTCTGGGCCTCGAGGGTCAGGACCCGGAGGTAATTGGCCAGGCGCTGGCCGCCCAGGACCGGGTCCAGGCGCCGCGAGAGCTCCGGGTCCTGGGTGGTGATGCCGGCCGGGTCCCGGCCGCTCTGGTAATCGCTGAAATACCCCGCCGCCGTGCCCAGCTTCTCGTACTCGCCCTGCCAGCGCGGGCTGTTGTCCCCCAGCGCGATCAGGGCCGCCGTCCCGATCGACACGGCATCGGCGCCCATCGCCAGGGCCTTGGCGACGTCGGCGCCGGAGCGGATCCCGCCCGAGACGATCAGCTGGACCTTGCGGTGCATGCCCAGCTCCTGCAGCGCCTCCACCGCCTGGCGCAGGGCCGGCAGGGTCGGGATGCCGACGTGCTCGATGAAGACCTCCTGGGTGGCCCCGGTGCCGCCCTGCATGCCGTCGACCACGACCACGTCCGCGCCGGCCTTCACCGCCAGCGCGGTGTCGTAATACGGGCGGGCGGCGCCGAACTTCACGTAGATGGGCTTCTCCCAGTCGGTGATCTCGCGCAGTTCCTCGATCTTGATCGCGAGGTCGTCCGGACCGGTCCAGTCGGGGTGGCGGCACGCGCTGCGCTGGTCGATGCCCTTGGGGAGCGTGCGCATTTCGGCCACCCGGTCGCCGATCTTGGCGCCGAGCAGCATGCCGCCCCCGCCGGGCTTGGCGCCCTGGCCGAGGACGATCTCGATCGCGTCGGCCCGGCGGAGGTCATCCGGATTCATCCCGTAGCGCGACGGAAGGTACTGGTAGACAAGGAGCTTGGAGTGCCCGCGTTCCTCCGCGGTCATGCCCCCGTCGCCCGTCGTGGTCGAGGTGCCGACGGCGGAAGCCCCGCGGCCCAGCGCCTCCTTGGCCGGGGCCGAGAGCGCGCCGAAGCTCATGCCGGCGATGGTGACCGGGATGTCGAGGTGGATGGGCTTCTTGGCGAAGCGGGTGCCGAGGACGACGTCGGTGGCGCACTTCTCCCGGTAGCCCTCGAGGGGGTAGCGCGAGATGCTGGCCCCGATCAGGACCAGGTCGTCAAAGTGGGGCAGGGAGCGCTTCGCGCCCCAGCCGCGGATGTGGTAGATTCCGGTCTCGGCCGCGCGCTGGATCTCGTGGATGACGTGGCGCGGGAAGGTCGCCGACTCCTGCAGGCCGGGCTTGGGGGAGGGTTCCATGCGGTCAGTAGCTGGAGAGGTGGTCGACGTGGAAGTGGTAGAGCTTCCGGGCGGAGCCGTAGAGGCGGAACTGCTCCGGCGGGTAGGTGGCCCCCGCCCGGGCAAGCAGGTCGGCCAGGACGGCGCGGTCCTCGGTCCCCATCTCCTTCGGGATGCAGTCCGCGCCGAGGTCGGCGACCTTGCCGCGGACAAAGATCCGGGCCTCGTAGATCGAATCGCCCAGCGCTGCGCCGGCGTTCCCGCAGACGACCAGGCTGCCGGCCTGGGCCATGAAGGCGCTCATGTGACCGACGGAGCCCTTCACCACGATGTCGATGCCCTTCATCGAGATACCGCAGCGGGCCGCGGCGTCGCCGTCGATCACCAGGAGCCCGCCCCGGCCGGTGGCGCCGGCCGACTGGCTGGCGTTGCCCTTCACGTGGACGAAGCCCGACATCATGTTCTCGGCCACGCCGGTGCCGGTGTTGCCGTTCAGGATGACGGTAGCCTGCTGGTTCATCCCGGCGGCATAATAGCCGGTCGGGCCCTCGACCACGACCTTCACCGGGACGGTGAGTCCGCAGGCCACGGCATGCGCGCCGCCCGGCTCGCGGACGTGCCACTCCCCGAGCTCATCGCCCGGCCTGAGCTGGTGCAGGGCGTGGTTCAGGTCCCGGACGCTGCTGCGGGACAGGTCGACCACCTGGGGGTTTTCGGCCAGTGAGCTCATGCGGCGCGGCTGTAGCTGTAGACGATGCCCGGCTCGGGCTCCCACAGGTCGGCCTGGGCGATGCCCGGCAGGACCGCCAGGGAGCGGTACTCGGAAGCCATGGCCACGTAGTCGTCGGTCTCGGCCATCACCGCCGGCTTGCAGGCGATCCGGTCGCGCAGGACGGCGAAACCGTCCCGGGTCCCGACGGTGAAGGTGTAAAACCCGTCCAGCTCGTCGAGCGAATGCTCCAGCGCCTCGGAGAGGGTGTCGCCCTGGCGCAGGCGGGAGGTCAGATAGCCGGCGGCGACCTCGGAATCATTGTCGGTCTTGAAGCGGATGCCCTCGCCCCGCAGCCGCTCGCGGATGCGGCTGTGGTTGCTGAGCGAGCCATTGTGGACGAGGCAGAGGTCCAGGCCGGTCGAGAACGGGTGGGAACCCAGGGTGGTCACGGCGCTCTCGGTGGCCATGCGGGTGTGCCCGATGGCGTGGCTGCCCGACCTCTCCGCCACGTGGAAGCGGCCGAGCACCGCCTCCGGGGCGCCGATCTCCTTCATGATCTCCATCCGCGTGCCCGCGCTCATGAGGGTGACCTCCGGGTGCGCCTGCTCCAGGAACAGGCGCACCGCCGGCTCGGGGGCATGGAGCTCGAACACCGCATGGGTGGAGCAGGTCCGGAACCGCAGCCCGGGGCCGAATTTCGCCTCCAGGGCGCGGCCGAGCGCGGCCCAGTCGTAGGTTTCGAGCGGGTGCTGCAGGGTGGCCTTGAACCAGCCCGCGGGGGACGGGTCCCCGTAGATGGCGAAGCCGGCGCTGTCGGGCCCCCGGCTGGCCATGCGGCCCAGCATCCTGGCAAAGTGCAGGCCCAGCTGGTCCTCGAGGACCGGCGTCTTGAGAAAGAGTCCGACAATTCCGCACATGGTGCTCTGCTGGTGGTTGGGGAGCAACGGGTACGCCAGCTGCTGACGCGGGGATCGCTGCTTTGGCTGGGCCGATCCGGTCAACTTGGCGAAGTCCGCTGATCCGAGGAGAGAAGAAATTCAGCGGATTAAGGTTGACCATGTTTCCTCAAATGCAACTCCTATTTCCTACTATTCGCTAGCCGCCGCCGACGCCTCCCTCCCACGTCCATGCCCACCCTCGCCTCGCTAGAGAAGAGCCTCGCCCAGGATGGAATCGAGTTCGTCCTGGCCCAATTCGTCGACATCCACGGCGCGCCCAAGGTCAAGATGGCGCCCGCCCAGGCGCTGCCGGCGCTGGCCGCCGAAGGCGCCGGCTTCGCCGGCGGCGCCCTCTGGGGCATGGGCCAGAGCGCGCACTCCCACGACATGATGGGCCGCATCGACCTGGCGACCTACACCCCGGTCCCGTGGCGGCCGAACACCGCCCGCTTCGCCTGCGACCTCTATGTCGACGGCGAGCCGCATCCGTTCTGCGCCCGGGTCAACCTCAAGCGGGTGCTGGGCGGCGCGCGCAAGCGCGGCCTGGTCCTCAACGTCGGCATCGAGCCCGAGCACTTCCTGGTGGTGAAGCGGCCGGACGGCTCGATCGCGCCGTGGGACCCGGCCGGGGCGGACACCCTCGACAAGCCGTGCTACGACTTCAAGGCGGTCTCGCCGGCGCTCGGCTACCTGCAGGACCTGACCACGTACTGCAACCAGCTGGGCTGGGAGGTCTACCAGACCGACCACGAGGACGCCAACGGGCAGTTCGAGGTGAACTTCAAGTACGCCGAGGCGCTGACCACGGCCGACCGCTACACCTTCTTCAAGATGATGACGAGCCAGGTGGCGCCGAAGTACGGCGCCGTGGCCACGCACATGCCGAAGCCCTTCGCCGACCGGACCGGCAGCGGCGCCCACCTCCACTACCACCTGGCCGACGCCAAGACGGGCCGGAACCTGTTCCTGGACGAGAAGGATCCGCAGGGGCTGGGCCTGTCGCGGACGGCCTACCACTTCCTCGGCGGCATCCTCGCCCACGCGCCCGCGCTCTGCGCCATCACCTCCCCGACGGTCAACTGCTACAAGCGCCTGGCGGTCGGCGCCGGACTCCAGGGCACGCTCTCCGGCTTCACCTGGACGCCCGCCTACATCAGCTACGGCGACAACAACCGCACCCAGATGATCCGGGTGTGCGGACCCGGGCACGTGGAGGACCGCTCGGTTTCGGCGGGCTGCAACCCGTACCTGGCCTTCGCCGCCTACCTGACCGCCGGCCTGGATGGCATCGACCGCAAGCTCGATCCGGGCGCGGCCGCGGTCCGGGACCTGTACACCCTTCCGGCCGACCAGGTCGCCGCCCTCCAGCTGCGCACCCTGCCGCAGTCGCTCAAGGAGGCGGTCGACGCCCTCGAAGGCGATGCCGTCGTGCTCTCCGCCCTGGGCGTGATCGGGGACGAGTTCGTGCGGCTGAAGAAGCGCGAGTGGAACGAGTACCATCGCCAGGTCTCTCCCTGGGAGGTCAGCCATTACCTGGGCTTGTTCTGAGCGCCCCCGCCCCACTCGCCCGTGACGCGCTATGACCTCATCGTCATCGGGGTGGGCGGCGTCGGGAGCGCCGTCGTCGCGCATGCCGCCCGCCGGCGCCTGAGCGTCCTCGGGATCGAGCAGTTTTCCCTGCCCCATCGCCGCGGCAGTTCCCACGGCGTGACCCGCATCCTGCGGGTGGGCCTGCATGAAGGTCCCACCTACGTGCCGCTGGTGCTCCGCGCCCTCGAATTGTGGCGGGAGCTCGGCCGCGCCACCGGGACCCCCCTCTTCCACAACAACGGCAGCCTGGATATCGCCCTGCCCTCCTCCCCGATCTTCCGCGGCTCCCAGGCCTCTTGCGTGAAGCACGACCTCCGGCACGAGGTGCTCGCGGCCGCCGAGGTGACCCGGCGCTTTCCGGGGATCACCCCGGACCCCGACATGCTGGCGGTGCACCAGCCCGATTCCGGGTTCGTGCTCTGCGAGGCGGCGATCGAGAGTCACCTCAGGCTGGCGCTGGCCGCCGGCGCCGAGATCCACGGGCACGAGACGGTGCTGGGCTGGGACCGGGTCGGCACCGGCTACACCGTGACCACCGACCGGGGCCGCTACGCGGCCGGCGCCCTGGTCGTCGCCACCGGCGCCTGGGCCGGCCGCATGCTCAAGGAGCACGGCATCCCCATCAAGGCCGAGCGGCAGGTGGTCGGATGGTTTCAGCCGCGGACGCAGCCCGAACTCTTCGAGCCCGCCCGCATGCCGTCCTGGATCCTCGACTCGCCCGCGCTCGGACACTTCTACGGCCTGCCGGTCTACGGCATCCCGGGCTTCAAGCTGTCCAAGTTCTTCTACGGCGACCTGGTCGACCCGCGCGACCCCCTCCTGCCGCCCCAGCCGCAGGAGGAGGAGGTGATGCGGGTGTTCCTGCGCCGCTATTTCCCCCAGGCCGACGGGCCGGTCATGAGCATGGGCGCCACCTTCTTCGAGAACACCCCCGACCGCGACTTCGTGATCGGCCGCCTGCCCGGCCACGACCACCTCTGGCTGGCGGTCGGCTTCAGCGGCCACGGCTACAAGTACTGCAGCGCGGTCGGCGAGGTGATGGCCGATCTCGTCACCAAGGGGGAGTCGCCCATCGACCTCTCGCCGTTCCGCGTCGACCGGTTCAAGGCGTAGACCCGCGCCATGCCGACCGAGGCCCAGCTGCAGGACTACCTGGCCTACCTGCGCTTCCCCAGCATCTCGGCCGATCCCAGCCGCCGGCCGGACCTGGAGGCCTGCGCCCGCTGGCTGGCCCGGAAGCTCGGGGCGATGGGCTTCGAGGCCCGGGTCTGCGCCACCGACGGCAACCCGGCGGTGCTGGCGCGCCGCTCCAGCGCCCGGCGCGGGGCTCCCACCCTCCTCATCTACGGCCACTACGACGTTCAGCCGGTGGATCCCCTGGCCCTGTGGCGGGATCCGCCCTTCGCCCCGGTGGTGCGCGACGGCTTCGTCTACGCGCGCGGGGCCACCGACAACAAGGGCCAGACCCTCGCGCACCTGCTCGGCACCGAGGCCTGGCTGGCGGCCGGCCACAGCCTGCCCGTGAACCTGATCTACCTCGTCGAGGGCGACGAGGAGATCGGCAGCCCCCACCTGGGCGCCTTCCTGCGGGAGCGCGCCGCCGAGCTGGCCTGCGACGGCATCCTCGTGTCCGACACCAGCATGATCGGGCCGGGCCGGCCCGCGATCACGACCGGCCTCCGCGGCATCGCCTGCCTCGACCTGACGGTGCAGGGACCGGCGACGGACGTCCATTCGGGGGTCTTCGGCGGCGCCATCGCCAACCCCGCGGTCGAGCTCGCGCGGCTGCTCGCCGCCCTGCACGCGCCCACCGGCGAGGTGGCGGTCCCCGGCTTCTATGACGCGGTGCGGCCGGCCAGCGCCGAGGAGCGGCAGGGCTGGCGGGACCTGGGGACGGTGAACGCCGACCTGCTCCGCGGCTCCGGCGCCCCGGCGCTGGCGGGCGAGGCGGCCTACAGCGCCATCGAGCGGACCTGGATCCGGCCCACGGCCGAGGTGAACGGCCTCACCGCCGGCTACCAGGGGCCGGGAAGCAAGACCATCATCCCCGCCACGGCTTCGGCCAAGCTCAGCTTCCGGCTGGTCCCGGACCAGGACCCGGACGACATTGCCGCGAAGGTGAAGCACTTCCTGTGCGACCGCGCCAGCCGGGCGGTACGGGTCAGCGTGGCCTACGACCACGGAGGCCAGCCCTACCACGCCAACCCGGACACGCCCCTCGCCCGCGCGGTGCGCGCCGCCCTCGCGGCGGTCTTCGGCCGCGCGCCCGTGCTCGTGCGCGAGGGCCTGAGCATCCCGGTGGTGGCCGCCTTCAAGGCGGTGCTGGGCCGCGACACCCTGCTGGTGGGCCTCGGCCTGCCGGATTGCGGGGCCCACGGGCCCAACGAATCCTTCCCCCTCGACCACCTCGACCGCGGCATCGAGCTGCACCAGGAAATCCTCCGCCGCCTTACCGCCTGATCACCACCCATGCACCTCTTCCGCCGCGCCCGCGTTCCCCTGGCCTGCCTGCCTGAACCGCTCAACCGCCCGGTTTCGCCGGAGCAGGCGCTGCTCGAGCCGTGGTGCGAGGTCGACATCCTGGTCGACGGCACCACCGTCGCCGCCGTCGGGACGACGGGCTCGTCGCTGGTTCCCCCCGGCGAGAGCCCCGAGGTCACCGACCTGGGCGGCGTCCTGGTCTTCCCCGCCCTGATCGAGGTCCACACCCACCTCGACAAGTGCCACAGCTGGGACCGCTCGCCCGGGGTGCACAGCGACTTCTGGGAGTCGCTCCACATCCTCGGCGCCGACAGCGCCCGCTGGTCCGAGGAGGACGTCTACCGCCGGGCGGACTTCGCCCTGCGTACCACCTGGGCGCACGGCACGCGGGCGCTCCGGACCCACATCGACACCAACCAGAAGATCGGCGAGGGCAGCCTGGCGGCCATGAACCGCCTGCGGGAGGAGTGGCGGGGCCGGATCGAGCTCCAGACGGTGAACCTCTTCGCCTTCAGCGCCTTCTTCGGCGGCCAGTCCGACCGGATCCTCGAGCTGAGCCACAAGTACCAGGTGAACGCGCTCGGCGGCTTCCCCCAGCCCCATCCGGAGCTCGCCCGGCAGCTCGACCGGGTGATGGCGGCGGCCCGGGAGCTGGGGATCGGCCTCGACCTCCACGTCGACGAGAGCGGCCTGGCGCACGCCGAGTGCCTGCGCGCCACCGCCGAGGCCGTCCTGCGCAACCAGTTCCCCCACCCGGTCGCCTGCGGCCACAACTGCTCGCTCTCGGTCCAGCCGACCGCCCGGGCCCTGGAGACGATCGCCCTGGTCAAGGAGGCCGGCATCGCGATCATCAGCCTGCCGATCACCAACCTGCACCTGCAGGGCCGCGAGCGCGGGCCCAAGCCGCCGGGCGAGGAGTTCGGCCCCCCGCGCACCCCGCAGTGGCGCGGCCTCACCCTGATCCACGAGTGCATCGACGCCGGCATCACCGTCGCCT
>Ga0116229_10012897_pt1 | contig 11939 bp, 5 predicted proteins | sample S1TSphgellanicum_3_FD_87313 | JGI IMG/M metagenome (GOLD analysis project Ga0116229, IMG submission 87313) | Host-associated microbial communities from peat moss isolated from Minnesota, USA - S1T2_Fc - Sphagnum magellanicum MG | ecosystem: Host-associated > Plants > Peat moss > Unclassified... | reverse complement strand
GCGCCCACGCTCGGCGGCGTGCGCCAGGCGCCGATCTCCGTCAGCAGCGGATAGCGTTTGATCTCCAGCCGCCAGCCCTGGTCGTCAGTCAGGTGCCAGTGGAACACATTCAGCTTCTGGGCCGCCATGGAGTCCAGCATCGACTTGATGAAGCTGACCGGCTGGTAGTGGCGCGCCACGTCCAGCAATAGGCCGCGCCAGGCGAAGCGCGGCTGATCGACGATGGTCATGGCGGCGAGCGTCACGGGCGCGCCGAGCGGGGCCTTGAAGCTGTCGGCCGGGCTCAGGAGCTGGGTCAGCGTCATGGCGCCGTAGAACAGCCCCGCCTCATCCTTGCCCCGGATCGTCACGCCGGTCGGCGTCACGTCCAGGCGATAGCCTTCAGGGCCAAGCGCCAGGGTGGGATCGACCTTGAGGACAATCGCCCCTGCCCCGCCCGCTTGGGGGTTCATCTGCAAGCCGCGAAGGCGAAGCGCGAGCGTCGCCGTCTCCTGAGCGGCAAAGGCGGCCTGGCTGTCGCCCACAGGCGCCGCGATCACGGCGCCGCTCGCAATGGTCAGGCTGCCCTGCCCCGGATGGATTTCCGCCGGAACCGGGATCAGGGCAGGTTGCGCCGCCTGAGCCGTCGCAGCGACTCCAAAGGCCACGGCGATGGCGCAGAAGACAGCGCGCAATACCAATCTTCGTAAAGGCCGCCAGGCGCCGCCCCTCTCCTCCCCTGCGCAGCGGGGTAGGAGAAGAGGCGGCATGAACACGGATTGGTCTAAGCCCATGCCCTAGCGCTCCGCCTTGGGCAGCACATCCCACACCTTGGGGTCTTCAGAGCCCAGCACCCAGGAGCTGAAGCCCGCCAGATCGTACGCCTTCACGACCTCATAGCGGGCTTTGAAGCTCCGGGCGTCGGGCATAAACACCCATTCGCGCATGTCGTCGCGGTAGAACCAGAACCAGGACTCCTTATCCACCGGGTCCCACTGCACCTGGATGTCGTAGTCCTTGATCAGGGGGAGGGACTCGTCGGCGTCGATATAATCGCCCTTGATGTTGGAGGCTTCCGTGCCGTCCGGCTTCACGGGGCTCTCGGCGTACCAGTGATAGCCATAGAGCGCGATCCCGAGGGAGACCTTCTCCTTAGGCACATATTGCAGCACATAATTGAGCTGCTTCATCGTCCACACCATGCCGTCGACCGGCCCCGGCGGGGTCCAGCGGGTATGCTGATCGTAGGTCATCCACGAAATGCCGTCCGCGACCTTGCCGAGCGCGGCCACGTCGTAGCCGCCCCGCCAATACTCCCACATCCATTTGGAAAAGCCGCCGCGGCCGGCATAGCCCGGCGCATTGGGGCAGACCGCGACCGTGACCAACAGACCCTGTTTGTGCAGGGCCGCCGCCGTCTGGCTGACCAGGGCGGTGAAGTTATCCTTGTCTTGCCAGTCGATGTTTTCGAAGTCCAACTGGAAGCCGATATAGCCGTACAGCTTGGCCTGCTGCAGCATCGACTGGATCATCGCCGCCTTGGCGGTTTCGTTGGTGAACAGCGCGTGCAGGTCGACCTTGTTGGTCAGCGAGATGATCGGCATCACCGGCAGCTTCGCCGCCTTGGCCAGCGCCAGCACATGCGGGTTGGGCGCGCCATAGACCAGGCCGTTCTTGTCCACATTATGCCAGGTCGGGACCAGGAGGCCGATCTTGTCGATATGGGCCTCGAACGAGGCTTCCGACTTCGGCGATTCCATCAGGTAGAACAAGGCGACGGGCTGTTTCGCCGCCGCAGCCGACACGCTGGCCAGGAGAGCGGCTGTCGCCGCAATGAAGGACTTGATCAAGAGGCGCCTCGGGGTTTCAGGTCGATACGATAGACAAAGGCATAGTCGCCAGGGGAGGCGGCGGTCACAGCGATATGCAGGCCGTCCGCCGCCTGGTGAAAGTCGAGCGCCTTACCGTCGGTAAGGCGCTCGATGCGAGCCACACCGTCTTGCGGCGTGATCGAATGGATGACGATCTCCGGCGTCGTCGGGCGCGCCAGCTCCAGGGCGTAAAGCACGCCATCGTGGGTGGTGAAGCGGAAATCGCGATCCGTATAGGGCTTGGTCTTGGTCTCCTGGAACGCGCCTGAGACGATGTCGGTCGGCCCCTCGCCAAACACCCGCCAAGGCCGCGAGCCATAGATGGCGGCGCCGTTGACCTGGAGCCAGCGGCCCATGGCCAGAAGCGTATCGCGCGCCGCATTAGGGATCGTCCCATCGGGCCTGGGCCCAACATTCAGCAGCAGGTTGCCATTCTTGCTGACCACATCGATCAGCAGATGGATCAGCTGATCGGGCGACTTGTAGGTGTCGCCCTCGACATAGCCCCAGGACTTTTCGCTGATCGAGGTGCAGGTCTGCCAGGTTTGCGCCTGGATGCCCGGCGCCTGGCCGCGCTCAATGTCCAAAACGGCGGAGCCCGGTGCGAACTCGCCGAGCTTGTAATTCACCACGGCGCCACGGCCCAGCGCCGCCTGCTGATTATAGTAGTAGGCCAGGAACTTCGGGACGGTGTTGCGATAGGTGGGATGGCCGACGAACCAGTCGAAATAGACCAGATCGGGATGGTACTCATCGACGAGCTCCGACGTGCGGGCTAGCCAGTCGTCCAGCCAGGGCTGGCTGACGGGCGTGAACTCGCCCATCAGATCGTTGTCGTCCTTGCCCGGCAGACGGATCTGGGCCGGCCCGTAGAGCGCGGCGTAGGCGGGATCGTTGACGTCGGACGGAAAGGTGCGACCGCCATCGAAAAACCAGTCGTGCTCCGCCCGGTGAGAGGAGACGCCGAAGTGCAAGCCTTCTGCCCGCACCGCGTGCTCAAGCTCCCCGATCACGTCCCGCTTGGGCCCCATGCGCACCGCCGTCCAGTCCGACAGCTTGGAGGCGTACATGGCGAAGCCGTCGTGGTGCTCCGCCACGGGCACCACGTATCGGGCGCCGGCGGCCTTGAAGAGCGCAGCCCAGGCGCTCGCGTCGAACTTGGTGGCCGTGAAGAGCGGGATCAGATCCTTGTAGCCGAACTTGTCTTGCGGACCGTAGACCTTGCGGTGATGGTCGTAATCAGCCTTTCCCGGCTCGTACATCTCTCGCGAATACCATTCGCTGCCAAAGCTTGGGACGGAATAGACGCCCCAATGGACGAAGATTCCGAACTTGGCGTCGCTATACCATTGCGGCGTCTGATAGGCCTGGAGCGAAGCCCAATCGGGCCGGAACGGACCCGCCGCATCGCCAGCGGCGATCTTCGCCAGCTCAGCAGTGCGCGCCGGCGTAAACTTGGCCACCGAGGCCTGCCACTGGGCGTCGATCTCAGCTGGCGACAGGGTTTTGGCCGTGGGCGCGGTCTGGGCGAATGCGGAGGTGGAGACGAGCAGGGCGGCTGTGGCGAGTACGTTCCGCCCGGCTCCGCCGCGCGGCCCCCTCCTCCCTCCCATAGGCGCTAAGATAGGCTCAACACCCCCTCTATTCCGTCTTGCCCGGACTTGTTTCGGGCATCCATGGCGCGACATCTTAACCTCTGCATGGCTGTCCGATTCAGCGCCGATATACTCAGGCCATGAGCCGGGGCGGGTCCCTAGGCCTGACAACCATTTGGCAGTTGCAGCGTCGCGCCATGGATGCCCGGAACAAGTCCGGGCAAGACGGAAAAGAAAAGGCGTCGGCGGGACCCCAAAACACGGTTGCTCCCCTATCGCAAAGCGATGGGGGAGTACGTCCGAAGGACGGGAGGGGGCCGCGCGAAAGCGCGGAAACCGCCGCAGTTGCGCTAAGATCGAGCGGGTCAGCATCAAGGTCTCGTCTCCGGCTGGGGCGTCTTGGCGGTGTCGGGGTCGAAAGGCGCGAAGCCGAATTTCAAGGGGCGATAGTCCAGCTCGCCCCCGCCGGCCCGTACGCCAGCGGGGGTCAGGATATCGAGGGTCAAATGGGCGCCATTGCGGCCGTCCTGCCACGTCCAGCTCTGCGCGAACGTCGCAGGGTGGGCGAGATCCAGCGGGGCCTCGCCCGCGTCCAAAACCACCCCCGTCGCCCCCACCACCCGCCAGCGCAGGCCATAGCCGATCAGAGGATAGGAGGGCAGCTGGCCGACGATATGCGGCGTCGCCAGGAGCGAAAAGCCCTGGGGCCCGTCTGGCCCCATGCGCCAATCGATCTGGGCGCCGACCGCCGCGTTGAGGTCCTGCCAGACGGTATAGGAGCCCCTGCGCTGGCGAAACTCATCAACGACGCCGTGATCCACATAGCCGTCCACCTGGCCCGGCCAAAGGTTCCGGCTGGAGCGGTAGTCCTGATAGGTCCAGAAGATCACCCCGCCTACGAAGGGGGCGTTGCCGAACGCTATCCATTGCGAGAGCATATTGCGGATGCGGTCCTTATCGGCCGTCGCGCTATCCTTCGAGAACGGCCCCGGCCAGCCGAATTCGGAGATGATCACCAGCTTGGTCGGATAGGTCTTATCCATATAGTTGAGCCAGGGGCCGACATCGCTTTGCGCCCCGCTCCAGGTCCCGAAATAGGCGTTGGCCATGATGAAATCGACATCGTCCATCACCGCCTCCCGCTTCCACGGCTTGGCGGTGATATCGGCGTCGGCGAAGGAGACGGGACGGCCGGGATCGAGCCGGTTGATCAGGGCCTTCATGGTCCGGACATAGGCCTCGCCGCCCGGCGTTGAAGCGTCGCTTTCGTTGCAGATGCTCCAGGCCATGATGCTGGGATGATTGGCGTCTTGGGCGATCATCTCGCTCATCATCGCCTCAGCGGCGACGATCAGGCGCGGATCGCGCAGCTGGGCCTCGCTCATCTGCCAGACGGGGATTTCAGGGATCAGCAACATGCCGGCCCGATCCGCCGCATCCAGCACCGCGTCCGGCTGGGGATAGTGGACGGGTCGGGTGAGCGTAGTGTGGAGGGCCGCCAGATCGTCGAAATCATGGCGGATCGTCCCGCGCGTCTCGGCCAAGCCTTCCCAGGGTGAGTCTTCGTGACGCGTCAGGCCCGTAAGGCGCACTGCGACGCCGTTGACGTACAAACGCCGGTCGCGGATTTCTATGGTGCGCAGACCGTAGGTGTCGGTGTGGCGGTCTAGGACCGTGGGGCAGCCGGTGGAAGCTGGCGAAGACTCCCCCTCCTCTCCGTCTCCCCCGGACTTGTTCCAGGGGTCCATGGCGCGAGGTCGGACAGCCATGCATGGGTTGAAATCTCGCGCCATGGGTCCCCGAAACAAGTCCGGGGAAGACGGAAGAAGCGGAGCGTCCAACAGCTCGACTTCGACCGAATAAAGTTTCGCCGCGGCGATATTCCAAAGCTCCGGATGGGCGATCATGAGGCGCACCGTCTGCTCGCCGGTTTGCCCCGCCGCGAGCGCCAAGCGACCGTCAGCCTGCGCGGCCACCGTCCCATTCGGCGCATAGGCTGTCACCCGCAGGCCGTAGGTTCTGGCGACGGCCGAGATGTTTTGCACGACCACGCGGTCAGCGATCTGAGCCACGTCTGTCGTCAGCGCGCTCGACAGCGCCTGCCGTCGGATCAGGCCGCCCTCCCCTACGCTCAGCCAGACGTCGCGCACGATTCCGCCGTTGGGCCGCCAGTCATAGGCGACGCTGCCCGACGCCTTCAGCCGCATGGCGTAGCCAGGGACGGTGGCGAATCCCGGCCGATCATCGATGGCCGCGGCGATGCGGTTCTCGCCCGCGTGAACCGCCTTTGAGATGTCCAAAGCATAGGCCGTAAACCCGCCGACATGGCCGCCCACGGCCACGCCGTTCACCCAGACCTTGGAGGTCGAAAAGGTGGCGGCGAAGTTCAGCTCGACGTGCTGGCGCGCCAGCGCGGGCGAAAGATCGAACGTCTTGAAATACCAACCGACGCCGTGAAAGGCGTGGTCCGGGCCGATAGCCCAGGTGTGGGGCGCATCGACCCAGCGCGATTGAAGCTGCCAGGCGAGGTCGCCAAGGCGCGAGGTCGGATCGTAGCTGGGGCTGAGGCTCGCAGGGTCGGTCCGAAACCGCCAAGCGCCGTCGAGGTCGAGGTCGAGACGCACAGCCGCTGTGGCCGAGGTTGTGGTCAAAAGTAAGCTGAGGGCGAGCGAAAGTGCCTGCCTAGACCAACGAACAACGACGTTTGACCTACTCAGGAACGGATAATCCGACACCCGCAAAAAGACGCGACGGATGGCGATCAATAGCCATCCGTCGCGCAAACTGTTCGACGCGTCACTCATAACTCGCAGATCCAGACCTCTCGGGGACGTAAGTCAGACCTTCTAGACGCGTCGAACGCGGCGGCGCCGACCGGGGAGAAGCCGGCGCCCCCTTCCGCTACTGGCGGAACTGGAAGTTTAGCCCGAACACGCGGCCGGTCTTGTAGATGCCGAGCGGCGCGTTCTTCGTGTTGCTGTACTCATAGTAGGTCTCGTCCGTCAGGTTTGTGGCGTTGAACACCAAGGAAATCTTCTTGGTGAAGTGCCAAGCGACCTGAGCGTCCACGTCGGTGTAAGCCGCGACCATGGTGTTGGAGTCGAGCAGGCCGACCTGTTCGAAGTAATCGGAGCGGAAGTTATAGCTCAGTCGAGCCGAGAATGGCCCCTTTTCGTAATACGGGATAAAATTGGCCGTATATTTGGAGAGGAACGGTAAGTTATAGCCGTCGGAGGTACGCGCCTCGGAGAAGGTCGCGTTCGACTGGATGCCGAAGCCCCAGATGATATCCCACCAGAACGTGGTGGAGGCGCCCGTCACAGCAGCATGACCCGCATTGACAGGCGAGCTCACCGAATACAAGCCTGTCACGTTTTGGGATGGATCGGTCAGGGTCTGGGTACTGTTGGTCGTCAGGATATAACTTTTTATGTCGCGGTAGAATAACTCTAATTCAAGGACAGAGTTCTTCTTGAAGTACCATTCGGTGGTCGCCTCGTAGTTAATCGAATCATAGGGTTTCAGCTTTGGGTTACCGCCCCCCGCCGTGCCGATGATTTCGCCAGCCGAACCATTCGTATTGAGCGTGCTAATCGAATAAGACCCAGCCAATTGGTCATAGCGCGGGCGGGCGATCACCTCTGCGCCACCTAAACGGAAGAGCAGATCTTTCGTCGCGTCATAGGTGAAATTAAACGACGGCAGAGGGCGAATATAGCTCGTCGTCACTGAGGTGGGGAAATACGAATTCCCGCCATTCGTGGTTTCGAAGAATGAAGACTTGTCCTGCGTATCGACGATCCGTAGTCCAAAGTTGCCGTGGTACTGCGGCCCCTTAAAATCAGCCTCGCCATAGGCAGCGCCCGTGCTCTCCTGCACCTCATAGGTTGATGATGAGAGGGTGTTATACTTGGTCGGTAAGCTATCCAACAACTTGATAACCTCAGCGGTGGTCGCCCCGGAAAACTCCGTCGCGTTCCCACTTGTTCCAAGGCCGGAGAAGAGGCTGGATGGCGTGGTTGAAACGCCGAGGGTCCCGACGCTGAACTGCCCGCCCGAAACTAGACCATAGGTTTCCGAGTCGTGCTCAACATAGGCGTTATCATGAGTCGAATACTTAGCTCCGAACAGGACCTTATCGATAATACCCCATTCGACATCTTTCTGCACATCGACCTTGCCATAGACCTCGCCATCGGTGCGTTGGTCTCTGGCGATGCCGCCGACTTGGAAGCCCTGGAAGGACTGACCATTATTATAGCCAGGAACAACCGGGTTGTAGTTGGACTTGGTCGGCGCATTGATGGCCTGATTGTACTCCGTAAGCCAGAAGTTGGGGCTCGTTGGAGATGTCGACCAGTTGAGGGAGCTTTGCGGCCCATTGAAGCCGTAGGTAAAGCCAGACAGAGTACGCCAGTTCAATTCATATTCTGGATTAGTTCCACCCTGCCCACGTGTATAGCCCGCATCACCCGTAACCTTAAAGCCATCGACATCCCACTTATAGGCCAGGTCGATATAATAGTCGTCGAGCGCGGTCACCCGATAGTTTTCATCTAACTCGCCGTTCCAAGTCGAAGACCCCGTGGGCCCTGACGCATAGCTCGCCGAATCAATCACACCGTCGCTAACGTTTGCGTTCGTCGCTCGGGTAGTGCGTAGGTTGTAGCTATAGGCGGATTGGCTGAAGTTGTTGTAATTGCCGCCAATATACATGGCGCTGAGATCAAACTGCAGATTATTCAACGGCTTCCAAGACAGGTCCCCGTTTACGCCGTCACGATCCCGCGTTTGCTGGAAATAGGCGTAGTTCGTGTAAAGCGGATAACGCGCACTATAGAGAGCCTCTTCGCTGGCGATCGTCGGCGCTGCGCCATTGATCGTCAGATTCCCGCTCTGTGTCGCAACAAGAGCCGGAGCGCCGCCGGAGCCTGCGTTGTAGGGGTCTCCGGATAGGAAGTCAGACCCCTTGCTGTAGCCAAAATATTCGATGCCGGCCCGCGTTAGGTGCTCGTCGCTGTGGTTATAGGCGATAACGGCGCCCAGCGTGCTGTCCTGATTCTTCCAGCTATAAGCGAGCGAAGCCGTCTCGTCGCCTTGGGAGGAGCGGTCGTTGTACTTGTAGCCGCCGGACACGAAGATGGTGTTGGCGGGCAGATCGAACGGCTTGCGCGTATCGACCTCGACAGTGCCCCCGATGCTGCCCTCGTCGATCCAGGCTTCGGGGTTCTTGTAGACCTTCAACTGCGACACGAAGTCGGGCGACAGATAAGAGTAGTTGAAGTTCCGACCGTCTGTATCCTGCGAGTCGCCGCCCCAGTCGGCCGAGGCGATCGAGTGGCCGTCGATGAAGACGCGGTTCAGGGCCGGATCGGTGCCGTCGATCGAAACGCGGTCGCCGTCGCCGAACTGGCGGTCAACCGAGATGCCGGGCAAGTGGGCCAAGGACTCGGCCAGGTTCGTGTCTGGGAACTTACCGATGGCTTCCGAGCTGACGACTTCGACGACGTCATCGGAATGCTTCTTAACATCCAGCGACTTCTCAAGGCTGCGACGAATGCCGGTGACGACAACCTCGTCCACAACCCCGCCCGATGCGGGGGCGGCCTTTGCGCCCGCAGCGGTCGCGACCGGCGCGTCAGAGGTCTGGGCCATCGCAACACTTGCGGCCGCCAACCAAACACCGGCCATCGCCGTCGTCATTAATGCCTTACGCCTTAAGGTCATATTCGAAAGTCCCCCAGTTGAGTTTGGCGCCGACCATCGCCGCCCGTTTCCGCGATTAACTCGTCAGTCCGAAGGTTCGCCCTCGGACGATGAAACCAATTTAAGCCCTTTAGGTCTTCATATAGAACCTATGAGACCACCTAACCTATGATTGGCTATGAGAAGGCGTCAATTAGTATTTTCATTTCCGTCATAAATTGACCGCCGTTTGGTCACGGAAATTGGGCCGGACGGAGGCAAATTCGAACCCATTCGACAATTTATTTAATTTTATCAATGATTTAAATTCTACGCAATGTGGCGCGCGCCGTCTGCGCCAGGCTGTAGACCCCATTGGCGTCGGCCTAAATATTGGGCGCCCTCTATACCTGCTGGGCTACTTTGGTATTTAAAAGTTGATGTCGGATGCAGAAACGAGCTTGGTGGCGCGATCAGCGACCGCGCCGTCTGGGCTTTGCGGGTGCGTCAAAACGCCGTGGTTAGGCGCGCGAGTCGCGGATCAGCCGCGCCGGGTCGAGGAATTCGGTCCGGCGGGTTTGCAGGAATAGAGAGTTTGGGGGCGAAGACTTTGAACGTGGGGGCGAAGGCTGTGGGCCGTAATTGGGGTCCAAGATGTCGGGCGGCTAGCGCATTTGCTAACCGTCCTGAACAGCGTAAAGCCGTTAAGCTATCCGTCGCGAAGGCCGCCGCGCTCCAACCCAGCGTCAGCGCATCTATCGATTCGGAGTTGAAGGTTCACCATGCCGTTTTCTGAAATCATTGGCGCTCTGGCGCCCCAGGATGCGGCCCCATTGTACATACAACTCCAGCGTCTACTTCGGGACGCGATCAATCAGCGCATCCTGCCGCCGGAAAGCGCCATTCCGCCGGAGCGCGATCTGGCTGAAGAATTCGGCGTATCGCGCATTACGGTTCGCAAGGCGTTGGAAGGGCTGGTCGAAGAGGGGCTTCTTTACCGTCGGCGCGGCGCGGGGACATTCGTCACCGGAAACCGCGTGGAGAAGAGCTTCTCGAAACTCTCCTCCTTTTCGGAAGACATGATCTCGCGCGGTCGCAAGCCCCACAGTGTTTGGGTGAACCGCGCCGTCGGCACCGTGACGCCAGAGGAATCCCTGTCGCTGGGCCTGTCGCCCGGTGCGGTGGTCTATCGACTGCATCGGATTCGCTATGCCGACGGCATGCCCATGGCGCTGGAATATTCCACCGTACCCGCCTATTGCCTGCCGTCGCTGGAAGCGGTGGAGCACTCGCTCTACGCCGCCCTGGAACGCGCCGGCAACCGCCCAACCCGCGCCCTGCAACGCCTGCGCGCCATCGCCTTCACGACCGAGCAGGCGGAAGCGCTGCACGTGGCGGTCGGCGACGCCGGCCTGCTGATCGAACGCCGGGGATTCTTGAAAGACGGCCGCGCGTCGGAATTCACCCTGTCGTACTACCGCGGCGATGCATACGACCTGGTGGCGGAGCTGAACGACGGGGTTTAGGGAGATGCTAAGAGGCCGACGCCACCTCCTCTGTCTTCCGTTTTGCCCGGACTTGTTCCGGAGAAGACGAAAAAATTGATGTGCTAGATGGATTTGAGCCCCAAAAAGCCTCTGACTCAGCCCATCGCTGGCTGGAGCGACCCGGCCACCGGTCCCAGCAATCCTTCCAAAGCCGCGCCGACAGCCGCCGCGTCCGGCCCCAGGATCAGGTGCAGACAGTGGTCGCTGATGCGGGCGGTGGCGCGGACGCCGAGCGGGGTGAGCGCCGAGGCGTCTAAGCGCGTGGTGTCTTTCAGCTCAACGCGAAGTCGGCTGGAGTGGGTTTCCACGGCGGCGACGTTCGCAGCGCCCCCGAGCGCGACCAACAGGGCCTTCGCCCTTGCGAGCGCCTCGGTAGACACGACGGCGCTCGGCTCAGGCGCCGCTTGCGCCACCCCCGGCGGCGGGCTCGCCACCGCGCCTGCGAGCGGTAAGGCGGCGCGGATTTCGCCCGCCACCTGATCGGCGACAGGCCCCAGCACCACCTGAAGCGCCTTTGGCGATGGCTTGACGAAGCCCCGCGCGCCAAGCGCCCGGAGGCGCGCCTCGTCCACCGGGGCTTGATCGACAATGATCAGCCGCAGGCGGGTGGTGCAGGCATCGACGACGACGAGATTGGATGCGCCGCCAAGGGCCGCAACGAAGTCCGCCCCCCGGCCGCCAGAGCTCGGGGCTGCGCCGCCGACGCCGGTCGAGACAGGCTCGACCTCGCGCCCGGGCGTCTTCAGATCGAAGCGCTCAATCGCGAGCCGGAACAGACCGTAGTAGAGGGCGAAGGTGACCGCGCCGACGGGGAAGAGCAGCAGGGGCCGCGTGGCCTTACTGAAGTTCAGCACATAGTCGAACAGGCCGGCGGAAAAGCCAAAACCCAGCTTCACCTTCAGCATATCCATCACCGCCATGGCGACGCCCGTCAGCACCGCATGGACGGCGAACAGGACCGGCGCCAGGAACATGAAGCTGAACTCAATCGGCTCCGTGACGCCCGTCAGAAATGAGGTGAGCGCCAGCGACAAGAGCATACCGCCGACCGCCTTGCGTCGGTCCGGCGCCGCCGATTGGTACATGGCGAGACAGGCCGCCGGCAGACCAAACATCATGATCGGGAAATAGCCGGCCATAAAGGCGCCGGCGGTTGGGTCGCCCGCAGCGAAGCGGTTCAGGTCGCCGGTCACGCCGTGATAATCGCCCACCACGAACCAGACCACATTGTTCAAGATGTGGTGCAGGCCGGTGACGATCAG
>Ga0116229_10012894_pt1 | contig 11940 bp, 6 predicted proteins | sample S1TSphgellanicum_3_FD_87313 | JGI IMG/M metagenome (GOLD analysis project Ga0116229, IMG submission 87313) | Host-associated microbial communities from peat moss isolated from Minnesota, USA - S1T2_Fc - Sphagnum magellanicum MG | ecosystem: Host-associated > Plants > Peat moss > Unclassified... | reverse complement strand
TGGCCGAGGTCGCGCCGACCCAGGCCCCGGTGGCCGGGCTCACGGTCGATTTCGCGCGCCGACTGCGCGAGTCGCTGCAGCGCGAGCGCGATGCGCTGATCGTCCGCTTCGAGCAGGGCGGCCCGGTCGGGCGCCTGCTCAGCGGGCTTTCGCAGCTGGCCGACCGCTACGTGCGCCAGGCGGCCGAGGCCACCGGCGTGGTGCGGTTCGCGACGCTGGTCGCCGTCGGCGGCTACGGACGCGCCGAGCTCTTCCCGTACTCGGACGTCGACCTGCTGATCATCCCCGAGGCGCCGCCGGACCCGCACCAGCAGGCGTGCATCGCGACGCTCGTGCAGCTGCTCTGGGACATCGGGCTGGCGGTGGGCAACGCGGTGCGCACCGCGGCCGAATGCCGCCAGCAGGCCAGCGAGGACGCCACGGTGATGACCTCGATGCTCGAATCGCGCCGTGTCTGCGGTCCGCGCCGGGGCTTCGAGGGGCTGCAGCGCATGCTGCACGACACCCTCGACCCGCGCAGCTTCCTGCGCGCCAAGCTGCTCGAGCAGCAGCAGCGCCACACCAAGTACGAGGACACGCCGTACGCGCTGGAACCCAACTGCAAGGAGAGCCCCGGCGGGCTGCGCGACCTGCAGATACTGCTCTGGGTGGCCCGTGCGGCCGGGCTGGGGAGCAGCTGGGACGAGATGGCCCGCAACGGCCTGATGACCGGCGCCGAATGCAACCAGATCAAGGTGACGGCGCGCCATCTCAAGCAGATCCGGGCGCGCCTGCATATCGTCGCGCGGCGGCGCGAGGACCGGCTGGTATTCGACCTGCAGCACGTGCTGGCGGGCGCCTTCGGCATCGCCGGGACGTCCAACCGGCGCGCCAGCGAGGTGCTGATGCAGGCCTACTACCACGACGCCAAGATCGTGGCCCAGCTCAACACCCTGGTGCTGCTCAGCGTCGAGCAGCGCCTTTACCCGGATGCCGCCAGCGAGGCGGGCCGCGTCGACGATACCTTCTGCTCCCGCGCCGAGCGCCTCGACATCATCGACGACCGCGTGATGGAGCGCAACCCCAACGAGATCCTGCGCGCCTTCCTCGTGCTGCAGCGCCACCGCGAGCTCAAGGGCATGACGCCGCGCCTGTTGCGCGCCATCTGGAACAGCCGCAAGCGCATGGACGCCGCGTTCCGGCGCGCGCCGGAGAACCGCGCCAACTTCGTCGCCATCCTGCAGCAGGGCAACGGCGTGCTGCACACGCTGCGCCTGATGAACGAGTGGTCGGTGCTGGGCGGCTACCTGCCGGTGTTCCGGCGCATCGTCGGCCAGATGCAGCACGATCTGTTCCACGTCTACACGGTCGACCAGCATATCCTGATGGTCGTGCGCAATCTGCGCCGCTTCAGCGCCACCGAGTATGCCCACGAGTACCCGCTGTGCAGCCAGCTGATGGCCGATTTCGACCAGCCCTGGCTGCTGATCGTCGCCGCCTTCTTCCACGACATCGCCAAGGGCCGCGGCGGCGACCACAGCCGGCTGGGGGCGGTCGAGGCCCGGCGCTTCTGCCGCGCCCATGGCCTTGCGCCCGCGGACACCGAGCTGATCGCGTTTCTCGTCGAGCACCACCTCACGATGTCCCAGGTCGCGCAGAAGCAGGACCTGGCCGATCCCGGCGTCGTCGAGCGCTTCGCGCGGCTGATGGGCAGCGACCGGCGCCTGGTCGCCTTGTACCTGCTCACGGTGGCCGACATCCGCGGCACCAGCCCCAAGGTCTGGAGCGCCTGGAAGGCACGCCTGCTCGAGGACCTGTTCCGCCGCGCCCGCCGTGCGCTCGGCGGCCAGCCGCTGGGCGCCGACGCGGTGCTGGAGGGCCGCAAGGGCGAGGCGCTGCGCATCCTCAAGCTCTACGGCCTGTCGCCCACGGCGCACGAGCGCCTCTGGCGCCAGCTCGACCTGGTCTATTTCCTGCGCAACTCGGCGAGCGACATCGCCTGGCACGCCCGCGCGCTGCTCGTGCATGTGCGCACCGACCACCCGATCGTGCGCACGCGCCTGGCCCCGGCCGGCGAAGGGCTCGAGGTGCTGATCTACGCCCGCGACCAGAAGGACCTGTTCTTTCGCGTCTGCGGCTTTTTCGAGAGCCGGCGCCTGAGCATCCTCGACGCCAAGATCCACACCACCCGCCACGGCTACGCGCTCGACACCTTCCTGGTGAGCGACAACGGCCGCGGCCATTTCCGCTCGATCACGCAGGACGTCGAGACCGAGCTCACGGCCTGGCTCTCGGGCCACGGCGAACCGCCCGTCCCGGCGCCGGGGCGCGTGTCGCGCCATTCGCGCCACTTCCCGATCGCGCCCACCGTGCACCTGCAGCCCGACGAGAGCGGACGCCAGTTCATGCTCTCTCTGGTGGCCACCGACCGCGTCGGCCTGCTCTACTCCGTCGCCCGCGTGCTGGCGCGCCACGGTGTCAATGTGCTCACCGCCAAGATCCTCACCCTGGGCGAGCGGGTCGAGGACGTGTTCCTGATCGACGGCCAGGCGCTGGGCCAGGCGCGCGAGCAACTGCAGCTCGAGAGCGATCTGCTGCAGGCGCTCGCGCCGCTGTAGGCGCGGCCCGCGCGCACCGCTGCGCCGGCGTTCCACCCCAACCCCACGCCGAGGAAGCGCGCCCATGAGAACGTCACCCGCTGCCGCCGCGCCCGCCCGGCGCACCGCCCATCTCCTGGCCGCCGCCGCGCTGATCGGCCTCGGCGCCTGTGCCGGTGCCGGCCTGGGCGCCTGCAGCACGCCGGCGTCCGCGCCGGCCGCAGCCACGGCAGCCACCGCGGCAACGCCGCCGGGCAGCCGCAACCTGATCATCTTCGTGGCCGACGGGCTGCGCCGCGGCTCGGTCAACGCCACCGACACGCCCGCGCTGCTGCGCGTGCGCCGCGAGGGCGTGGACTTTGCCAACAGCCACGCCGTCTTCCCCTCGTTCACCACGCCCAACGCCTCGGCCATCGCCACCGGGCACCAGCTCGGCGATACCGGGGACTTCGGCAACACGCTGTTCCTGGGCTTCCCGATCTTCGACGACGCCGCGATCGCCGGCAGCAAGCCGGCCAGCCTGACGCCGTTCATCGAGAACGACCTCGTGTTGGCCGATACCGATGCGCACATCGACGGCGGCAACTACCTGGACGAGACCTCGCTGCTGGCGCTGGCGCGCCAGCACGGCTACAACACGGCCGCGATCGGCAAGCTCGGGCCGGTGGCGATCCAGGACGTGACCCAGGTCGCCGCGTCGGGCGGGTCGATACCGGCGCGCGAGACCGTGTTCCTCGACGACGCCACCGGCACCCCGGCCGGCATCGGGCTGGCCGCGCCCATCCGCGCGGCCCTTGCCGCGGCCGGGCTGCCCCTCGCGCCGCCGCCGCGCATGCAGCCTGCCGGCGACGTCGACCACCCCGGGACGCTGGTGGCCAACGGCGCGCAGCAGCAGTATTTCGTCGACGCGCTGACGCGCGCCATCCTCCCGGCCTTCGCCGCCAGCGGGCGCCCGTTCGCCGTGGTCTACTGGTCGCGCGATCCCGACGGCTCGCAGCACAACGAGGGCGACAGCCTCAACCGGCTGGTGCCGGGCATCAACGGCCCGACCGGGCGCGCCGGCGTGGCGGACGCCGACGCCAACCTGGGCCAGATCCTGGCCTACCTCGATGCGCATCCGGCGCTGGCCGCCAATACCGACCTCATCGTCACCTCGGATCACGGCTTTGCCACCATCAGCAAGCACGAGATCGACGCGCAGGGCCACGGCTCGCGGGCCTACGCCACCGGCTTCACCTACCGGAACGCGGCCAACGACGCCGGCCATCCGGAGGTCCGGCCCGGCTGGCTGCCCCCGGGCTTCCTGGCCATCGACCTGGCGCACGCGCTGGACCTGCCGCTCTACGATCCGGACACGCGCGTCAGCGACGGCGGCCCGGCGCGCTTCGCCGCCGTGGATCCGACCCGGCCCAATGCGCCCGGTTCGCGCCAGCGCCCGGCCCTGGGCAACGGCCTGATCGGCGGCAGCGGAACCGCGGCCGGGGCCGGCGACGCCGAGGTGATCGTCGCCGCCAACGGCGGCTCCGACCTCGTCTACGTGCCCGACCACGATGCCGCGCTCGTCCAGGCCATGGTCGCCTTCCTGGGCCGGCAGGACTACGTCGGGGCGCTGTTCGTCGACCCGTCGATCGGCCGCTTCGACGGCGCCTTGTCGCTCGAGGACATCAACCTGGTCGGCGCGGCGCGCACGCCGCGGCCCGCGCTGGTCGTGGCCTTCAAGACCTTCGCGCTGGATATGGCGGACCCGTTGCAGAGCGCGGTGCAGATCGCCGATACGGGTCTGCAGGAGGGCCAGGGCATGCACGGCAGCCTGGGCCGCGACAACACGTTCAACAACATGGCCGCGATGGGTCCGGATTTCAAGCGCGGCTATGCCGATCCGGCGCCGGTGGGCAACGCCGACCTCACCTGCACGCTGGCACAGGTGCTCGGCCTGCCGCTGCCCACCAAGGGCATGCTGCAGGGACGCGTGCTCGATGAGGCGCTGGCCGGCGGCCCGGCGCCGGGCCCGGCACGGTCGCGCCGGCTCGTGGCCAACGGCGCCAGCGGCGCGCGCGTGACGATCCTCGAATTCCAGAGCTTCGACGGCCGGATCTACCTCGACCGCGCCCGATTCGATGATCCGTCTAGCGCGCTACCTGGGCAAAGCCGCCGATGAACAAGGCCACCGATCGGTGCAGCCAGGCGTCGAGCTCCGGTGCCGTCATCGGCGTGCCGACGCCCAGTGCCCGCATCTGGGGCTGGGACACGATCAACTGCAGGAACTGCTGGGCGGCAAATATCCGCTGCTCGGGGCCCGGGGCGGCCGGGTGTGCGTGGCGATGCAAGACGTCGGCGATCAGGGCCACCGCCTCCTGGCGGCCACCCGATTGGGCGACCGCCTGTGCCAGGTCGGGGAAACGCTGGGCCTCGGCCACGATCAGGCGATGCAGCGCCAGGGCCTTGGGGCTCAGCGCCGCGTGCAGGATCAGCCCGCCCAGGCGCAACAGGATGGCCTCCAGGCCAGCGCCCTCCACCAGAGGCACGCTGGACGGCGGCCGCAGGCTGTCGACGAGGCGGGCAACGACCGCCGCCATCAGCGCCTGCTTGTCCTCGAAGCGGTGGTAAAAGGTGCGCTTGGATACGCCGGCGCGGCTGACGATGGCCTCGATGCTGGTCGAGCCGTACCCCTGCTCCAGCAGGAGATCGGTCGCCACGTCGAGCAGGCGGTCGCTCAGCAGCCGGGAGTCATCGCGCGAGGGCCGGCCGCCGCGCGGCCGGGGCGCTCTTGCGCCGGGAACCGGATCGGACGCCTTGGGGGAAGGAAGTGCGGCAGGCGTCATCGACCCGGCAGCAGCGGAGAAAGGATTTCAGCGCGCCGGATAGTACGCCGGCGGCGGATAGTAGCCGGGAGCGTAGTAGGCCGGCGGCGCATACGCGGCCGGCGGCACGGCATAAACCGGGGCCGGCGGGTAATAGACGGCGGGCGGCGGGTAGTAGCCCGGGGCCACGGCTACCGGACGGGCCACCGAGGCGGCGATGACGAAAGGCGCGGTCACGATGGCCGCGGCCGTGCCCACCACCGCGGCGGCGACGAATCCGATGGGCCCAAAGCCGCGCCCGTGGCCATATCCACCGCCATGTCCATAGGCCATGGCCGGGCTCATCGGGGCGAGGCTCAGGGCCGCGATGGGCACCAGCGCCAGCAGCACATTGCGTGTCTTGATCATGGTGCAGTCCTCAAAAGTGGTTGTCCGCGAATCGATGGAATGAAACCAGCTTAGGCCGAAAATTAACGCAACGCAACCGTTGCGTTGTATTAAATCGTAACCTGTTCCGAAATCCCGGACTTCAGGCGCTCGCGTCGACAGGCGCCGGCGCCGCGCTCCGCCGCGATACATAGGTCTCGAACGCCGCCAGGGGCAGGGGCCGGCTGAAGTAATAGCCCTGGTAGTTGCGGCAACCGGAGGCGGCCAGGAACTCCCACTGATCGACGGTTTCGATGCCCTCGGCGAGGGCCTCCAGGCCCAGCGTCTGGGCCAGGACCAGGATGGTCTTGGCGATCGCCGCATCGTCGGGGTCGGTCAGCACGTCGCGGACGAACGAGCGATCGATCTTGATCTGGTCCAGCGGCAGGCGCTTGAGGTAATGCAGCGAGGAGTAGCCGGTACCGAAGTCATCGAGCGCGAAGTGGATCCCCTGGGCCTTGAGGAGTTCCATCTTGCGCGTGACGTCCTCGACGTTGTGGACGAACAGGCTTTCGGTCAACTCCAGCGTGAGCAGGCCGGCATCGGCGCCATTGCTGCGCAATGCCGCCATCACCTGGTCGACGAAGTCGTGCTGCTGGAACTGGCGTGCGCTGACATTGACGGCGATGCGCAATCCGGCGGTCGGCCGCTGCCCCGCCCAGACGGCCATCTGCCGGCATGCCGTCTCCAGGACCCAGCGACCCAGCGGGATGATCAGGCCGGTCTCCTCGGCCAGCGCGATGAACTCGCTGGGGGCGACCATCCCCAGGCGCGGGTGCTCCCAGCGCACCAGCGCCTCGGCCCCCTTGACCTGGCCCTCCGGTCCCACCTGCGGCTGGTAGTGCAGCAGCAACTGGCCGTCCGTGATGGCATGGCGCAACTCGCTCTCCAGCAGGCTGCGCTCGCGGATGGTCGCTTCCATCTCCGGGTCGAAGAAGCGGCACGCATTGCGGCCCGATTCCTTCGAACGGTACATCGCCAGGTCGGCCTGCTTGAGCAATTCCTCGACGGACGCGGTGGCGCCCTGGAACAGCGTGATGCCGATGCTCGCCGTGCTGATGTGGGTGACCCGCCCCAGCTGGTAAGCGCGCCCGAGTACTTCCAGCAGCTTGGCAGCCACCCGCTCGGCCGCGGTCGCGGCCTCCGCGGCGGTCGCGGCGATGTCGAGCAGTACCACGACGAACTCGTCGCCCCCCAGGCGCGCCACGGTGTCGCACTTGCGCAGGCCCAGGCTCAGGCGCTGCGCCACCTCGCGCAGCATCAGGTCGCCGAAGTCGTGACCGTGCGTGTCGTTGAGCGCCTTGAAGTTGTCCATGTCGACGAGCATGACCGCGCCGAAATTGCCGTTGCGGGCACTGAGCGCCAGTGCGCCCTTGAGGTGATCCATCAGCAGCTTGCGCGTCGGCAGGCCGGTCAACTGGTCGAGGCGCAATTCCACGGCTTCGCGGCTGGTATCGCGCAGCACCAGCAGGGCGCGGGCCATGGCGCCGACCTCGTCGCGGCGCTCGATGTCCGGCACGTCCCCGTCGAGCTCGCCGCGCGCGACGCTCGCGACGCGACCGGCGAGCCGGCCCATCGCCAGCGCCAGGTCGCGGCCGATGAGGTAGGTGATGCCGCCGGCCAGCAGGGTCAGGCCGAGGAATTCCCAGAGCAGCGACAGGGCCCGCGCGTTGAAGGCCTCGTCGATGTCGTCGATGTAGGCGCCCGTGCCGACCGACCAGCCCCAGGGCGCGAACAGCTTGGAATAGGCGATCTTCTCGAGCGGGACGGCCTGCCCGCGCCTGGGGATGCGATAGGTGCTCACCCCTTCCTGGCTCGGGCTCCTGGCCACCTCCAGCAGCCGCGCCACCATGTAGGCGACGACCGGATTCTTGTCGGCATCGGGCGAATTGAGGAAGGTCTTGCCCTCGAGCGCCGGCTGGGCCCCGTGGGCGATGCTGGTGCCGTTCAGGTCCCAGACGAAGAAATAGTTCGTGCCGTCGTAGTGGAGCGAACGCAGCGCATCGGCGGCGGCGGCACGCGCCTGGCCATCGCTCATCCGCCCCTCGCGCGCCTGCTGATGGTAGTAGGCGACATCGCTGTAGGCGACTTCGAGCAGGTGCTTGACCTCGGTCACCCGGTCCTGGACCAGCGAGCGCTTGAGATCGATCAGCGAGACGACGGAAATTCCCGCCTGGAACACGAATCCGATCACCAGCACCAGCAAGAAGCGGCCGGAAACGCTCAGTCGGGCGAGGAACATGGTCACGCTCCCCCTCCCGGTGACGTTGGACCTGCTGTATGGCTATCGGAGGATCGTGGCCCGGGTTGAGGCCTGCGAGCCGGAGAAATGACGAGCCCGGCCGGCCGTGTTCCGGGCCAGCGCGTCATGCGGGCATGCGCTGGCGGGTCATCGCCAGTTCTGGCATGCTGGGTGCCTGCTGCCAGCATTCGAAGCGGCCTGCACCGGCAACCGATGATCTCCCCTCCGCCGTCCATTGCACCGGCAGTGCCGCCCAGGGTTGCAGGAACGCTCGGGACGCTGATGCTGGGCGCGCTGGGCGTGGTCTACGGCGATATCGGCACCAGCCCGCTCTATACGCTGAAGACGGTGCTCGAGTGGGCGGGCAGCTCGGCGCCGGACGTGGCCTACGGGTCGCTTTCCCTGATCTTCTGGACCCTGGTCATCACGACCTCGATCAAGTACGTGACCCTCGTGATGCGGGCCGACAACGATGGCGAGGGCGGGATACTCGCGTTGATGGCGCTGCTGGCGCTCAAAGGGCACGAGCGACGCGCGCTGGTGGTGGTCGGCGTGCTCGGTGCGGCACTGCTCTATGGCGATGGCGCCATCACGCCGGCCATATCGGTGCTGAGCGCACTCGAAGGACTGAAGGGCCCGGCGCCGTCGCTGGCGCCATTCGTGCTGCCGCTCGCGGTCCTCGTCCTGATCGGCCTGTTCGCGCTGCAACGCAAGGGAACGGCGGTGATCGGGCGCGTGTTCGGCCCGATCATGCTGGTCTGGTTCGTGTCCATCGGCATACTCGGCGCCATCGGCGTCGCGCAGCATCCATCGGTGCTGCTCGCGCTCGATCCGCGCTACGCCATCCGCTTCCTGGCAACGCACGGCTTTGCCGGTTTCACCGTGCTGGGGGCGGTATTCCTCAGCGCCACCGGCGCCGAGGCCCTGTACGCCGACATGGGGCACTTCGGCGTCAGGCCGATCCGCACCGGCTGGTACGGCCTCGTGTTCCCGATGTTGATCCTCAACTATGCGGGCCAGGTGGCGATCGTCGTCGGCTCCGGCATGCCGCCCGGCGGCAACCCGTTCTTCCTGCTCGGGCCCGCCTGGCTGCAGCTGCCGCTGGTGGGACTGGCGACGGTGGCGACGATCATCGCCAGCCAGGCGATCATCAGCGGCGTCTTTTCGATGACGCGCCAGGCCATCCAGCTCGGGCTGTGTCCTCGGCTGGAAGTCCGGCAGACATCGGCGATCGGGTATGGACAGATCTATGTACCGTCGGTCAACTGGCTGCTGATGGTCTTCACCATCGGCCTGACGCTGGCGTTCGGCTCGTCCGACCGGCTTGCGGCGGCCTTCGGCGTTGCCGTATCGCTGACGATGCTGCTGACCACCGTGTTGCTCTACCACATGATGCGCGAGCGCTGGCAATGGCCGCCCGCGGTCGTGATCGGCGTGGCCGGCACGCTGGCATTGGTAGACCTCTCGTTCGTGGCAGCCAACCTGACCAAGCTCGCCGACGGCGGTTGGGTGCCGCTGGCCGCTGCGACGCTGGTATTCACGCTGATGGAGTCCTGGCGCGTGGGCCGCAGCGCGATGTTCGCGCAACTGGAGCGTGACAGCGTCCCGGTGGCCCCGTTCATCGCGTCCATCGCCGGCGAGGCCCGGGTGGCAGGCACCGCCGTCTACCTGTCGCGGCGCGAGGACGTCATCCCCGTATCGATACTGCACAACGTCAAGCACTACCACGTGCTGCACGAACGCAATGTCATCCTGCATGTGGAGACGGAGCAGGTGCCGCGCGTGCACGTGCAGGGGCGGGGCGCCGTGACGGACCTGGGTCACGGCTTCTATCGGGTCGTACTGCGGTACGGATTCATGCAGCAGCCCGACATCCCACGCGAACTGGAGCGCTGCTCGCTCGACGGACAGGGCTTCGACATGATGCAGACGAGTTTCTTCCTGTCGCGCGTATCGGTGGTCGGCTCCGCCGCCGGGGAGCGGCACTTGTATCCGCTCGTGCGCCGGCTGTTCTCGTGGATGCAGCGCAATGCGGCCGACACCACGGAATTCTTTCGCATCCCGCCCAATCGCATCGTCGAACTGGGCGCACGCATCGAGCTCTAGGAATCTGCGCGGCAGAAGCGCAGTTCCCCCTCCCCGGCGGCGCGGGAGCGGGCCGCGCAGTGCCCCCCAGCCCGCAGCGCGGGAGCGGGCCGCGCAGTGCCCCCTCTCCCGCGGCGCGGAAGACGGCCGCGCAGTGTCCCCTCTCCCGCGGCGCGGGAGAGCAACCGTGTTTGATGTCAAGCCGCGCTGGGGTTCCAGGCGGTCCGGGTCTTGATCATGACGTTCATGATGGTTAGGAGCTTGCGCATGCAGGCGACGATGACGACCTTGGGCGGCTTGTGTAACAGTTTTAGGCGCTCGGCAAAGGCGCGGATGGTCGGGTTACAGCGTATGGCCGTGACGGTGGCCATGTACAGGACGGAGCGGATTTCCGCCCGGCCGCCCCAGACATGACGCCGACCGCGGTGCTGGCCGCTGTCGTTAGCCATGGGCGCCAAGCCGACGAGCTTGGCGATCTGGCGCCGATTCAGAGTGCCCAGCTCGGGGCACTTGGCCAGCAGGGTGGTCGTGGTCACGGCACCGACGCCCGGGATGGACTCGAGCAATTGGACCTTGGGGCGCCAAATGTCGGAGCGGCGCAGCCGGTCCTTGAGCTCGGAGTCGACTTGGCCGATGCACTGATCGATCCACAGAATGTGATCATTGATGCCCTTGCGGATCTTCTTGCTGACTGTGGCAGCCATGCGCAGCCGCTCCTGGACGCGCATCTCCACCAGTTGTCGGCGCCGGCTGACAAGGGCGTCGAGCTCCTCGGTGTCCTCGTCCTTGAGCGGGCGCACTTGCGGACGAATGGCGCGGGCAAAGCCGCACAGCACGATCGCATCGACCCGATCGGTCTTGGCCAGTTGACCCGTGGCCTTGGCGTAGTCGCGCGCCTGGCGCGGGTTGATCACGGCTACGGGCAAACCCTTGGCCGCCAACTCCGAGGCCAGCCGTGCTTCATATCCCCCGGTAGCCTCCATCACCACCAGTGTTGGCTTGGCCGCCTCGATCCGCTCGACGAGCTTACCCACGCCTGCATCGTCATAGTCCACCTTCAAGCTGTGTCCAGGCGGGGCGATGTGCACGTCCAGCGACTGTTTGGAGATGTCGATTCCGACAAAGACTTCAATGGCTTGATCAGTCATGTTCCCCTCCTTGCAAATTCGGGCTCCAGGGGTAAACCTGGGCCCGGGCAACCGTTCGGGCTGCACGAACGAACAAACCGGTGCCGCGCTCTGCGCTCTCCCACGGGCTCAAAGACCCAAGGGCCGGACGAGCTGCGGCACCAGAACCGGAACGACCTCGCACAATGGCCAGGCGCCAGCCTGTGGACAATTTGCCTGTCCACCGGCGAGAAAAGACTCGCCCGTGGACAGCCCCGGCGGGGCCGTGGACAACCGCATTCGCGGTTGCCCACATCCCCTTGGGGTGCGCAAATTGCCCACAGGCAGCAACTACTATCGAAGAAAAGAACCCTTGACGCAACATACAAGGGCCGTCGCGATTGTTACCGATCGCGGCATTCCTATATTCGTCCTGCGCACTCATGCTTCGACGTTCTGCGAACGGAACCATTCGAGTCCATGGATGAGCCGAGGCACACACCCTTGCAAGAAAGAGCCCGATCCCTGCGCACCGCTTCGACGGACGCCGAGCGGCGTCTGTGGCATTTCCTGCGTGCCCATCGCACGATGGGCTTGAAGTTTCGTCGCCAACATCCCATCGGCCCTTACATCGTCGACTTCGCTTGCATCGAGCGTCGATTGATCATCGAACTCGACGGGTCCCAGCATAGGCAAGCGCTCGA
>Ga0116229_10012892_pt1 | contig 11941 bp, 4 predicted proteins | sample S1TSphgellanicum_3_FD_87313 | JGI IMG/M metagenome (GOLD analysis project Ga0116229, IMG submission 87313) | Host-associated microbial communities from peat moss isolated from Minnesota, USA - S1T2_Fc - Sphagnum magellanicum MG | ecosystem: Host-associated > Plants > Peat moss > Unclassified... | reverse complement strand
TCCTCCATAATCAGATAGGATTTTTAGATGCTCACGGCGGCCATTGCATGGCCACCGTCTACATACATTACATGTTTTTCTTTTTTTGCAATTCAATTCTTTCATTCATTTAATATACATGAAAATTTCATCTCAGCCTCCTCTTGTGCATTGTATATATATATATATGTGCATGCATCTCTTTTTGGTTGATTAGTTTATACCTTTGATTGGCTTTAGTCTTTTTGTTTAGTAAAGTTTACTACGAATTTAAACCTTTACAACATCATACATCATGACACTACATGTCATGACAAATGGTTGCACCATAACAATTTGTGCCCGAAATAGTACTACCATAAAAACAACAACATTTTCAATTCAAGGGGATTCAACTGGTTGATGTTCCCAACATTCAGCTTCAATAGTCAGTGATAACAACGATACCTCTTCATCAAATACCAACATAATAAAAGGAATGGAGGGAACCACAAGTACCTTCAATTAATAACTTTTTAATACCTTAGCATTCGTCTTAAAAATTAAGGTCAAATGCACAACTGGGAGGGTATCACACTGCACCTATTCAACATGCTAATGAAATAACTTTTGTAGGACAAAGGTGGTAATCTACAACACTTGAGTATTACATTTCCAAAGCTATTGTACCATCACGATCAACATTTGTTGTTAGGTACTATATTTATAAACCAGTTCCCATTTAAAATCCAACCACAACAAATTTAAAGTTGTCTAGAACACAACCAACTTCTAAACCGATTGTCCAACAACTACATAAATTTGAATGAAGAGCTCCACATCGATCCAATTTTCAACTGCATGTGGAACCATTGGAAGCAGTTGTAGGGTGAAAGCACACTACATTGTCCATAAAATGCTGTCACAAGGCAATTTTTGTACAATTTTGGGATTTGTAATTGACCATGTGATTCAATATAATCGACTAAAATGTTTGGCCAAATGTACAGGTTATGGGAATTATTGAACGATCACATGTTCAATGAAGTCTACTGGTTCCAAGCATACATCCCGTTGTTGAAATTGCATCATTATGTGCATATTGTCAACAAGTTGCACATGACTTCAAAGATTGTCCCTTTGTGGATGATAAACTAAAATTGTTGATGAAAGAAGAGCTCACAACTTCTTTACATCCTATTGTACCAAACACATTGTCAACACATGTTGGTGTACCTATGCAACAACTTTGACCACAACCGGGTTTGGTTAATAGCTCAACACCAATTAGTCAACAACTAGGTTGGCAATAACCTATTACACCACTCATCGCAAGATAACCTAAGGTTGTACCTTATCCACCATATCCAATATGGTATAACATTTTACCATCTTTTGTGCCTATGGATCTTAATATGTAATTTGACCACGATTAATAAAAACAAAGGTTGGATTATGTTCATGAAATTTGATGAATACAAAATTAGTGAAATGTGAATTAGTTGAAGATGATAACCACTTTTACAAAAAAAAGAAAAAGAAAAAGACACAACAAGTATTGAAGAGGCAAATGTTCAATTAAGGTGCAACAACAATCAAAATTGTTTCAATTGGTGACAATTCAATGACTAGATTGAAATATTATACTTTTGTTAACATAAAGTTATTGATATGTTAAATGTAATCAATTTGGCACATTAGGGTTTGACATCTCCCCATATATGATTTGCTTGGGGAATTTTTTTTCATTTTTTTAAATAATGTACCAAAGGAAAGGTGCAACTAGTTTTTAAAAATAAAAATAAAAATAATTTAAATGTAAATACGGTGCTTAAAATTGATTTAAATAATATAATTAAATATAAATATTAAAAAAGCACACCAAAAAAACTTTGTTATATCACATGATTTATAAAATATACAAAAAATGACTTCCCCATGATTATTTTAAAACCTTGATTGATGTTTAACTTAGTCATCACCACACCTTCCAAAACCCCATGTTGTTAAAGTAGGACCTATCCATTGTTGTATGATCACAACATAGAAGTCTTTGCAAAATATAATTCCTTCACACCTAGTCCCTTTTCCCTCCTCCTTTCACCCTTTTGTTTCCTTTTTCCTTTGTTCAACACGGTTCCATAGTTATCATCTTGAATCATGTGAAAAGATAAAACAAAAAAGAAAATGCAATATGCATATGTAAACGGTATTGTGCATTGTGTTAAGTCATTCATTCTTCAACAAAAGATAAAAGTTTGTAATAGAATAAGGCATTTCATCTCCTAATGTCATTAAGATTATGGTTTTAAAAATAAAAATAAAGGTATTATATGATAATTTACACTTGCATGATCTTATAGGAAGAAAAAAATACACAAGATCACGTGAGTGTATTTAATAAATGTATTTATGCATGCCATGCAAATGTAAAGCCCAAACTATGCCTAGGAAAAAGTTTAAGTGTAAAACTTGAGTGTGAAAATGTAAATGATTTTACATGGTGTGTTATATTATTATTTATGTTTACATTAACAACATTAAATCTAACCACACAATTAATTTCATAAGTGACAAGTAGAGGTTTTTAATCCATGAATTTTGCATTATTTTCATTTTATGATGGATTAAAAATGCTTTAAACCATCACAAGAAGAAATCTTGTCATTTTTCACCTTCACACATTTCAACTGCTTCTTTATTTGATTACATTTTAATGACATTTGATACATGTCATAAAAAGAAAATTATTTTGTTCATGAGAATTGTTCAGCTAAACATGCTTATGCAAATAACATCACTTTCATCAACCATAAATGGATAACTAGAGTTAAATTTTGCAAATGACTTGTTGCATTAGTTAATGGTCAATATTGTGTATATTTATAACATTCACTACATTGCACTTATGAGCATAATTTGAACCTTTTTATTTATTTATTATTATTTCAAATTGTTGATGTGTAAATTGAGGTAGCCTTTAACTTTATTTACACAATGCATTATAATGGTTAATGGTTTTTTTGACATCTTTTCAATTGTCAACATGGTACATGAATTGGACCATCCATTTTTAACATGTTGAAACCATTGTTCATGGGTTGCATTTTACCATTACAATAATTTGTTAAAACACATGTAATAACTTAAAACTTGAGATTAATATTACGTTAGTGATTTTTTCCACATTTTTTCAATTGTTGACATGTGTACATGAGTTGAACCATACACTTTTAATATGTTAAAATTAATACACATAACTCATATTTATTATAATTATATTTGAATAGTTTAATGAGTTTTTTCACATCTATACACCTTGAACTTATTTAAATCATTATTCAAATGTTGCATATTGTATTTATTAATATATATTGAAACACATACAATTTAATACTTCATATTTATATTTGAATGGGTTACTAATTAGGTCAAAATGTTCATGCTTGCAAATTCTGAAGTGCATATTTACCTCTAAATTATAGATATTTACAATATTAAATTCTTGTATAATTATGTAAATTAGAATGTATGTTTTTCCCCTAGTTTATTTTAAGTATCATGGACAAGTTTTTTATTATGAATGTTCATGATCCACACCAAAAGACCCCAAAAATAATTTTAAATTTGTTTTCCCATGTTATTCATTTGGTGTATGAGAAAAAAAATCAATGCTAATTTTTTTCATTATATATATTTCTTAGAATATTTAAATTACCAAGATTTATTATTTATTTTACTACACTAGAAGAAAATTTATTATATGTAACCATTCTTTTTGCGATTACATGCAACTATGTGTTGGTTGTGACTATATTTGATTTTTTTTTGCAACTAATTATCAATGTTCACACTTTACATGGTGAAATGTGATTATGTTGCAATTACCATGCAATTATTGACATATTCATCTTTTTGTTTGGACAACTTTTTGGATTGTTTTCATCCAAGAATAGGCTCATATGTTCCATTAGTTGCATTTGGGATCAAATTACTTGCAACCATATGCCATATACATGCCCTTTGACATACACCAAAATGTATTATAACTAAATTTGAAGTGCATTTCTATGATGTATTAGGGTTGCATTAAAGGTATATTTAAAGAGTTTATTAAGAGTACATTATACATTAATTATGGGTAGATTAATTATATGTTGTGACATATTAAGCGTTTTATCAACGTGATTTTTGTGGTGAATTTTTGCCATTTGGCAATATTGTTTTACAAAAAAACAAAACCTTTATTTTGGTTTTGATATTCTCAACAACCTTCTCACCTTTCTTTGTCCTTGAAACATCAAGTATAGTCTGACACCCCTGTTCCATGACAAAAAAATACAATGATCACAATGCAAGATGCAATGGAATATGTGATTCATACCCATTACACCCAATTTTTCTAAAACTTCAATTAGAGTTTCAAACACGATACATGAACTTGAAATCAATTCATATTTCAATTTTCAAAATTGTTATTTTGAAATGGAAAATTTATACTTTAATTTTGAATATTTCTAGTTGAATATGAAAGTTCATATTTCAATTCTGAAAATTATAATTTCAATATAAAAAACTGATTTTCAATTATATAAATCATTATATAATTATTATTATTTTTGAAGCTAAAAATTGTTATTTCAATCCGCAAATTGTTCTTTGCATTCTTAAAAATTTATATTCGAATTAAAATATGATATTAGAATCTAAAAATTGATATTTCTATTCTGAAAATTGATATTTGAGTTTGAGAAAATTTTATTATTTAAATTTAGAACTTGATATTTGAATTCTGAAAATTATTCCACATTTCGATTTTTATCTTTTGTTTTTGCCTGGGCCTTTAAATATTGTGAAGTTCATCCTGGGTATTGATGATTTTTTTTTCAAAGTTTGCCCACTTTATAGATAACCCTCATTTAAGGAGAAACTAGGGATAAAAGAATGAAATTAAGGCTCAAAGACAAGGTGACATTAAGAAGAACTCAATCATGCAATCCAATATGAATGAAATATGCTCAAGTTTTATTCTTGTTAGGTGCCCATTTTCCAAGCTACTTATGTTCACAATTTCAAAAAATGCCTCATTCTTACTTGAAGAATCATATCTTGGCCTAATTTTACAGTATACCTAACTTGGTTATTGTGAGTGTACTTGTAATGCCTCATGAGTGTGTCATGTTAGAAATCTTTTTGGTCCCATGAAACTTGAGATCCAACCTTGGCTAGTACACCTGCTGGATCTCCCACGAGGTCACTCTAGCTTTGCTCTATAATCATTGCTGGCTTGATTTTAGCTGAAATTTCTACTAAAGAGTTGTGAGTGTGTAAACTTTGCATCCAGCACCTGGTTTTGTAATCCCATTAATTGATGAGTAGATAGATTGGACTAGCTTTCTAACTAAGGTTTCAAAGCAAGACACTAAATCAGCAATGGGTCCTTATTGTAAGGAAGTACAAAAGTAATGCTTGCTTCTTTTTTCATTATCTGGCCTTGGCCTGATCCATCTTTTTCTCAAAAAAATTCAGCAGACAAGAGTCTAGAAAATATGACCTGACTTCTGATGAGTGTTTCTGATTGGCCTATCATAATGATTGATCCAGGTGGTTTGCTAGTTGCAGTTCCAGACCTATCTCTTGTCCCAGTTTCAGTTTTTATTAGTGGGGTAAATAACTAAACTTGGATGTGCAGAATATTTTTGCAGGTCACATACTGAGCACAGCTGGAGATGCACGTAAGGACATAAAATCTGAAGGAAAACTTACTCCCAAAGCCATTGATCAATAGTAGAATGATGAAGACCCAAATCTTCATCCAAAATCTTGTACTGAATTTCACATTTAGAAAGTATCTTTCACTTATATAGTATTTGAAAGATCTAGAGTGTGAATTTGGAACTTCTCACTCAAAAAGCTGTGTCCTTGAAATTTGCAATTACCCTAGTACCTAGGCTAGTTCCACAACAAGTTGCCTAATAATTGATTATGTTTTGTTAGTTGTGTTCGGCAGTAAAATAAAATAAAATTACAATTCAACATTATATTAGATAATGAAGGTATTGTGCTTGAGAGCTTCATTTAGAGTGTTGGCATGTTAGGCACCTATTTTTCAGAAATATCAACACTTCCAAAAATAATAATTAATGCCTAACCAGCCTATGTACTATGGTGTAATACTGGCACGGTTTCAAGTTTCAATAGGGGAGTTCCCTCCCCTGCCTTTCCCCCAAGGCTCTAGATGATAGTTAAACCCATTGAAGATTGAAGATTTGATAATTAATTAAAACTTACAATAATGTGTTGAACAAGTAGAATTATTAAAAGCTCTTGCCTATTGGCAATTCAAATGGAGAAAACTCATTCTTTATTGAAACATTCAAATGGGAGATCTAAATGTCATATGTGATATCCTGCCATAAAACTATTGGAGCCATGAAGTAAGTAATAATGCAAAACATGCACTTGTAACGAATGAGTCTCATGTAACACAAATTATCATATCATGAAGGAAGTTTGTTTTAGGTGTTAGCAACATAGATTCACAAAGATATATAAAGAGCACAACTATTGATTGCAAAACTGGTTTAGTAGTTTTCTTGAAGACCTTTTTTTGTTGTTGAATATCTATGTAGTGGAAACAAAAAACCCAGTGGCCCTTACTTATGTAACAAGGGGTGTGTCACATTGTGGCCTTGCCATTTACATTAAAAAATATCTTAAGTCAAAAGAAGAATTATGCAAATTAAATTATTTCACCATGCAAAAATCTAATCTTAAAAAAAAACCCTCTAAGAGAAACCAAATCTTTCAAGATATCGTAACTCTATAACTAATCTCAAGTTTCAACACTAGCCAAAATATCATATTTCAAAAAATTCTCATATAAAAATAGACCTATTATTACCTAGGGGCCAAAATCCCTTAAGCTACTATATTCTATAATGAATCTGAACACAATATCCTTGCTTGGTAGGCAAGGCCAACAAACAAAAACTGTTCATATGGCAATAGCCATTGCCAAGGTCTTAATGTACCCTGGTGGAGATGCTCTTAGGCTTTATGTACTGGCCCCGTTCTGGGACGGGTCTTGTGGTCAGTCTTACAACTGCCGGGCCAGGCTTTAAGAACCAGACCCAGCCCCAGACCTGACCATGCTGGAAATGAATGAATGGATGGATGGATGGATGCATGGTGTGGTTGTGGTTCCATTCAGATGTGTTAGAGCACCACCAGGGGTGCTCAATATGTGACCCTGCACATTAAAATCAGATGAAGAAAAGTCCAAATATGCCGGTTTATCTTAGGAAAATGGTTTTGCTCCTGCATATGTGCTCTCTTTGCTGAGGCTAGTAAAAGGCGCAAGAGGGGCTGTGCACCTACTAGTGAAGAGTGTAATAAATATGATATGACTGCTGCTCCCTGTTTTTGATTGACCAAACATAATTGAGTGGTGGTTGAGTGGTGGTTTGCGATTAGTAGTAGTTCGCACATTTTTGCAGTACCCAGTTTCAGTTTTATGGGTGTGGTTACAAAAAAAGTAAGTAACTAAACTTGGATGTGAAAAATATGTTTGCAGGGTCACATACTAAGTACTGGTGGGTAAGCTCTTAACTATTTTTAACCTCAACTATTATGAGTAGCCTAGTAGTATCACTATCCCTGTAGGTTTTGAGTCTACAATACGATGTAGAGTGTAATTAAATGAAGAAGAAGAAGAATGAAAGAAGAATGAGTCTAATAATATATATAAGTGCAATAGGCTATTTCCTCTTCTTGGAGATTGCTATCTGGATTGACAGTCTGCACAACATTGCACAGAAATCAAAGCACACGTAACTTAGTGTGACCTAATTAATGAAAATCATAAGGGAAAACTATTTCTAAACTGAACTGAAAACCCCATCTTAACTCTGAACCCACCTCACCTGAGATTATGAGTACATTAAATTCTTTCATAGTAGCCTCTGACTTGCCATTATGAAGCTTCTTTGTTGGGTTTGCCTCCCAAGGCCAAGGATGTTTTGTTTATTAGACTCATTATAGAGTATTACTAGCTTAATGGATTTTGGCCCCTAGGTAGTAGTAGTAGTAGTCGTAGTAGGTCTATTTTGTTGCCAAGATTTCTGAAAGATGATATTTTGGCTCCTGTTGAAACTTGAGATTAGTTATAGAGTTGTGAATATCTTGAAGGATTTTGGTTTCTTTTAGAGGATTTTTTTTTTATAAAAAGATTATATTTTTGCATGGTGAAATATTTTAATTTCACCATAGTTCTTCTTTTGCCTTAAGATACTTTTTTTTCATGTAAATAGCAAGGCCATAGTGTGACACACCCCTTATTATCTCTTTTGCTTGCCTAAAAACTCTGATATCCCATCTTCAGTTATTGGTTAACTAAGCCCAATGAAAATACTGCCATGAATACAAGACAACCCCTAAAAATAATAACAATAATAATAATAATAATTGTTAAGAAAAAAAATTATTATGAAGAGGAAAAGAAAGAAAAACTTATTTAATTGATGATTTGAAGAGCAAGGCCAAAAATAATAATGGAAACTAATAAATTAATGATTTGAAGAAAATGGCAAAAAAAATAATTAAATTTTACCCCGTTTGATGATTGAAAACAAATGGGGCTTTTTTAATAATTAAAAAAATGTGTACGTAATTTATTTAGTTTCATTCACACCCACTTACTTTCCTTCGTGCGAGCAAGCTTTTCATATGTAAGAAGCGGACCTACTTCCAAAGGAAGATGGACTATCGACTATCGCATCCAACAATGGCGTTAAGCGTTACCTTAACCGGTAAGGTTCGCATTGACATCATTTGTGTCATATTCTTTGAAACGTTCCTTTGTTCATTGATTGATTCATTCTTTAGATCCATAAATTTTTTAATCAATTAACGAGGATTAATGAGCCATATTGATGGCTTTTTGAATCATCAGAGGGAATTATTGACACTCTCTTTCTCCGCCAGCCGTCCATCTGATCATGTCGTTAGTTGCAATTGCATTTACAACAAGAAATTCCAAGAAAATAAATACAGTATGCATAACACACGGTGTTGCAGTGTTGTACTCACGCATCGTTAATAAGCCATTATTGGTACAGAGGAAAATATTAATAACTAAAGTGAATACAAAAATAACAACACAAAGAATTTTTTTTAAAAGTACAAAACAAACAAAACAAACAAGCAAGTTCACATTTTAAATAAATAAGTAAATAAAACCGTATAGTTAAAAGAAAACATGCATGGAAGTGACAAACGCATAGATCCAAACCCGACCCACCAGATCCGACCACACCACCAAAGCTATTCCAGAAATTCAGTTCAGTTCAGTTCAGTTCAGTCTTGCGGTGGAGTAATAGTTGGATGTGTCAAAAGTTCATATTAAAAGAGCTCATCACTTTCCGAAGTTATCAGATGTAAATCACCTCACCCACCCCACCTCCCTCCCCCGAACCCCGGGTCCCCCTATCGGGGTTCCTTTTAAGGATTTTGTGATGTAGCCAAAGTGGCGATCATTCAGAAAATAATTTAGTCAAATTTGGCTATATACTACATACAAAATTTATAAAAAAAAGAAAATAATCCTTCTATATTCTTGGTTATGGACTGAAATCTTATCACAAAAGCTGGTGATTTGAAAAATAAAATAAAATCAATGAATAAATTAATAAATTAATAAAATCATGTTTCATGCTACTATTTCATTTGCTTTGGGAACAACAAATAAGTGAAGTCACTTTGGGTAATGGTTTTTTGCCTCCCCTTTACGACAAGTTCAAAGTTTGAACCAGTGTTGGGTGGGTTTTTAAAATGAAGGACAAATACCCATCGGTTATCAAGCTGGGTATATATATATATTTTACCTATTGATTATTTAAAAAATCAAAGAATCAATACTGGCATATAATTGCGGTTCTCTAACAATCTGAAAAAGTTGAAGAATGGGTCAAAAAATTGTCAATTCTTTCACTAAAACTGATGATCCTTTGGTTTTGAGGTTTTCTTTCAATGAACCAAAATCAATGATTCATTGATTTTGAGTTTTTTTTTTTCAAAGAATCAAAATCAGCGATTTTTTTGATTTTGAGTTTTTTTTTTCCCAAAAAACCAAAATTAATGAATCTTTGATTTTGAGTTTTTTTTTCAAAGAACCAAATCAACAATTTTTCCATTTTGAGTTTTTTTAAAAAAGAATCAAAATCAACTATTCTTTTGATATTGAGTTTTTTTTTTTCAAAGTACCAAAATAACAATTCTTTGAGTTTACAATATTCAAAGAACCCAAGCCAACAATTCTTTAAAAATTAAAAGAAACCACCCAACACTGGTTTAAACCATCAACAGTTTAAAATAGGAAATGTTCCCATGAAGTTCTCAAGAAATGAACTCACCGATAGTTTTGTTCACAATAATAACAACCTGTGAACATTCCCCAAAATGCTCACTTAATTATAAGCAGAAAAAGCCAACTGATTTTTTTTTTTTACTGGTGATTTGGTGAAGTTTTGCCAAAATGAGAAATTTAGAATTTGAAAATGTGAACATGAATTGACTTTCAAGATTAGAAATTAGAAATAAATAAAAATAAAAATATCCATATCTTTAAAATGGTTGTCTTCTTTCTTTCTTTTCTTTCTTTCTTTGTACAATCCATATCCAAAAATATAAAAAAGATGGTTTAATTTTCTTTAATTTTCATATTTGGTTTATAGCCAAAAAATTTCAGAATTTTTTTCATATTCATCTCAAAAGGGAAGCTTGAGTTTTAATTAGTGTTGGTAGATTTTTTAGGTTCTTTGGTTGGTTTTAGGCGTTGTTTTAGGGTATTTGGACTAGAGGCTCATAATTTTGCCAAAATTGAAATGGGATCTGAACCATGTATTGCTTGTTTATTTTCATATTTGATTTATTTCCAAATTTGGTTAAATCTTTCCTATGGAATTATTGCCATTTTGGCAACATTATAAAATTGACAAAAATAAATAAGAATACAGCATTGCCTGATCAGTGGAGTTTTGTTGGAGGGGGGGGAAAAGGAATTTTATGATATCACTCAAATGGCAATCATCCATAAGAATATTTAGCCAAATTTATAAATATTAATGGGGGAAGGAATTTTATGATATCACTCAAGTGACAATCATCCATAAGAATATTTAGCCAGATTTATAAATATTAAAAATATGAAAGTAGAAAAACATTAAGCACCCTTTCATGTTGTAGGCCGTTATGGCAAAGTTTCAAAAGAAAAATTGGCAATTTTATTTTTTTCAAAAAAGGGAATTTGTGACACAATATTCATTTTCCAAAATGGCGAAACTTCATCACCAAAAAACAAAAAAAATGTCGAGCAATGTTTTGTTTTTGGTGAACTTTCACATCCCAGCAAAATAATAATAAATAAATAATTTTAAAAAAAAAAAAAGTCAGTGGGAAACATACAAAGGCTTTATGTTTTGGAAAAAATGGCCCAAAGGTCGTCACATTATGAGGAAATACATTTGAAATCGCCATATTTAGACAGCCAGTCCTACTATAGCCAGTGGGTTTTTCCCCCCAAATTTTGTGATGTTGCTCAAGTGGCAATCATCTGTAAAAGTATTTAGCCAAATTTGGCAATATTCAAAATATGAAAGTAGAATAGTCTTAAGCAAGCTTTCATGTTATAGGCAGTCATGGGAAAATTTGGCATATATATATATTTTGGCGATTTAAAAAAGGGAATTTGCAACAAAATATTTTTTTCAAAATATTTTACTGAAAATGGCGAAAATTTACCACAAAATAATTCACTGAAATATGGCACAATTCCCAAACTTTTCTACTTTCCTCCGGGACTTGTACCCAAAATTGGCTAAGTCCTCTTGTGGATGATTGTGCCGAGGACCTACCTCTTCACAAAATTTGAAAAAGAAAAACACACTTTGCGGACAAACAAAGTGGAGAGTAGTTTTTTTTTTTT
>Ga0116229_10012891_pt1 | contig 11941 bp, 6 predicted proteins | sample S1TSphgellanicum_3_FD_87313 | JGI IMG/M metagenome (GOLD analysis project Ga0116229, IMG submission 87313) | Host-associated microbial communities from peat moss isolated from Minnesota, USA - S1T2_Fc - Sphagnum magellanicum MG | ecosystem: Host-associated > Plants > Peat moss > Unclassified... | reverse complement strand
GTCAAGGCCCGCGATCTTCCATGTGAAGGAGGTGCTTTCAAACACAAAGAAAAAACAATGGGAGTCCTTTACACGGTTGTCAAGGCCCGCGATCTTCCATTTGAAGGAGGTGCTTTCAAACACAAAGAAAAAACAATGGGAGTCCTTTACATGGTAGTCAAGGCCCGTGAATGGGGCCAGGGCTGTGATCAAAATAATTAGGTGCCCACCCGAGGTGCCAGCTGATGACAGGCACTCAATTTTGACAAAACCTGGTCGGAGGGCTTTATCATCATGTATAATGGCTTTCCAAAGATATTGTCCAACGGTCAAGACCTTAGTTACTCATCATGTAAAGAAAAAATGTAGGAGCCTGCCCGTAAACGGAACATGATGGTCTTGCTGCAAATACGTAAAAGCCTGCCCACAAATCGAAGGTGGCCCTCCCGTGTCAGGAGGGAATATTATTGATTTAAGGTGCCCTTTATGGGATGAAAAATATGGTGATTTCTATTGAAACCCATTCCATAAAACCCGTAAAATCAGAAGCACTTTCCGTTTAAAAATTCACTGCAGTGCCATCAAACCCATTTAAAAGATCGAGTCATTAGCATAGTACCTGGGGCTGGGCTAGTTTGACACTAATTATATTATTATCAGAAATGTTGCAAATTGCAGAAGTTTATTTTTTTTCTGAAGGAAAACAAAGAATCTGCTAATATATTTGGGATATATCATTTGTTGAAATGGAATCCACAAAATTAATTAATTAAGTAGTCAACAAATAATTTGTTTTTTTGAAAAGGAATAACCAATAGTTTGATGAGAATTTTTTTTTGAGGAAAACTTTGTCACTTTTTGACATTTCTTTTTTGTTTTGGGGCAATATTTCACCATTGTTCAACAATTTGAACAATTTTCTAAATACATGTAAGCAAAAATTTGCTAAATATTCCTAGGGATTCTTGCCAATTCATGTATTTCAGATTTATATTTAAATAAAAATTAATGCCCTGGTAAAAAACCATGTTTTTCTAAATATGTATATTGATCTAATTTTGAACATATAATGATCTATAAACAAAAATTTGATTAAAAATAAACTTTTGACTTTTAAATATGTGGAAGCTAAGGTAGTTATGTCAAAAAACTAACTAAGGTCCCAAAAACTGATTGATACTTGGCCAATGGCTTTTTGCATATTGTACTGATGGAATTTTCATTTATGTGCGATTAGAGGACATTATGCTAAAATTTAATTTGATAAGTGTTGCTTTTATGAACATGAGTTGGTGGTTTTTTAATAATTAATCAAACTAAAGACGGTTTTGGATTTTAAAATAATTAATTATTGGCCCATAAGCTAATGGAGGAATAAATAAAAGTCAATATAATTCCAAAATAAGGAATTTGAATTTGAACTTGCTTTAGATACTTTTGAGCTTTATTTTGGTGAATGTTTTTTTATAAACAAAAAATTGAAAAATTGAAAATGAAATAATTTCAGAGGGTTTCAATCACCATAAATGAAAAAAGTAAAAATATTTTCAATGTTTGGTTTTTATTGTGTAGCCAAAATCAAATTAAATTTTACCATATTCATAGGTTGATTAATTGAAGATTTGTATTTGATATCTAGTTTAAATTTAGAATTGGCTAAATCTTCCTATGGATGATCATCACTTTGACAACAAATAAATATTCCTAAGAAGAACACAAGCTATTTTTACACATAACATGGTAAGATGAATTTAAAGTGGCAAGAGTATGTTGCACACAAATTGATAAAGGGTCATAAGTGAAGGTGATTAAGTCACATAGGGGTTATTTAATTACTTAGTTTTGTGATGTTAAATGTTGAAAACTAATCACAATTAAATCAATTTTTTTGATATTGATGAAATTTTGTCAAATTTTTAAGTCAAAAAAATCCAAATCATCACATTTTAAAAATAAATTCAAGTTGGTAGCCAATAACATAAAGGATCCTTTTTTTCTATTTCCATGTCTATTATTTAATCAAATTTGGCTAAATTATTTTTAAGACAATCACCACTTTGGCTACACCACAAAATCCTTATTAAAACACTAGGTCAAATACATTATTTAGCTATTTTTGGTATTGAAGTAGGATCCCTTTGAAAATGAGTAGTTTGGCATATCAAATTATAATTAACAAATAGTTGAAATGAGTTTTATCACTAATGGACATTTCAACTTAAATAATCATTAATATAAAATCATTGCATTGGCTTTGAAAGAGAAAAACATGATGATAGTTTTGGTGATTAAAAACTTGGAGCTGGCATAGGGAGGATCCTTTTTATGGTCTTTTGTCTCGATAATTCCAAATCGATTATTTGAAACGATTTTTTCATATTTTTGTTTTTTCAAAAAAAAATTTATAGACCATAATCGTGGATGATAGAAGTGACAGGCATATTTTCAATACCTTTTGCACCAATTTGTATCCTTTAAAAAAAAAATTGAATTGAATCAAATCCAATCTAAATCCAATTGAAATAGATTAATAAAATTTGAATATGAATTCAATTAAAATTAAATTTGCCCCAATTGAATATGAATTGGATTTCAATTCAATTCAAGTTGCATGCAATGCCATTCAATATTTTCACTTGAATGGAATTTAGTTTTCACAAAATCATTTATGTAACATTTTGGGCAAGGAGGTTACATTCATTAATTTAAAATATAAAATTACAATACATTTACACAAGGGGATTTTTTTAATTGTCATTTCCAATTGTCAAAAAAAATTAAAAAATCTCCATTTTTATATATTTGATCTTACTAAATAGCTAAAAATATTGAAGGATGCTTAGATTTTTAAACTTGCATATCTTGTTTATAACCAAAATTTGGGTAAATTTTTTTATAGATGATCATAACATTGTGTGTATCACAAAATTGACCCAAAAAATGTTGCATAAGATACAACGCTCTCCAAAAGGGCTAAAAAAAAAAAAATGATTAATTTTGATTGGTCCATTTTTAAAACATCCAAGATTTTTCTTAATGTAATTGGAGGTATGCTACAAAGTGTAAAATTCTCATGATGCATTTCAAAAAAAGGAATGTTTGCACATGTGGGCATTATGTTTTTGCAAGTGTGTTACATTGTTTTTTTTCCTTTGATACCCAATTGTAGCACAAGGAAAAAGTGAAAAACAAACAATCACGTCAATTTTTATGCATAATAACACCACCAAAGTGGGGGAGTTTTGGAAGTAACTGGCCCTTAACTTTGTTTCATGTGACCATTTACATCCAAAACTCCCCACTCTTCATTACTCATGCATTACCTTCACGCATAGTTATTGGCCCAAGTGGGGGCATTTATTTGATCAAATGCACTATAACTTTTCAACATGTTTATGGGTGAACCCTAAGATGAGGGATCAACTTGCACCTTACGTGGATGTGACAAACATCATAGAGGCACATGAGTGGATCTATTCTAATAACAATAACAACATTTATATATAACTTTAATAACATTGATAGCTTATTAATTTTATTATAAGAAAAACTTTAGGCTTGTTTTAAACATTGAAAACAAGGTTTTTTTTCATTTTCTCCATGTAAGGTGGTTGGCTACAATGGGTGTGTGGGAATACATCAAAGTGGTTTTTTCCTTTTGGGCAAGTGGGTCCAATTAGTTACACATGAAAAAATATTTAGCTCTAGATGTGGTTATGGGAAATAATACATGTTCATAACATTGTGATGAGAATTCGAAAGATGGTACATGGGTCCAAACATGATAAAGTATACCAAAAAGTAGTCTTAAGAAAATTTGATTTCAAAAATAGTCTCTTTTCAACATTCACATTCAAAAAGATATTAAAAACCTATTTAAATTGCATTTTGAAATCATAGAACATTTCATTGAGTTTATTGTAAGTTGAACATAAAGTTTGAAGAATTTTTATATATAAAAAAGTGAATGAAAAATATGTTCTAAATTGGCTAGTTGTTCAAATTTTCCAAAATGCTTTTACATTAAAACTTTGATAGATTGTGACCATAATATGAAAAGTTGAAACTATATCCATACACACTAGAAGGCTTTATCAACTTGAAGTATAATCATTCTAATTGATGTTTTACTTTCATGTACTTGTAACTCTATTTTGCAAAATTGTGACACATACTTTGTAGTATTTGCATCTCAAATAATGTACTTAAATGCATATTAAACATGTGGTTCTTCAATATTATGCAATGAAGTTAAAGAACTTTTAATTGTTGATCATTGACTTAAATAATATTCATGAATCCAATATATTAAGGCATACTTTATGGATATTTCCAAAAAAGTAGCAAGTGTCACTAACTAGCATATCTTACCATGCTTATGCCCATATGTTCATGTGGTAGATGTTGAGTTTATGAAGCTATTATATTTTCCATGTCATAAAATGGGAATGATGTATGTTTCAACATGGTAGGTATAATGGCTATTAAATAATGTGAATAATAATTTATTGAATTCCTATCAACTTGTTATGTTTTATAGTTATTGAATAGTGTGAATATGAGCTTATTAAGTTAATATCAACTTGGGTTATGTAGACACAACTTACAAATGTTGGGCATGCAATCAAGGCCAACTTTTGTAACTTCACAAACCAACAACTTGAGCCTTGTTTGAACCTAATGCAAAATCTTGGGTGCTAAGAAAACCAACTCAAATTATTAATAACGTTAATGATTTCATTTAAATGTACCAATGGAAAAAAATATCTACAAATAATTATGGCAAAATATGAAATATTTTTCCAAAATATTGATCTTTATTGTCCATTAGGGTCATTAATGATGCTTTGAAATTGTGACACATGGCATAATTGAAAATTACCACATGACATATTAATTGTATTTTGAGAAAAAAATTAATTTTAATAGCTAGGTAGGTCATATATAACCATAGGTTGGTAGGTTTTAAGACCTACATACCTATGTATTTACCTAGGACCTACCTACCCACGTACCTACATAGGTAGGTAGAAAAGTAAAACCTACTTACTTACCTAAATAGGTAAGTGAAGAAAACACAAGATTATGTGCACTAAAGAATAGTCATGAAATTTTATTTTTTGTTTTTTGTTTTGCCTTTAGGTTAAACTTTTTTAAGCTCATCCCAAAATGGCACATGTATTTTAATGTGAGAATATAAAAGAACAAGTCTTTTTTATATAATTTATAATATAAAATTCAATGACAAAACATATGGGTTAAATCTTTCAGTCGTTCATTAGTTGCAAATTGAGTTACAATTGAATTACAACTATAACATTTAAGTGCTCAAAGGTAGGCCAGATCCAAGGGGAAGGTTTCATTGTTTTTTATGTCTAAACAAAACTTGAACCCCTCCTATCGGTGCATTCGGTGCACTGAAAATCATTAAAAATGGAATAAAATTGAGAAAGTTATGGCCCTTCAAAACAAAAGGGGTCAAGAACTTAAAAAAACAAACCACCAAATGTTACAAAGGCCGGTTCCCAAACACCCACAAAATTCCTTATATGTTGTTTTGTTGTTACTAGAGTTCAAATATGATTTGTAAAACTTCAAGTGGCAATCCTATAACACTTTAAATTATTTAAAATGAATAAGAAATAAAAAAAGTTATGAGGTTTGAAAGTAAGAGGGGTCCAAAGAGAGAGAGGAAAAACAAACAAACAAACAAACATGTTTTGTAAGTTGTAAAACTTTTTCTTTTTGTTATTTTTTCATCATTCATTTTCCTTTGCACTTCAAAAATGATTTTTAGAACTTGAAGTAGTGCTCCCATAACATTTTAAATCACTCAAAATGAAGCACTGAAAATGACACATATGATGAATATATAAATAATTGATGAATATGTATCCTTATTAAATTATAAGTAATTATATTATAATCATAACATAATTGAACAATAATACTTTAGTAGTAGTGCACTAGTGGCCATATTAATTGTATCACTAGGAATCATAATTGAAAACTAGTTGCAAATGTATCCCATAATGGGTGATGGAAATGTGGACACATGGCATGATCACATGTATGTACATTGTACATTAGTTGCAACGTAGTTGTTGTTTTAGTGACACATTTACAATAGTTCTATAGTACTTGCCACATGCAATTACAATCCAATCCTTGAAAAAATCAAACATTGTTAACTATAAGTGTATGTACAACATGTATAAATTACCATATAGAAAACCCATTTTCAACTCACTTGCAACTATAATACAATTAATTGGTTTTCTGATGTGGCAATTTATTTATGAGCATACCATATTTTTGAAGGGATAGTTGCATAACAATTATATATGAATTGTTTTTTGAATTTTAATTGCAAGGTAATTTGGTTTTGACAAACGTAATTTTTCATAGCGAAATTAATCAAATAGGAAGAAAAACAAAAATTTAAAACTCACAATTTCAAAATTGATGGTAGTAATAATTATCTACTTAACAATTGATGTTTGTTTGATTTGTAGAAATCTTAAATTTGTATTTCACTTCTAAAACAAGCAAATATAAACAAAAATCAACAAAAAAAAGTTAGATTACTTATTAATTGGAAGGAAAAATGAAAGATAAATCTATTACCAACAATAAACAAAATTTACCATGAACATTATTAAAGGGACTGAAAATATAACCCCATCACCAAATAATTTGTCTTTAATTTGTCTAAAAAAGTTAAATTATCAATTTAATGTTTCAATATCCATAAGCTTCATATCTAATCATCCTTGCAAACTCCATGGTGACAAGTTATTCAAGTTATAAATAACATTTAATGTAGTGAAGAACTAGATGACATTTTCCTAACAACTACTTAAAATGCACTACCAATAACTCTAGTGTTGTTTTCGTTATAATGCCTACACACCAAATGTCTTAAAGAAGAAAATACATACATAAATATGTATCCTTAATTTATATTCCATTGGCAAAAGTAATGGAAAAGCATAAACTTAAAGACATATTTACTTGTAGATTTCAATATTTGCTAGATGAAAACCTTAAGTTCACATTACACACCATAACTCAAGCAAATACATAGGTCCCACAAAAGGATGCCATAACATCAATGCTTCAAAAGAAATGAAATACAAACACCATCGCAAAAGGTAAATGAAGAAGGAGATGGCTTGGTGGTATTTAGTGCACATGCACCATCATAATGGCATGTCGAACATTTATGCTTTATACAGTGTAGCCCTTGGTTTGACAAACATGAACCCTTGAAGAAAAATGGCAACAATAATTGTAAGCAAGTTTTGCATTCTAGAAAAAATAAGAAGAATGTGTAAAATCCCATGATTGCATATTTTAGCATAATTCATCTTGCACACGAAACATTCTAAAAATATTCATTATAATGTGTTAAAATATTTTGAATATGTGAAAAAGATTGCTATGTTGAGTTGTAGCCATATATACACATGGATAAAAAACATGAATATCTATTAAAATTCAACTTTGTACCATTTACAAAATTCTAAACATTGAAACAATAAAGGTACTTGAATGTTAAAGCCAACTATTACCTAGCAATAGGTGTAATATAGTACACAAGTTTACCAACAAGAATGAACTTAACCACATTGTTGTTAAATTAACTCCTTCCATGTGGCAAGAAGTTTCATAATGGAAGTTTCATATTGAACCTTTTGTACAACAACTACAAACTCCACAACATATGCATCATGGGCAAAATATTTGTAGCACAAGCTTGAAACAACAAGTGGAGATTTCTTGAATAATTGTTTGAGATGGTGATTATCAATTTCATTAATTAAAAAATTAAATGAAACCAACAAAACCCCTCCACTTATGCATACCCCAACTCTTTAAAAAATATAGATGCAATTATGGAACAAAAAAATTCAAGTTTTGTTCATATAGAGCTTGTAGCAAACACTAAACACATTAAAATGTGCACAACTCCAAAGCCAAACAAAATTGAAAATGAAAAACATTCACAACTATTTGCAACCAAGAAAAATCGAATATCACATCAATATGAAAGGGACTTGAACCCTTAATCCACAAAGGATTCTGCCCATTGCAACTCATGCCTTACTTGGACCCAAACTAGGTTACAAAACATGCATACCTCAACTATTAATTAAGCTTATAGACATAGGACAATGTGAGGTCACCATTTAAACCCAATGGGAGTCCACACAATCTTGTGTTTGAAAGTCTAGAAGTAAAACCAAGCCATTCCAAGAATATTCAAGTTTTTTTCGCATCTCTTACAAAATTGGTGCACCATTAGGAAGGTCATGTTCTTCATTTACCATCTTCATATTAACATTTACCATAGCCATTAATAAACATAGTGCCATGTCCATTCAAAAAGGCAATGGTTTTGAATCTTGTTAAACCTTTTTTTTTCCCACAATATGATTGTTGGGTTGTAGTTGAGAGGAGGTTCCATGGCAACCATATGTAGAGTAGTTTTACATGGTCAATTTGAAAAAAAAATTGTTAAACCAAAATTATAAGGTTTAACAATGGGCCAACATACATACACAAGTCCCCAAGCTCTTGGGGTGCCCACAATGAACTTGAAGAAGGCCCATGTGTTCTAGAAGAACGTTTATAGCCTTTGAAGCAAGCCAATATTGAAGGTAGAATACCCCAATTGCATTAAGTAGCTTTTGTGTCAAAAAACGTTTTTCAAACTCAAAAATTAGATCTATTACATTTTTAAAACGTTATTCTTTTACAAAAGAAACAATTTCATCCTAAACCTCCTTGGCAACCATGTTCATAACCTAGTTTTAGGGTTTGTGACCTACAACAAATACAATTTTCCTCCAAAGAAAAATGTAACATATGGAATTCCAAATGTAGGTTTTGTCCACCATGTCAAACATAAGGCATCATTGGCACTTGGCTCAATGAGTTCCATGAAAAAGCTAAAATGTTGGGGTGAAATTTGGTCTCAAGATCACAATCATCCAATGGATATATCATTACAAAACATTATTTTTTTTCAACTAAATCAAAAAATGGCTATTATTTTTTTGACTACATCTATAACTACATAATCACATAATTCATTCAATACTGGCAAAAAACATCAACATGCCTCACAACATCATGGTTTTGTGATTATAGTCAATATGATGACTTGTTGGTTTTTTGGTAAAATATTTGATTATTTTTCAATTTGTGTTGATATATATATTTGTGATGTGAAATTAATTAATTGAAAATACTATTGACCTTTGTGATTACAATGATTCAATTTCTTGTGATGATGATGTGGCATGTGATGTGGCAACAAAGTCTTGCAACTATAATCAACATCATAATTTGTGATATTAATTTTTATGAAATATCATTTATTAATTAGTTTTAAATTGTTGTTGAACTTTGTCACGAATAGTGATTCAATCTTTTGTGATGATGATGTGGCATGTCATGTGGCAACAAGGTGTTAAAAGTTATGACTATATAATCAACATCACGATTCATGATCTATTATAGGTCCCTAGTTATCAAATAATTATACATTGACATGTGGCATGACAATAGAAATCCCAAAACCTATAGATGCATTATTGTGACCAATATAATCGGGACAAATGGAAAAAACAAGTAATCATTATTTTTCAATTAACAATGATTTTTTACATCTTGGAATAAATATCAAATAGAACCTTGACAAATAGGTGCAACATAACATAATACATGCAACTATTAGATGAACATAAAAAATCTATGTCCAAAGTTATCAAATAATGTAGTAACCTATGGCATGATAAGGAAGTCCCAAAACTTATAAATTTGTTGTTGTGACCAATATAATGAGGTTGAGTGGCAACAACATGTAGTCTTCATTGTGTGATTAACAATGAATGTTTACAACTTGAAGAGATTAAATTTCAAATAGAACTTTGACACATGGGTGCACCATAACACAATACACATGACTATTAAATAAATGTTATAATTATAGGTCCTTAGTTATCAAATAATACATTGCATTACAAAAAACCATGTCATTTGCAACCACCTCCTGTGTGATTAGGTGTGATTAAATGTTGTTTGTTATTACAAATAATTGTTTATGCAATTATTTTTCGAGTTTGGACGAATTTTGGTCTTCCTTGCAACTACGTTACAAGTACGACTTACTTCATCCTTTTAATGAACTAATTTATCATGGTGTATTCATATTTATTACAACACCATATATATGTTTAGTTGTATATGCAACCAAGGTAATCACATTACAATTGCATTATGTATCTAATACTTACTTACTTACATAATAGGTAATATAGGCACTATGTAACCTAAATATCTACCTATTAAGTGCCTACTTACTTAATAACAACTTGGGCACCTACTTATCACTAAAAGAAAAACTATGATTATTTGATTAGTTTTTAAAATTAGTTTTTAGTTATAAACAACATTTGCAACTAAAGTATCACCCAACAACAAATGACAAGTCACCAATGACCATTAGTTACAAACAATGGATCTGAACTTTTCTGATGTGTAGTCTTTAACAAATTAAAGGGAAATGCATGACAATTTGTAGGTTGTTTTTTGATAGAATTCCAAAGTGACATGTGATAATTTGTAGGTTAATCTTCTATTGAATTATAGGAAACAATTTATAGGTAGCTTAAGGAGGCTTAATCCATGTAGGTAGGGTAGTAGGTTGGCTTATTTACTTATCTACCTAGCCTAACCCTACCCACGTACATTAGGTGGGTAGGTCTAGGCTAAGTAGCTAGCTAAATAAGCCTAGGTTACGAAGTAGTTTAGGTTTTAAAGTCCTCTTTTATTTCAAGTTTAGCCTTTAAAATTCAAGCTAACAAGATTTGGGTCATATGGTTGGTGGAAAATGATGTCAATTTGGTGTTAACATCCGCCACTTTCCTTTCTTGGGCCTCCATGTAGATTTCTTTGATTGTCTTTTGAATCTCTTTCATTCTCAAAGGTTGGAATGACTGTAGTTGTTTCATTGTAAAGAGTTCATTTGAACAAAACCTTTTAACAAATCGCCAAGTGGAACCAGAAATTATTCCAAAAGTCCAATTGTTGCCCACAATTTTTACTAGAAGTAAAGGTGGACAATATTGGAACTTCTTAGTTTTTTTGAAACTCCTTGGCCATTGCTGGAGAAGATGCCACCAAGGTGTTGACAGACCCAAGCTAAAGATACATAAGAGGGCCATATTGTTTGGCCAAGTTTGCCAACTTTATGTGTGGAGACTTCCCCAAAATCAACAAATTGCCCACAATGGGCCATGAAAATGGCCCTAGAGGAAATCGATGAGATTTCCTAAACAGAAATGTGTGCACCGCGACTCCCAAAAGGATCAACAACACAAGTATGTTAAACAACCCATCATTTTCTAACAACCTTCTCAATTGTTGCACTAGTTGAAACATTAACACATCCATGTTATTGTAACTATTTTTGACAACTTCTACAAGATGTATCTTGCAAATATTTGTTTTGAATGGACAATACTTCAACACGAGTTGTTCTTTTATACCTTTTGGGTAGATGTATATCATGCAATCTTGTGCATGACCAACTTTTCACTATCTTTTTGTTCAAAGAATTCATTATTCATTTCTAAATTCCTTGTCCACAAGTAGGTGTGAGTGCATGAATGTGGACCAAATTTGCTAGAATTGGACATCGACAAAGTCCATTTTACAATGTGACAATGTCAAAATTCAATTTTATCATCATGTGTTACATACGAATTATGCAATAGGTATAACCAATAAAGTCCAAATAGAACCATTTGTAGAATCTTCAAAACATGTGCTTTTGGAAAGAAAAAATTTGAAAATCAAAAGAACATTTTAAAACAAGGTTATATATTGACTATTTAAAAGATCATAATTAAAGCTTTTAATAAAATATCTTCCATTTAGGACTTCATTTTCT
>Ga0116229_10012889_pt1 | contig 11942 bp, 19 predicted proteins | sample S1TSphgellanicum_3_FD_87313 | JGI IMG/M metagenome (GOLD analysis project Ga0116229, IMG submission 87313) | Host-associated microbial communities from peat moss isolated from Minnesota, USA - S1T2_Fc - Sphagnum magellanicum MG | ecosystem: Host-associated > Plants > Peat moss > Unclassified... | reverse complement strand
CAATGTCATGAGCCAACCATCAATTTGTTGTTATGTTTCAATACACCTGAAAGTATTTGTTCAACCTACTCATTTTTTATGTTTAGATTCTATCAAGTTATGTGTTTTCCATTATTCATGTTCTTTAATTGCTTGTTTATGATGCCCATACTAACTATGTTTACTATGTAGCCAATCTAAGTTGCATTTGGGCAATAGCCAACTAGGCTAGGGGTTCAACTCCTTTTTAGATATTTTTTGTTGCTTTCTCAAATTTCATCAAAGTTGGAAGTGTAAGAAGAGAAGGATTTAGCGTTCCGAACATATTAGAAAGAGAGAATAAAAATTCATGGGTGAAAGCAAAAGTGAGTGTACAATTTTGGACGTACTAGCTTTTGTTAAAATGGGTCTAGTATTAAAATTTATGTTATTGTTTACACAAATATTTTTTCATCTTTTTATTTTTTTTGTATAATTATCATGTAATAATCATTTTGAAATGAATTTTACACACTTATAATTATGTTTAAAAATTAAAATTAAAATTAAAATTAAATTTTTTTAATGATTTTATTTCACAAAGTTTTGTGCTCATATAACAACTTGTTTTTTTTAAATGAAAATGTCTTCAAAAATCACAAACACTCATTTATATATTAATTTTAAAAATTAATTTTTCTAATATATATTTTTTTTTTTCATTTGATTCGAAATCATGTAATTCAACATACACATTAATATGACAAAAAAAAAATTATATGAATTATAATATGAAAATTATGCAGATTAATTAAAATTATGATCAAATCATAATCAAATTATAAAATTCATTCATCAAATAAATTATCAAACTTAATCTTTGGATAATTATATGAATAATAATTTAATTACATCAAGTTACAAACTCAATTCTAGAATTGAAACTGAAGTTTTTAAAAATTATTTTCTTAAAAACTTTTTTTTGAAATTGAGAGTTAACCGACGGTTTACCACTTGTTTGAGACCACCAGAATTGGAACAGGGTCTGATTTCCAAAACCGGGAAAAAAAACCCAAAGTTTCCCAATGGAGGACTTTGGGTTCGAATTGTTCCCAAAGTTCTCCATTGGGGAACTTTGTCTCTCTTGTTGTGGAGAAACCCTCTTCTCCGCTCTTCTATTTTGTTTTTTTTGTTTCCCTTGCGACCCTATGCGCCACTTTCTTTCTTCTCGGGGAGAGTGGCCTGGCCTCGCTTTGTCAATCTGCTTTGCTTTGAGAATGTGCTCTTTGGCTAGCTTTCCTGCCGTCGTTACCCCCTCGCCCCCCCTGTCGTGGAGTGGTTTCGGTGTTTTTCGCGGGAGGCGATCGAAGGGAGGACTTGCATGATAGAAGAATAGTCGGAGAGCGGACGGGCATCTTATTGTTGAGGGAAATTGGACCAAAATCGGCGCTGTTTTGTTTTCCTTCTGTTTTTTCTCCCACCCTATTTTTCACTAGTCCCACAATCTAGCTCATCTCGAATCTCGAGTCGTTTATTTTCCAGATTTTGGTCCGATGGAGGGGGACTCGTGTGCAGTGAAGAAGAGCGCGGTGCATGCACAACAGGGGTGGTGGATCAGGAAACTGCATAACACGGTAACGGAACTGTGAGGCAGAGGTAACGAGTTTCGGAAGATAGCTCTGTTGCCAGGCTGAGAGGGCCGTGGGAGGATTGAAACACGGGATTTGTGGAAGACGAAAGGCGAAAGAAAGGCATCATCATCACCATGTCGCAACAACCTCAGCTTCAACCTCTAGCATCAGGCGCATCGTCTGGATCACCAGCCAATGGTACTACTGTACCTCCATTGCCTGCATCATCAGTTTCGTCTCCATTCTTGGGGCAGTCAGTAATTCCTCTAGTCAACAAGCTTCAGGACATATTCTCACAGCTGGGAAGCGCATCGACCATTGATTTGCCTCAGGTACTACGTTCTCCATTTTTTGTTTCGGTGAGGTATACCTCTGAGAAAGAAGTGACCTGGGCTACTTGCACGGAACGCCTGGAAGCTTGCTTCTTTCGGCGATGTCATTCTTTTTTATTGCAAACAGACAAGATTTTTGGTAGGCACAGCGAGTCACTATACATGTTTATCTGAGCTCTATTGTAAAAAGGTGACTGTTTTTGCTCACCATATCATCTCAAGCATGGTACATTCTTCAGTTTTCTGTAGCACCCTAGATTGACTTTAGAGCATCTCTAGCAGTGCTCAGTATGTCACCCTGCAAAAATATTTCTTGCATCCAAGTTTTAGTTACTTACTTTTTTCCAGCCAGACCCATAAAACTGAAACTGGGACTGCAAATGGGTGGAAGATCACTAATGGCAACCCACCTGGGTGGATCAATCTATCTAGCCAATGAGAGATATGAGGCAGTCAATAAATATGAGTTGACTGTGTTTATTAGAATGTTCCAGGGTGCTGAAAGCTGTGCACTTTTTCAGGGCCACAGCAGTGTTCCAGTGAATCCATCAGATTTGACTGCTGTACCTCATCCAAGATTTTCGGTGTAGGGTCATGAACTGTGTGCTGGTGGAGATGCTCTTAGGGTATTGTGGTTGCACAAGTCCTGTGCATCAGTTGCACACAGGTGAAGTGTGAAATTATGCTGTTGTATTTTGGTTGCCAATCATGAGAGCTGATGTATGCAAGATGAGTGTAACTCATCAGTTTGTCATGACAAGCAATCCTTGTTTGTAAGGTCCTTACAGACAGCAGATAGCTTGGTCTTTTGCCAGGTTGCAGTAGTAGGCAGTCAAAGCAGTGGCAAATCAAGTGTGTTGGAGGCACTTGTTGGCCGTGACTTCTTGCCAAGAGGTCAGGATATCTGCACACGACGGCCTCTGGTCTTGCAGCTTGTACAGGCAGTGCAGAAGGCTGATGAGAGCAGTGAATTGATAGAATGGGGAGAGTTTCTACACTTGCCTGGTCGCCGGTTTTCAGACTTTTCAGCAATTCGCAAAGAGATCCAGGTGGGGAACTTATTGTGATGCCAACAAGACAGAAAATTCATTCCATTGGTTCAGTGGTGGTGGCTTATTCTCATTTGTTGTGTATTGGATGAAGGCCGGCCACTGTGGCAAAAGCAGGGTATGCTTTCTTTTGGTTCGAAAGGCACTCAAGAGATGTATGTTGTGTCTTTGAGGCAATATTTTTCACTTTCTTTGCTGCAGTTGGAGACCGATCGTGAACTGGGAAGCAACAAGGGAATCTCAGAAAAGCAGCTCCGGCTGAAGATATTCTCTCCACACGTATTGAACATGACAATGGTGGATCTGCCTGGCATAACAAAGGTGCCTGTTGGTGACCAACCATCAGACATAGAGGCACGTGTGCGCAGCATGATTCTATCGTATATTAAGCATGAGACCTGTATTATCCTGGCAGTCTCACCTGCAAATGCTGATTTGGCCAATTCAGATGCCTTGCAGATGGCTCGAATTGCAGATCCTGATGGTTAGTCCCCTCCATAGTGTTGTCATGCTTGTTTTGACTTTGCTGGAACTGATACAATAGATATCTCCAAAGTATGGAGTTTTCTCTGCACTGTCATAGATGTCCTGATGGTTAGTCCCTTCACAATCTTGTCTGTATAGTCATTCTGTCAGAATCAGTAACCTTGGAGAGATGAGGTCCCATTAGATCATCTATCCATCTTATCTGAGGCTGTAATGGAAACTCTTCTGATGCAGGGTCTCGAACAATTGGTGTTATTACAAAGGTAATGTTCATCAACCCCATTCTAGAGCTTGATGAGTTCACATGTGTTTCCATCAGTTTGAGTTCAATCCTTCATACTTGTGGATGTGCTTGAGCTGTTATGAAGCAAGCCATTTTTACAGTGATTTGAATCTGGTGGTTTGGTACTGCACAAAGGTTTCAAGGAGAAGGCAATGTATAAGGTGTGGGGTGGGGTGCACAGTTGGATATTATGGATAGGGGAACCAATGCTCGCAACTTCTTATTAGGGAATGTGGTTCCTCTACGCCTTGGCTATGTTGGTGTTGTCAACCGCAGTCAGGAGGTAAGGGTGCAGCTTCATTTTCTACTAAGATTATTTCCTGAATCTAACAACTGCAAAGGGAAGGAGGCTGTAAGGGAAGGATCTTGTTGATCTACAAGACTCTTGTTAAATAGACCTTTCCACTTCGGCTGTCAGCCTAACTTACAAGCATCCCCCAACATTGAAAGGTTTCTAAAACTAGGTTTAACATCCTGTGGAGACAAACATAAATTATTCAATGTAAATCTTGAATCAGTCAATGGTAAGTTGTATCTCAGAAGAATTTTGGGTTCATTGTTGTGTGCACCTTGCTATGGATGCATCTACAGGATATTGCTGCAAACAGAAGCATTTCTGAAGCTCTTGTCTATGAAGAGAACTTCTTCCGGAGCCGACCTGTAAGTAATTTCTTTCTGCCCTGTCTTCTCACCTATTATGAAGTAATTCTATACATGGGTATGGTTTTGTGTAGTAATACAGTTCTATGAAGATTCTGAACATGGTTTGGTACTTGTTGATACCAGGAAAGTTTAATTGGCCACTTTGAGGTGATTTTGCAGGTATATCACAGTTTGTCAGAGCGGTGTGGGGTTCCTCAGCTTGCAAAGAAGTTAAATTCAGTAAGTAGTCCTTTTGGCAATGTTGATGGTTTGTGATTTCTGAGCATCTTTGTGTTGCTCAATCAGCTTACTATCTGGATTTGCTGCTTGCCCAGATTTTGGTGCAACACATTAGGGCCATACTTCCTGATTTGAAAGCGCGTATCAGTACTCAGATAATCATGTTGCAGAAAGAGCTTGCAAGTTATGGGGAGGTCACAGATTCCAAGGTGAATTGGATATCTTTTCTCATCTGTTCTATGTAAGTTTCTGTACATGATGTGCAAGCAACCAGGGAGTATGGACCAGAATGGAAACAAAAATAAATGCATGCTGATGACAGTAGAGCTTACTGACCAGTGAAATGTTGTTTTCATGTTTGGGGCTGCAGTCAGGCCAAGGGGCATTGTTGCTCAACATCATCACCAAGTACTCTTATGGTAAAACATGTTTTTTCCTGTCCCAGCTAATTTTAACTTGCATGGTTAACCCTGCAATAACATTCTGACAATTGACATCTTTCCCCTTTCTTACATTGCTGGACCATATCTGCCTTGGTGCAAAACAAGTTATCCTTTGATGAAGCCCACTTTCTTGGGCCCAGGGCTATGTCCTGGATTTAAAGGCCACCCAAGAAAGAGAGCATTCATGAATAATTAATATCTCTTTTCCAACATTGAAGTGTGAAAATAATGTTGACTGCTCTCAAGCTGCAAGTTTTGACATGTCATATGAAGAGGTTGGGGTGAAAGAAGTTCTTTTTGGGATTTTTGTGATTTTTTGGTTAATGTCAAGAAATTTTACCTCAGCATTGTTTTACCTTGATTCAGGTTTTCAATCAATTGTTGATGGTAAATATGAAGAATGGTCAACAACAGAGCTCTCAGGAGGAGCACGCATTCATTACATCTTTCAAGCTATATTTGTTAGGAGCTTGGAGGTATGCTCTCTACCCTGATAGAGGTTGTTATGCAGGAGATACCATGAACACATTTCCATTTGTGGTACCTGGTATGACAATTTGTGTTCTTGTCTGTGACTCATATATTTTCTATCTGAATCAGTGAGAAAGTGCCAATTGTGTGCAGTTGCCATTCTAGGTTTCTCAGTAGTTGTATCCAAACTTTCATCGACTTAGCTGAACAGTATATGTCTGTATTCTAGTCTTATTTGTAGTGCACGAGGAAAGATCATTGTTGATAAGGTCCAGTCACTGTTTTCTCATGATGCAGGAGGTTGATCCATGTGAAGAATTGAGTGATGAAGACATTCGAATAGCCATTCATAATTCAACTGGGCCAAGAAATGCGCTTTTTGTTCCAGAGGTAAAGTTGATGTGGAAACTACTGCTTACAAAGTCATGAAAGATAACTGCAGTTTTTAGTAGACTGGGGAGTTGGGGAGTCTTAGTCATGATGTTTAGCAGTTATGAGAAAATGATCTGTATTTGTTTGGAAGAATTTTCATGTGGTTCCAGGTGCATACCCTGAGTGGAGCCCCTTATACAGCCTAAGAGTGACCTGATTCCTAGTCAAAAAAATTCTCAGTTCAATATTTAGCCATTTTCTGCATCTCATTTTGCAGAGGTTGGGATTCAAGATTCTCATGTTTTGTCAAGTATATTGAGGACATACTTTGGGATAATGAACATGTGTGCTGTTTTCCTTGGAGGTATGGAGGATATAGATGGCTAGGAAATAGAAACAAAAGAATCCAGCATATTTATGGCATCCCCTTATGTTACTTCAGGTCCCATTTGAGCTACTGGTGCGCCGCCAGATTGGACGGTTACTGGAGCCAAGCTTGCAGTGTGCTCGTTTTATTTATGATGAGCTTGTCAAGGTAATGCAGAAGCCTGTATCTCTCTCTGCATCTCCATATCTCTGAGTGGTACAGAGAGTGTCAATGCAGTCTGTATAAAGACTTGTTAATTTCCCCTTCTTGAAGTATTTGGTGTTCATGGATGTCCATGCCCCCAACTGTGACAAATTCGAAGGAATGTACTCAATGCTAGTCATATCTGACTTGATGTTACACTCATGTACTAGATGCACTTTATGAGAAATTTTCAATTCAAGTTGGATAAGGCCCATCAGTGAGGCAATGCTTTACTTTGCAGATATCACGTAGGTGTGAAACACTTGAATTGGAACGCTTTCCATATTTGCAAAGGCGTATTGAGGAGGTGGTCACAAGTTTCTTGCAAGAGGGTTTGGCTCCTGCAGAGACCATGATCAGCCATCTCATTGAAATGGAGGTGATTTATTCTTAACCCTTGATGGCCTTGAGATCCTGGCTCACTACACCACTGCAGTACAAGCTCTCCTGAGAAACAGATTTTACAGTGAAAAACTGAGCTGATCAATGTGTTGTACCCTCTGGATGCCGTCAGGTGTGGTCCTAATATTTTAAAGTACTGACACACTCAAACATGGGCATCCTCATTTTTGACATTGTAACTGGTAAGTCTCAAGGATTGTGTGGACTAGGGCTGGTCACTTAATGTCCATTATGTATCACAATTCACATCTTCCATGAGAGTGGTAGTTTGATATGGAGGGATGGGTCTATACTTTGCAGATGGACTATATCAACACATCACATCCAAACTTTGTTGGAGGCAATAAGGCTGTGGACATTGCTCTGCAGGAACTACGGGGTGTTAAGGTGCCAATGTCTGACATTGCCAAAACCAAGGGTTATTGATTGGGATAATGTGAGCCTCATGAGCTTGGGATGATGGCTTCTAAATGTCATGCAATTGTGTCTTTTCTTTTGTTTCTTTAACATTCTAATTTCGGGGAGGCAGGGGGAGGAAGAGGGATATATTATGTTAGACGATGTATGGTACCTTTGGGCACTAATTTCTGGTAACTTACTCAGTTGTTTCTCATGTAGTGAACATGCTGCAAAGGCAGTTGCATGCATGTGGAAATGTGAATTCAGACTGCTTCCAGAGTGTTCATTTCTCTTCCTGGCCATGGGCAGGCAGTATGAGTCAAGTTCGTTTTGCTCCTAGTGGATTACCTGGTGTATAAATTATTTAGGTATGCAAAATAACATTCTGTTTGTGATCCTGCAGGACGTTCATGATTGGAAGGAGCCTGGAGTTGACAGGCTTCCCTTACCAGAGAAGGCAGCCAAGGCACGAGCAATTTTGGCCCGTACAAATGCATCCACAATTAATGCTTATGAACATGTATGTAATGACATTCTATTTTGGCAAGCAAGTGTGGCTGAGTCAATGTTTATATTTGTAAGAAGTCACTAATTATGTAAGTGGAAGCCTAATGTGGGAAGTATGGTTTCTCCATTTCAGGATTGTTAATAACAACAACTTGTTTTCTCCTAATCATGCAACATCAAGGGATGGAAGCTTTTCCCTCTATTTACATGTACTAACTGGTGTTTTCATTCCCTTTCACAGATTGCAGCAAAGCCTTTGACCTTGCATCAAGAGAAGCCTGGTCCCTCAGGTAAACATGTGCAGCTCATTTTGGACCTCTAACTTTAGATTAAAAGGAGGCTGCAGATGGTTGTTGCAGTCTTGGGGCAGGTTACCGCAATGTTTGACAGAAGTCCCTGGGCTGCAATATTTGACCAAGATAGTTCTAGAAAGCTGCAGGAGATCCCCTAGGATGATATTGGAAGTGAGCATTTCCTCCAGATGCATGTCGTCCAGAATGGAGTCACAGCTTACAGTGCTGCAATAGACGTTCAAGTTACCACAGCTCCTTACATGAAGTTTATAACTACCAGCGGTGGTTCCTCAAATCAGTTTACATGATCTCCATGTTAAAGAGGCTGCCTTCTTTCATTTCAGGTAACTCTACAACTGGAGGACGCTGGGGTATTACATCCATATTTTCTAGCAGTGAGGTGCGGACATCAAATAGCATCAATAGAGAACTAGCAGTTAATCGTGAGTATGCTGAAGACGTCCAAGGATCTGCGGAGCATGTGTTTGCCACCATTCAGCTTCATGAGGTTAGCATCTCCATTGATTTGTGTTGAGTTTCCTGGCAAGTTTTTAGCTTTCTTGGATAATTCTTGTGAAGGTACAACAGGTCTTTTTATTGATGCATTTGGAAATTCAATTCCTCAGTTTGGAAGGACTATATCTTCCTATTCTTGTTGCAAAGGAGTAATATCCACAATGGCAAATAGCAGCTTGTATCATGCTGATCAGATAAATAAGCCCTGTTGCTCATGGATTTCATTGTCATTAGTGCTGGAAAATTTTCCTTGGCTATGATTTGTGATAATGCCAGAAGTTAAGTATAGCATGCAAACAACAGGGGGCAGCTAAGGCAAATTGGGCATGTTAGTATTGGATGGGCAAGGTGTTTTGCTGATATAAAGGTCAGTCAAAGGACGTTCAACACAACCAGATAACAAGATACATTACTTATGGGATTGTTGTGTATATGTATTGCAGCCACCAGCAGTACTTAGGTCACCAGATGCTCAAACTGAGCGAGAGACTTTGCAGATTGCTGTAACACGGCTGCTGTTGAAATCTTACTATGATATTGTACGCAAAATCATTCAAGACGCAGTGCCCAAAGCCATCATGCATTTTCTGGTGGGTTGCTGCAATTTCATCCAGGCCCTGAGCCAGGATGTGCTGTCTTCAGTCTTGTTTGTCAAGCTTTATATTTTCAATCAGTGAAACAGGACCATTAGAGGTGCTGAAACTAGTGGACAGTAGTTTTAAAACAATTGTGTACTGCTTCATTCTGTTTAGCATCATCTCAATCTGCTTACTGCTTCCTTTCATCCAAATTCTCCTGGAATTAGTCACATTGCTGAGAAGACAACAGTTGCAGGGATGTTCATTCAGTTGTAACAAATGCGGAGGTATCATGCTTGAACCTGCATTTAAAATTCTATTTGTCACTCATTTTAGTGGCTGAACTTGAATTTTGTTCTTGTACAGGTCAACCATGTAAAGCGGGAACTCCACAGTGTTTTTATCAGAAAGCTGTACAGGTATATCACCTCAGATGTGAACCAGATACTTGAGTCCAGCCTCTCTGTTTCTGATCCTACTGTTGTACACATCATTGACCTAGACCTTTAGCTCTGGCCCAAGTCATACTCTTTGCTTACATGAAGCTTTGGAATTACAATCCTTGGAGTCCTGATGGTAGTACTATTTTATTCAATTCCTAAATGTTCAGGGAGAGCTTGTTTGAGGAGATGATGCAAGAAAAGGAAGATGTTGCAGTGAATCGAAAGCATTGCAAAGAGATTCTACGGGTGCTGCAGCAAGCTGCCTGGGTATGGTTAACACTGCTGGAACCCACTTCTGTCATAATCTTCATCATGTTTGACTTTTCTCGTTCTTCTATTGACAATTGGCCAACATGGCTCTGCAATCTTTAGGAACCTTAGTCAGAAGATGCTGGGCTTCCAGATAGCTAGAATCCAAACTATGGGGTCTGCAGCTACTTAGATCTATGTGGGGTTTGTTGATATATATAGTGACAAGAGGGGCACTTTTATGGGTTTGGCAAGGAGGTGGGATATGGCACTCACATAATTCTATGTATGTAAATTGGATAGCTTGCATGTGAGATGGATTTGAAACCCACAGCTGAGAGGGTGCTAACTGTCTGTGCAGGAACTGGACACCTCATATTTTTGATCTGCAGCTGGGCCTTCTGTAGATGTTCACTTGAAATGGCCTAGTTAAATGTGTCTTTACAGTGGGACTTTCTGTAGTCAAACCATTTATGACAAACTCTGGGATCCAGAGGTCCTTTGTGGGCCACTTTGTTTATTTGGAGCAATTTTCATACAGTTCATTGTCATCTTATTTGCAGTCAGTCTCTCAAGGAACCATTAGTCTCTTCATATGTATGGCTGGCAAGCTTCTAAACTTAGCTTCCAGGAGTTTAGCACAATCCCCTCTGTGGGTCACCTGGCAAATAACATAGACTTCCATCAAGCAATCATAGTAAGAGTTGTGGCCGCATGCAGAATGCTCTCAAGTCTGATATACCTGATAGCCTGGTAAGTCTGGTTTCCAGACTAATAGGAATGATGGAACTTTGAGAGAAGAGAGGTAGTTTTAAGTAGTAGCTGGTAGTCTGGGAGATGGTGGATGCATCTCTAGTGCATGATTTTTCAGATGTCTTCAAAAGCAGGGATTTTCATCATGTTGCCTGGTCGGCTGGTTGAGCTTGACAGTCAGAGAAATTCTTGATAGGAGATGTGATTTTGGATGTTTGTGGTCTTGTGTCCAGACCTTGGAAGAGTTGCCTCTGGATCATGAAGCATAGTCACAGCAATCAATTTTCAATTCAGATTTCAAAAGGGTCGGTTCTTCCTCTTCTCTACAAGGAATCTGTCTCCAGTTCTCTACACGCTGGTTATTGGGATGCAAATCAAATGACCCAACAAGTCACTGAATCTCCATGACATTGGCTCTTCAAAGAATGCTGACAGAAAAAGCCATAACACTTTGAGCAGTCACAAGCTGCAAGTGAAGTTTTGGATCCCAACAGGACATAACTTCCAAATGCAGGTAGGGGGTCCTGACACACCTGATATTTAAGACTTCTGGATGTGAGTATTTGAAGCAGGAATTCAGTGAGGAGGAGAGGAACTAACCACCAAGCTATTAAAATTTGAAACGATCTGACATGAATAGCATGTCTCTCATGAATGCAAGCCAACTATGATTTTTTGATTTTAAGGTCAACTTTCAAGTCACAGATCATTTAGAAAAAACTCTAATTGCTTTATATTTCAGGGGTGAACAAATGATTCAATTACATATTCAAATGTTGGTTTCAATCCCTGATTTCTCAAAGATTCCAGTTGCTTTCAAGCATAAATTCAATGCCATCTATAAGCAACACAAAAATGACATGATTGCAAATGGTATTTTAGGTAATGATTTTCATAAATGTCTTTTTTTATGAGGCATTGGATAGTCCATGATATTAGAATGGAAATGTGGTGAAACATGTGATTGTCATTACAAATGAAATTGGTTAGGTTGTAAGCAATTCAAAATCCCAAACAAAAGATGATTGTGATTCAAAGGATGATGGTAATAAGGAGTCAATGGACAAACCTCTTACTCCAAACAAAGTGAGAAAACAAAACAAGAATCAAAAGATGGATGTGTTTAAGCACTTTTTCAACCATGTCTACAAATAGTAAAACAATGTTGCAACATTTTTGTAGAAACCAATGTCTTACTCAAGAATATAGATGCCTAAATTGGGCATCTCATAGATAAGCTATAGATTGTATGACATCATCAAAATCTAACCCAAAATTAGATGTATTTCAGAAGGCAACATTGCCATTATTTTTCAAGTTGGCT
>Ga0116229_10012887_pt1 | contig 11943 bp, 7 predicted proteins | sample S1TSphgellanicum_3_FD_87313 | JGI IMG/M metagenome (GOLD analysis project Ga0116229, IMG submission 87313) | Host-associated microbial communities from peat moss isolated from Minnesota, USA - S1T2_Fc - Sphagnum magellanicum MG | ecosystem: Host-associated > Plants > Peat moss > Unclassified... | reverse complement strand
TGTCAATGAGTTAAATGATGCTTGAACTTGATCATATACCACACATTAAGAAACAAATTGTTGAACTTATAATTACATTCCATGCCACAATATTGTGATTAGAGCAAATTTTTAATTTATCAAACCCCAACAAGACCCAACTCCTCATGAACATGACATACAAAATCTTCATGTTACTCTAAACAAAGCATTATTTGGATTCTCCATCATTCCACACTTGTAAGAAGTAATTATTTTCCCATCTAAACTTTTCAACCCTTTATGCACAATTTAACCACACTCCTTGAATGTTAAACCAACTATGATTTCACATGCTTACATATATGAAATGTGTCTTCATATGTCTAGGGCATTATTGCCATCTAGCTCAATGTCCACATTACAAGAATCCCCAACACCCATATTAGTTCAAGGTATAATCATAGAACATTCCAACAATGGACTTAGATATGTAAAAACATGCCAACCTAAAATTGCCTCCAAATCAACATCACCATGCTAATGAACATCAATGATATCCTTTTCATTGAACTTGGGTTCTAACTTAACCCATCAACATCTTAATTAACTTTATTAACCTTATGTTGACGCACCCCCAAACTCCTTAATTGATTCAAATACGAATCCCAAAGTGAAAACAACGCAAAAAGGAGTTAGGATATGTTTTTTCGCTTACAACACTTTGAGGGTAAAAGAGCCTGCTAGAGCTCTGGGATGGGGACTAGGATGAATGATAAGCTAATCAATTATTCCTACGATTTTGCACAAACCAAACAACAAGTTGGTTAATGCATAGTTGAAACACTTTTGGTACACGAATGAACCATAAACATTCTTGGACTCATAAAACTCACGACAAACTGAACTTGGGGGAAGCCACCACCTTCTCCCTTATATTATTCTCTATGATTAGCCATGGGGGCTGCATTTTTTCCTAAGACTCCCAAGTCAAGAGTCCCAAAATTCTCAAAATTAGGATTTCTATCATTTTGGTCGCCTATAATTTTTTGTGTAGACCTCCAATTGACATGAAGTCTGAAGCAAAGTTGTAGCCCTATATGTGGCACACCCCTTACATGCATGTAATTTAGGGAAATACCCGACTTTTAATGGTTAAGAGTCAAATTGTCACTTTGATTTTTGATCTTTTTTTCAGCCATAACTTGTGTTGTAAGTACTCAAATGGATCATGTGAGCCCATTTTAGACATTTAAGTCTCAAGAGCTTTATAATGGTATAAGCAACTCTTCAATCCAATGAATTTTGACACCTCAAATCGCTCTCTAAAAATTTAGGAATCCATTGGAACTTCAACTTTCGAAGTGGAAACCCACTTGGAAATGTGTGGGTTCATTTCTTCACACTTTCCCACATTCTTAGGAATGTGAATGTGACTCCTGGGTTGCATTTTCGACTTGCACCTTTCCAAGCCCCCTGCCTTGGTCACAAGCCCAAGGCTAGGGTCATGACATAGGTAATGGCAAAATCATATTCTCGCAAAATAAATGTTCATTTAGCTATCTTCCTTGTGAAACAATTTAATTCCATCAGGAATTTTAGAGATTGATGATTTAGAATTAAAGTGAATGGGCTACCATATAAGTAACATTAAAATGATGAAACTACCCAAACAACAATAAACGTTCCATTCATACATGAATTATATTTGGTCTCAATCTTATTGTTTGATTGATTGACATATGGCACCACAAAATCTTGATCATCATCATTTAGTTGGGTATACACAACTCCCAACCCTAAGGTGTTCCAATCCATGTGAAATTAAACAATCACCCCCAAAAAGGTCATCACAAAATGGAAGCCAAAATGAAATGTGACTTCAACTCTTGAAAGGCCTATTCTTATACCATTTCACCCCAAATATATTCTTGGTCAATTTTTGTTAAGTAGGCCAAAGCTTTGGCAATGTTGCTGAACCCTTTGACAAATTGCCAATAATAATTACACCAACTAAGAAAAGTTCATAATCAATTAGTTCATCCGATGGTTGGGGAACCTATGAAACAACTTCAACTTTGGCCTTTTGAACCCCAATGCATCTAGATAAATCCAATGACCCATGTATTCAATTTAAGTACAAAAGAATTGACACTTGCCAAGATGAAGTTTAAAGTTATATTTTTTAAATCTTCCAAACACCTCTTGTAAATGATGCACATGATCTTTTGGAATCAAGCTAAAGATGATGAGAGCATTTTACAAAACCAAAGCTTACCAACACTTGATCCATAACCTTTTAAAACTTTGCAAAGGTGTTTTTCAAACCAAATGGCAAAAATTGCCATTGATACAAATAATCCCTCCCATGAGGATCTATCCCCCAAAATGTGAAATGTCACCTTCCCTCAATAATAACTAATGATAACCAATTACAAGTCTAACCTATTGAAAACCTTGTCCCATTAAAGGCATTAAAGATCTCTTCCAATAAAGGCATGGGATATTTGTTTAAATTGGTCTATTTGTTCATTAAAAAAAAATCCCCACACATGTAGTGTTCAATCCAATTACCAAAATTTTCTTTCTTAATTGGGATCATTGTTGTTGAAGCATATTCACCTTAGATAGTTCTATCAAACCTGCATCTAACAATTCTACTATCCAAGCTTAAACCAAGGCCTCCACCTCACTAGCCTTGTAAAGTTCCCTAAAAATCAGATTGTCATCTTCAAATATCATATGGATTTCTTATCTTTTTAATTGGTCCAATTCCTTCAAATTGAATGTAAAACATTTAGTGTAGTTTGTAACAACCATTGTGCTTCCCATGCCTTGCCTCTTATGATTGCTAAACCTATGTTTAATTCCCATGCTTCCATAATCAAATGTATTTTGGGTTGGGGTGACAAAATATATTCCCAAGTACCTAAGGTTGAAGGTGTGAACTATGATGGTTATGCAAAATGTGGGTAGGAGCCACATTATTTAAGCACCCCCACACCATCATCTTCCTTCCCAACACCCATACATTCCTCATGGCAATCTTGATGATCCTACATATGCTAATGATGTACAAACCATAATGCACCCCCTCCTAGCTTGCATTAACATAATTGTCCTAATTGAAAGTGCAATAGAAGATGTGTTAGGTGCATGGGTGGAAATGAATGTGTACAACATTTATGTTTTGTTTAGAACCTAAACAAAATATCCATTTGAAGCAATTAAGATCCATAACTTGCCCCAAAATTTGTTTATGGACTCCTCTTAAAATTATTGGCCTAATGGTGGTGTTAATTTGGAAACACATGGCTCATTTTGTTTCATCCACATTGGGTTTTCCATATTAAATGAATATAAGTCCCAAATCATCCTTGAGCCTTTCTCTCAAAATGCATGAGAATGTGAAAAACTCAAAAACATTAATATGATTGTTCATGAAAGGCAAATTTATTGACCATAAACAAAAGTGGTTTGTCATCATGGTGAACTACACATGACTAATGTCATGGATCTAATATGTCATCCACCAAGCATGTGGGTGACTTCAGGATTAACTTATATGTTCATTGGGTCACCTTTGATGGTGCTAGGTTAGTCCACATTCATTAAAACCTATGGCCATGTGAACTAATTGTTGCAATGTCGACCTCCATAGGCTTGACAATGCAAACATGAATTTGTTGCCATATTATCAACATAGTTTGCCAAAAATCACCCAATGGTGGAACATTATCCAACAAATACCCATGTGGGTGCATATGTGTGGTTTGCAAAAAGTTTCAAACACAAATTAATTCTTTAAAAAATGATGACTTGTGATCTAAAAGGCCATGGCCTATGCCAACTATGCAAGACCCTGACATGACCAAATCAACTAGTTTGATCATGTGCCCCCAACAAAGTAATATTACTTGTCATGAAACATTAATAACCATTTGTAATCGATGTAAACAACAAAATGAAGTATTGCTGTTACAATCTCATAATGTGACACATGGAGGCTTACTTAACCTATGGATCTTTCTTTACATAATGGTACCACCTAATTAAGTTTTTGGATTGGAATACTATGATCAAATTTGAACTAATGCCTACAAATGACTCCAAAAGGCATAGCCCACACTTGTGGAATGTTCCACTAGATAACCACAATATCCAATGAGTGTAATCTTGGTGACATGTTTTCAGCATTCACAAGGAACTATGCTTGGTGATGACGAAATGTGTTAAGCTTCCAGTGATTGCCTTATGCTTGTAACTTTGACATGATACCCCAAGGTGGCATGGGATCCAAGGTTGAATCTTGGACAATTGGCAACTTGTTTACTATTAACATTGTCAATTCATCACTAGGAGGGTTATCTTGATCATGATGTTACCTTCCAACAACTCAAAACCATGGGAAAGACTTAAAAATTCAACCAACATAATTGATTTGCTTAATTTTCCTAAATGCCCCCTAGTAAACTTCATTAGTAAGAATGCCTTACAATTGTTTTTTGTATGTCATCCTAGTTGATAATTTGTAGTTTCATCTCAAAACTCCAAGGTAATGCCTAATGGATATAAATCAATCTACCAACCAATATGTCATAAATATAACATGCATGACTATAGCTTGAGCCCACATTATAGTATAATTAGATGGTCAATTGGGATTAACCTAAAGGACAATCTCCTATTTGGTTAAGCCCCAAACTTTTTCTAACCCACCCATTGATTTGAGAATTTGGTATGGGCATGGATAGCAATTGGCATCCGTCAATTCAAAACTCTTCATTATTGCTTTGCCCAACATTAGGGGTTGAACACTTGAATCTAGCAAAAACCTATAGGGTTAATATCATGTACCCAAAATCATTGTCACTTGAAAAAACACCATGTTTGTTATGCACCGGCACGACATTGAGAAGAGATCCTGCCCGGTCAATGGATTTTATTCTTTTGGGACATAGACAACTCTCAGCATTGTTCCTAAAAGTGGTGCCCTAAATTATATGAGATAGGGCGCCATCATGACTCAATAATGAGATGTCAAGAGATGGCTCCACATGGGTTCCAACTTCGCTCTGGGCCCTGGGCCTGGGGGCTCTTGCTTGGAGGGTCAGGTGGTGGGCAAGGGGAGGGAGGGAGGGAGGGAGGGAAGGGGGGGGGCGGGGGGAATGGGGAATCGGGATATCTGGTTCACAAGATCAGGGCTGGATAACGCAATCTATGTCTGGATCGACTGAGAATAACTTATAATGTTTTGTCACATTGCCAGTGTTTGGTCCTGTACATGCTTTGCTAGCATAACTTATCACTTGTACCCTAAAATCTAATACCTGGGAGTTGGGGTCCAACTCTGGATGCTTGCATGTAAACTACCATAACAAATTACAATTGAATCATACTAATGCCCTTCAGCAGTGAACCTCAGTGATCACACCCATCCAAGGGCTATATCCACCACTGGGAGTTTCACTAAGATTTAACCTATCCAAGTCATGTTCATCACAGGAGTTATTAACACCAGGGACAAGCCCTGGGACATATTATGTGTTCATAAGTTTACTGGGCCTGGCCTTTAAGACTAGGACTAGGCCTAGACTACACAATTTAACGTGTTAATCCCAGAAGTAGCTTGGACCTCCTGGGCAAAAAGAGGTCATCTTCAACCACACCAGTATAGAAGACCTGATTATGTAGAACTAGCTTAAAAGATAGTCACTTTGGGCCACAGTGAAAGAGCACCCACCAGTGCACCATGAAGGATGAAAGGTAAGTGGTCAGGAAACAGTTCCAGTTCCCTAACTAACCATGGTGGTTAGCTGAGTTGCTTTTTTTTCTACCTACCTACAAACAACCCACAAGCAGGTTGTTAGTAAGTACATAGTAAAAGTACCCCTTACCTAGGTATACATCATCTACTCCCCTAACAGTTACCTATTTTCTTACCTATCTACCTATATATGAGACCTATTTCTCACAGAATTGGTTACCAAGGTGAAACCAAATATTAACTCAGTTGAGGTTCATCCCCAACTGAGTAATAACAAGCATCCAGTGGATGATGTGCTGGTGGGTGCTGGTTCACTGTGGCCATCACTTTGGACTATTGGACTTAAAGCTCTAGAAGCAAGTAAGTGGAAAATGCCATTCCAAAACCTGCCAAACGTCTTTTATTTGCCCCAAATCCAATCTGTAATTAAGGTTTACAAAAACTCTCTGAAATAAACTTAACCAATTCCCAAAACAGTTTTTTTGACAATCTGGCCACAAAATAGTTTTATGCTTGGAAATCCAACTATAAGATCTGTGGGAAGTCCAAATTTGGAGGGATAAAAATTTGCACTGCATGATGTTCCTGGATAGGTTAGAATAGAAATAACAATGACTTCTTAGATTTTTGTATGTTCCTACTTCCACCCCTTGTACATGAGAGATCTGATCTTCTGATTGTGCACAGTTTCTTTGTACTAAATATGAAATACATAAATAATTTCCCTCCTACCAAACCTGGACCAGTCAAGGATATAAATTGTATTGAAATCCCAAGATAGAATAGGAACCCCAAAACAAATCTTAACAACATGCTTCCAGCTTACATTCGAGCAAATTGCAGACATACCTTAGCAAGGTCCATTACAATATTTACAAGTCTAGCTGCTTCAATTGATGTACTGCACCCACCTTTGGTTCAATAACTTGAGCACATACATCAGCAATGTTTATTTATGGTCCAAGCAAAGCTCAGGTCTCAATGTCTCGGTCCTTCACCTGACAATACCCTGTGATAATTTTGCATCCAGTTTCGGGTAAGATATTTTGATGCACTTCTCACTGAATTATTGTGATTATTGCAATTTTCAAACCTCACATTTACCATAAACATATGTTTTCCATAGTGCAAGGTACACACAATCAAATTATATCAAAAATTTTGATAATACATATATGCATTTCAATTTTTATAGCATAACTTTCATGAAAAATTAAAAAGACATTTTACACAAGTTTGCATTGGAGACAGAGCTGCAGTTGGATTCAATGCATGCTTGCCTCTTTGCATGATAATATATATGCTGAGGTATAGGTACATGACCCTATCACAAATCTGAACTCTTATCCCTGAGTAAGATAGCAATACTAGACGAGCTGATATCACAGGTGCCAGAAGAAACCAGGCTCACATTTCCCAAGAGGAGAAACATGAGGTGGTGGTGATGAACGCGTTACTAGTTGTGTAAGTGAACTACATAGTTTCTATGAATCTCGCATCAGTCCTGAACCCTAAATCGTCCTTTAATGATTTTCTCATAGAACAACACTGCACAGAACTTCATATCCGGGATACCCATGTGTCACATAATCCAATCTGCCTATCCATGTCGCTATGGGCTTGAATTCCTTGCTGATTTTATCCAAGAAGAAGGGTGTGTCCATGACAGTGTTTATAATATGTAACATTGCAGGTGCCTTCAGGCTAGTACCACTACTGTACATGCGAACTTTGTGACAACGAGCTTTGCATGGAGCTGCCACACATTTGTCTGCTTCATTCGGAACTCGGTTTCCCATGCCATTTGTGGGTCCATCTCAAGCGTTGTGTGCCCAGGCATTGGGTTTTATCCTGCTCTTATGTTGAGTCATTTTCGGCAACAAGTTTAGTTAGTCTGAGGGTGCAAAAGAATTGTTTATTCTATCGCTTTGTAGTCTGAGGGTGCAAACATTTTGTTCATTCTCACACATGCCATGTGAATGTAAAGGAGGAAGGAGTTTCAAGATGGCAAAATTTCACACTGTCAGAAAAATAGAGTTCATCCTCAAGACCTAAGGCGCTGGACCCAACAAAGTAGATATGTTGTGAGCAAATTGCAAAACAAACACACAATGGCATCTTCAGAGGGGTTCACCCTGAGTTACAATGGTGTGGGGAAATTCATGGGTCCACAGGAAGGCTGCAGACAAACTATATTGTTCAGAAATTCAAGGGTTGTATTAGAACCACTTCTCTATGATGTCTCTTATTTAGACACTTCACATTGAACATATTCTCCTCCACTTTAAGCCACCTTTTTCTCATGTCATGGAGGAGGATTGTGGAGCATGACTATGGAACAGCTTTATAACACATAGTGTGATTCAACAAAGTTTGTGAGCACTTTGTCATTACAAATTTGACAAGAGGATTTATATTATGAGAGAAAGATTTGTATTTAGACTTGTAAATAGGCACAATGTAATCTAATGCTCTTTGAAACTGCCAATAAAAAATACGATTGGCTTTGATTGGTAAGTCACAATGATTGGCCCATGTGGTGGCATTTCACCAATCCTCACTTTACATTGTCCAGGAGGATTTCATGTTTATGGGTGTGGCTACAGAAATAACTTGCATATTATTTGAGATGTGATAGACATTCATTCATTCATTTATCCCCTTGGTCATCTCAACTGAATCAATTTCCCATGTGAAGGATATATGCCTCAATAGAAGGACATGGGGGCCCTCCAATGTCTCCAACTTATTTTCTTTCAAGGGAAAGTACATTCTGTATAAAACTCTGAATAACCTACAAATTAAATGTCAAGCCACTGATGATGGCATTAACATGTGGAAAAGATAAACCAACTAGATGAAATTAGAAGTGCAAGAGTGTGGGTGCACGAGTATCACAGGCTTGGATAACAAAATTTTCTTAATTTTCAAAACTTATGGAGGGTCCCCAAAACTCTTATAGGGAGTTGGGGACATTTCAGTGGACATACCTGAGGTGCAGCATGTCTTCTTGGGTTGTCAAATTTCTCTGGGGGCAGGGGATATGCAAAGAAGTGCCACATAGTTTTCTGGGGGTGCCGGAGTGGAGGGTCCTCATTATTTTAAATTCAGTCATTTCACTTGGTAGAGCTTGAGTAATTAATTATTTGATGTTGTGAACTCAGGAAGTTGGAATCATCCAGTTGTGGAACTATCAAGGCTTTCCAACTAGTTCAGAAATGGCTTGTTTTTTGTCATTATGCTGAGGGAGCGTACTTTAGAAAAGCCTTTTCTATAAACATACAGAGAGCTTGGACCTTCAAGGCTTTCATAATGCACTGTTAACTTTCGGCCTTTGATATCTGACATATCTTCTGACCTATAATGGGCATGTGTCAGCTCTCCTGATATCTTCCAGTTCTGGAAGGAAGGCCCTTCCAGGAATTGTCCCATTTGCAAAAGGAACCTTCTTTTAGAGGTAGGTAAGGCCATAGGTTGAGGGCATTACCAGAAGAAGGGCCCTGCGCAAAGTGGGAGCCAAGCCAACTCACTTCCTGTAATGCCCTCAACCACAGGCCTTACCCAACATAAAGCATGATGTTAAAAAAAAGGAGGTGCTAAAAAAATGAGAGATACTTCCCAAAAAGCAAAACGCCTTATTAAAAACAGGAGGCACTGAAGTTGACTAGACACTAGACATTATTTTAGGAGGTGCCCTCTAATTACACTGGCAAAATTTCCATGAAATCTATAGGTGCATTCTGCTGGGAAAGGCTTCTTCATTCAGCTTTTGCTATGTTTGAGGCCTGAAGAACTTGGGTGGGCAGACCCCTTCATTCATCCGCTCTTGAACATACTGAGGACCTTGGGAGAAAGCCTTCCCCTACACAATGGTGAAACCTGCTTATTTGTGCAAGCTTCAAGCTACGGTCAAATTATTGCTTTGAAAACTGTTTTGTGGCAGAAAAGATAATTGCTGGATGGACAAGCTTATTAAGTCACATGCATCACAGACCTTGTTCTTCAGGGTCAAATTCCTAAGTAATGGATTTTAAGTAAAAAGACAAAAAGAATAAAATGGATAAGTCTTTTGCCTCCAGAAGCTCTACCATTATGAAGCTCATTTCACAAAACCTCCAAAACCCTCAAATCCTGAGAATTATCTTTGTTGTGCTGCAGCAGCAGCTCTGGAAGGAGATCAAAGAAGTGTACATTGCAGGGTATGGCTCCACAGATTCTGTGTCAAGACACATTGAGAAAAGAGCATTGGAGGCCATCCATACAAAGGCAGGCCCGCCATCAAGGCCAAATGGCAGGGGATTTTAACACAGGAAAAAAACACGTTTTAGCCAGCCTCGAGCTGCCAGGAACCTCACCCTGGACAATTATGTGATTCTGTAACTACTACTTTCACAAAGTTTTGATTCAACCCAAATCAAATGGAATGCAAGCATGTATGTACAAACTGCGGCTCTTGTCCTCATGCCCCAGGAGAACCTCGTGAAGTCTGTCCTGAGGGAGAGGCCCTTCCTTTCCTCACATATACTGTAGTGCCCTGGCAACTTCAACACATGATTGTTGAATAATTAATTAATTTTGAAATTTTCATTTCAATTAGTAAAATATTTTTGAAGGTTCAATATTTTCCTTCATTAATGCTCTTATTTGAATTTTTTTTTTGAAAATTTCAATATTTCTGAAAATAATGTAATTACTGTTGAAGCTGCCAAGTAGTAGGATAAATCAGAGGCCTACTTGTTCCCTCACACATTATTTGCATCAACTAATATTTACATACAGTGGGAAGGACATACTCTAGAAATTGAAATACCTTGCATTGGACATAGAAATAACAATGGGCCAGCAATATTGCCTATGATATAGATTGAGGTTAATGTCTTCCACAATGGAGGTCGATCTACCCAGTACACAAGGACAAAGCAATTTTGTGTCTAGGAGTATCTCCACTACACAACACTCAAATGACATGCACACTAAATTAATATAATGTTTACTGTTCCACCTTCCCCGCCAAGGGTTGTTGAACACCCACTACAAAGTTTGAGGGTGTTAGTGCATGGTTCTACACAAGGCTCAATTCATGGACTCCAAAACCAACAATCAGCACTTGTATTGCCAAGTGTGAAACAAAAGAAATTTTGTTTTACATGTAGTACTACTCTGCACTAACCTTGAATCCACAACCATTCAAGAGAAGGGTTGTTAATGAATAAGAGATCTACTCAAGTGCAAACATAAATCTTTATTGAAAGGAAACTAAAACATGATGCTCACAACATGGAACATAACATCAAAAACTCCTCAAGGTTCTTGTCACATGAAATACACAAACTTGTGCAATGAAGAAAAGAGAACCAAACCATCAACATCAAGGTATTTAACTGAAAAACCAAACCACAAATAACCAAACTAATATAAGTAAAAAAAGTAATTCAACCTTGTGAAAGTAACCTAATTACTTTCCTATTCCAGTAACTAATGAAACCTAATTAATTGAGCTTGAATTCTCAACATTCCCCCTCAAACTCAAATTCACTTCTAGTACACCAAACATTTTTCTAAACTTCCTTAGCTTGTATGTACCTAATGCCTTTGTGAAAATGTCAGCAGTTTGATCTTCAGTATTAACATGAATAAAGTTAATTTCTTTTGCTAGAACTTTTTCTCTAATAAAGTGGTAGTGCACTTCAATGTGTTTTGTCATAACATGATAGGCCGGGTTGTTAGTAAGTAGTATGCTACTAATGTTATCATAATAAATGACAACATGAACATCCACTGACTATCCCAAATCTAAGAGTAGTTTTTGTAACCAAACTACTTCACATGCAATAATTGTTGCGCCTCTATATTCTGCCTCCATGTTTAATAGTGCAATTGTTGGTCGTTTCTTACTACTCTAACTAACAACACCACTTCCGAAAAAAAAAATGAAACCACTGGTTGATCTTCTATCCAAAACATTGCCAATTTAATCAACATCCGTGTATCCACGTACTTGTAACTAGCTTTTGGCTTCATAAAAAATTCCACATTGCAAAGTATGTTTTATGTACCTTAGTATGCACCTCACTTCATCCAAATGTGACTTTCATGGTGTTTACATGAATTGATTCACCACTCCAACTGCATAACTCAAATCTGGCCTTGTGATGGTCATGTAAATCAAACTCCCCACTATGCATCTGTACATAGTGGTATCCTCCACAAGGTGTCCT
>Ga0116229_10012886_pt1 | contig 11945 bp, 9 predicted proteins | sample S1TSphgellanicum_3_FD_87313 | JGI IMG/M metagenome (GOLD analysis project Ga0116229, IMG submission 87313) | Host-associated microbial communities from peat moss isolated from Minnesota, USA - S1T2_Fc - Sphagnum magellanicum MG | ecosystem: Host-associated > Plants > Peat moss > Unclassified... | reverse complement strand
TTTAGCTTAATTTATTTTAGCCATAAATAATTTAGTCTAACTTAATTTAACCATAATTAGTTTGGCCTAACTTAATTTAGCCATAATTAATTTAACATAATTTAATTTAGCCATAATTAGTTTAGCCTAATTTAATTTAGTCATGGTTAGTTTAATTTTTTAGTTTATTTAGCCTAGGTTAGTTTAGCCATGGTTATCTTAGCTTAGGTTAGTTTAGGTTAGCATAAGTTAGCATGTGGCTAACCTTAATACTAGAAGCACATAATATTATTATACATAACCTATGTAGATATATTAAGTATAATAATTTAAGTATGTATAAATTTAGGCCATCATTTTTATGACATGTGTCCATATTGTACACATTTAGTTGCAAATTAGTTACACACGCAATCGTATGGTTGAAAATTTATACAATATCAAATTTATAGTTGTAAACATGACCGAGATAGTTGCAAACGACAACCAGTTGCATGCTAGTTGCATAGTGATTGGTTGCAAACGATAGGATTTCTTGTAGTGTATTAGGAAAAGAAGGCCTTTATGCATGTTATCAAAAAGTTAAAAACCTTAACAAGTTATATTTCAAATTTGTGAAGGAAGGTTCATAAAGATGGGAAGTTGAGGGGATTAAAATCCCATGACTACCATATCTTAATGTAGCAAGTACTTCCCCTTTGCCTTCACAATTTGATGCAAGAAGAGACATGAATGTTTCTTATTAGCTTAAGCTGAATGTTTGTTAAATTCTACTTAAAGGTGATTGACTTAACACCATGGTAATGTTAAGGGTAAAAGCTGTTGAAACCATGTCTACTTTAGAAAAGGTCTTCCCCCTTACATGTTTTGATGTGATGACACATCTATTAATCCACCTAGTAGAAGAACTTGACCTTTGTGGACTAGTTCACACGATGGATGTATTTGATGGAGAAGTACATGAAAGCCTTAAAAGGCTATGTTTGAAATATGGCACGGGTAGAATTGTCGCAACCCTACTTTGAAGGAGTGTGAGGATGAAACTCACACTCCCAAAATTGAGACTTGAGAGTCCTTTAGGACTCTCGAAACTTTAAAATTCGATTGCAAGGGTCAAAACACCTTGCATTGGGGTGTTTTTTATATCATTGGAAAGATATTGAAGTGTAGATGTCGAAAATGGGCATGGGCCATTTGGACATTTGAAACACAATTTATTGCAAAAAGAAGGGTTGGGAGTCAAACTAATAGTTTCACTCCCGACCACTAAAAGTCGGGAATCGACCTGACCCTAGCGCATGCAGGTGGAGTATGGTACATTGTTGGAAAGCTCTCGAAGAGAGCTACAAGTTTGCTTTAGACCTCATCCCAATTGGAGGTTTGAGCAAAGAGTTATGACCTCGCAAAGTCTTAGGAATCCAAACCAAGACAGTTTCGGGACTCCTCTTTGGGAGTCCTGAAACAAAAAGCCATTCGGATGTGGGTGCCGTGGAAAAGCACAGAGTATATTATATGGGGGAAGGTGGTGGCTTCCCTCGAGTTCGGGCCGTGGTGAGTCTTGTGAGTCTAGAGTTGCCCATGGCTTGTCTTAGCACCAAAGGTGGTCCAGAAAGTGAACTAACCAACTTGTTGGTTGGTTTGATACAAGTTCGAGCAAGTGAATAGCTTGACATTCTTCCTAGTCCCATCTCGGAGCTTCAACATGCCCCTTTACCCCTTCTAATGCTGAGAGCTAGGAGTGTGCCCCAAGTTCTTCACAATTCCGCTATTTGAGTAATTTAGACCTGTCTTGGGTCTAACTAGGGACTTGGAAGCATGGCAATTGGATATGCCATTGAAAAGGCCCTAGGATTTTGTATAGAATATATCCAACAAGTTAACTTTACAAGGAGGAGAGTTTGGGATGACTTGGAAAAGCTTACAATGCATGATGAAGTGTTCGAGGGGAATGGATGCCCCCATAGATTGAGTGTTAACTTCAAGAGTTGGGCACACACATTTGTTCGACATAATGCAACAACTTAACCATGGTGTGAGTGAGATGAGTGCCCTTATTGTAAGAAGCTTGATTCAATTCAAATGCTATTAATTGTGCTGAGATGCGCATGTTAGATTCTATATGTTGACAAAATAATTTAATTGTTTCTTGTTGGAAGGTTTGAATATGGTATGATGGGCCTATTGGTTAATTATGTGAACTACTTTTGTGGCCATGTGTTGCATAATCTTGTTAAATAATGTTGTGTTTTGTTTTCATGGACATACACAAGGTTAATGTTTTTGTGGATCCTTGTGTGTAGGAGGTACCAAGTAGCCCAACAAAGGACACATGAAAGGGAAGTGTTAATTGCACGATTAACAACAAGGAGGGGTAGGAAAGTGATTTGCTTAGATGATTTGGTAGAATTGCCACCATTTGAGTCCTCGATTGCTACTGTTGTTACAAAGGACAAGGCAGTAGGTGAGGATGTATCACCCAATGTCATTTCAATCATCACACCATTGTCGAACTATGCCACTACTTGTTGATCTATGTGGGCCTTTGGAAACCACTTATGAGTAGTTAGTGTAGAACAACATTTGTCAACTGGTGATTTTGGGGTGGCAACAACATTTGAACAAGAATGTTGTTCTTGTTCCAATGATCGGAACCCAATGTTGGTGTCCCTTGAATATGTTGGGTGGATTGAAGAAATTTTAGAGCTGGACTACGGGAGAGTCCAGACCATTGTACTTCTCTACACCTAGGTGGTGGCAAACTATTTCGAATTTGTAGCCATAGTTAAACGGGATGAGTATGGGTACACATTGGTGAACTTTGAACATTTGTTCCCACTTTCTATTGAATCATTTGCATTTCCAATGCATGTCAGTCAAGATTTTTTTGCAAAAGACGTCTAATCAACAGGAAGCTAAAAGGTAATTCTACATCAAGAGCCAAAAAGGTGAAGGTCATAATTCACTAGAGAGACCAATCTAGAGACGCCATGTTTGACCTAGGCAATAATGTCAATCATGCAGATCTAAGGATGACAATCCCACTTGACCAAGTACTTGCCCCCCCTGAAAACGTGGATGAAATTGATGGATAAATAATCACCCAAACCCAAGTATTCGCTAAAGAGCTAGTTGTGGCATCCGAGTGTGATGATGATGAGCATGATGAAGAAAATCTTGCTTCTTCTGGATTTGAAGGTAACCTTTTTTCATAGTTGGGTACTTTGGGTCATTTAATCTTCTTTTGCCAAAATTGTCAACCTTAAACACCAAGATGTAAGTTGGGGGTAACATCCAAATTGACACTTGGCTAGATTATATTCCAACTAATTATTTCATCCATTATGTTAGTTAAATTCTTGTTTGAATATGTGGGTTGGGATGCAAATTTATTAGAATAAGTGGATGTGTAGTACTAATAGAGTGACATTTGGACTTAATTGTTTTAGGTAACATATGAGCATAACACTAGGGGATGATGGTGCTTTAGCCTTGGGATCAAGGTCACAAAGACCTTGTACATTCATCTATAAGTTTGATATTGGAAAAATTGATTAGGTTAGGGTGAACCAATTCCTAATACATAGTTACTTTCACCTTTTCAAGATTAGAGGTAGGTCTTAAACTTATCATATTTATTTAAGTGAAAAATGTTAATGATGAATTTAAAGTCCCTAGTTTTGATTATGGATCATATATATGTAATGCTTAGAAGTTGTTGAGAAGAAGTATTTGGATTTTTACTAACCTACCAATGTAGGTGCTAGTTCTATCAAGGCAAAATTGATATGGATTTGGCCCTCTTTTATTGTTAAGTCCAACTAAGATTGCCATTTGGATCAATCCAAATGCAAACTTGAATAATTCTTGCTTCCATTAAGTTAATTGAATTCTTCTTAGAATATGTGGGTTGTTTTGTTGATTTATTAGAGGAAATGGAGGTGTATAAGTACTATAATGTGACATTTGGAACTCAATGTGTAGGCGACATATGAGCAAAAAATAAAAACATTATGGTGTGAGCACTTGTGACTTGGTTCTGAAAACTGTGCTGTAGAATTTTGTAACTTGTAACTATGATCTTGTGAACTGTCACCATGTGCATTAGATTACTTGTAGTCACTTTGAACCTATGGGTTTATTAGGTTTGTCTAAAAGATTTGGATATAGCTGAACTTGAATGTAATGCATCCTCTAGCATGACTTAGGAATAATTACATATAGTGAGGTAAACTCTGTCAAGCCTTATAACAAGTCCATGCATTGAGGTGAGGTTCTAGCATTAACCTAAGATGATTGAGTTGATTTTTTTTTCAGCCCACATATTCTAAGTATTGAATTATTTGTTGGCCAAGTGTAGATGGTTAAATTACACTAAAATGCATCCTAATTCACTCTGGGTTTCATTAGATTTTGAGTGAATTTGGACATTTTTACCATAGTGAAATTAGTCAACCCCCTAGTGAATAAGGACCAGTTGTTACGGACAGTGAATTGGTATTTAGTGAAACAAGGTTATTTTCAAGTGAAATACAAATTTATCAAGCCATTCACTTGTTAATTAATTAACTAAGCAACGTGGAAAATTAATTAAATTTAAATTAATTAATATTTAATATTATTGATAATTCCATGATTTTCACCCTATGAATTATTGACATGTGTCACTACCTAGGCTAGGTTAAAAACCTAACCTAGGTAGGTAGACCATGTAGTCAACCTAAACACCTACTATAAAGAATTAAATAGGAGAATATTTGGTCAAGTTACCACTGTTGACCGCGCACACACTATTTGTGAAGTTTGATCCTTTGACCTTTAAAATGGAGGCAAAAATTCCTACCATCAAGCCACCCCATTTGTTGTGATAATATGTTACATTACATCTTATTTATCAAATACTTCATTTTAAACATTACAAAAACATATATTTTGAAAATTCATATTTTATTGAAATTTTGTCCAAATGAAATGATTCGAGTTTATTATTATTTTTAATTCAATAATGTACATAATTATATTATTTCCTTTTGAAACTGTAAAATTATTTGAACAATTCTTTTTTAAATATCTCTATTCAATAACATTTCAATGGCCATTCTTTTGAAAAAGAAAATGTTTAATAAATTAATAAGATTTTTGTTAATATAATAATATTACCTATGTTAGGCTACTTTCAACTATTATAGGGCTACCTTTCATTAATCTAAATTATTTCACCCTACATTATTTATAACTATTTATGGTTTTTTTTTAAAAATGGCTATTTTTGGTTATTTCATTTTAGGCTACTTTTAATTATTCTAAATTATTTTTGACTATTTTATGTTACTTTTGGCTATTTTAGCCTATTTCACCTTTAGTTATTTTCAGCTATTGTAAGTTATTTTTAGCTTTTGTAAATTATTTCATTTTAGGCTATTGATAGTTGTTATAAGTTACTTTTGAATATTCTTAGCTATTTCATCTTAGGCTATTTTCAACTATGTGAAGTCATTGTTGATTACTTTTGGCTATTAAAGGTTATTTCACCTTATGTTATTATTGGTAATTGTAGACAATTGTATGCTATTGTACGATATTTCAACTTAAGTTATTTTTGTTTATTATGAATTATTTCACCTTAGATTATTTTTGGCAATTATAAGCAATTATAATATATGGTTATTGGTGGCTATTGGTTATTCTTTTATTGGGGCTATTAGTGGCCATTAATGGCTATTTTATTGGTGGCTATTGGTGGTTATTGTATTATAAATTATTATTGGTTATTCTATATTACATTATGACTATTGGTGATTATTTTACTATAAGTTATTATTGGATATTTTAGGCTATATTATCATAGGTTATTGGTAGTTATTATATTGTAGGCTATTCTAAATTATTTTTCATAGGCTATTATTGGTTATTATATGTCATTTTACCTTAGTTCATTATATTTTATTTAAGATTATTTTTAGTTATTATATTTAGGATAAAATAACTTATAATAACCAATATAAGAATAAATATAATAACCTTGAATAACATAAAGTATAACTAACATATATTAATTTAAAATAAAATAACCTAAGGTTAGTTGAATAATTTTATTTAAAAATAATTTAAAATCTTATAATAACTTATAATAACGTAGGGTATAAATTAGAATAACTAAAGTAGCTTAAAATAATATAAGGTATATCGTAAAGTAACATATATATGGTATTTAAAACAACATAGAAGTAAACTTATTTACTATAGTAAATTATAATAGTGAATTATGTCAACTAGTAGTGAAACACGATGTTTACATAGTGATATCATAATGAAATAACTTTAACTAAGGTGAAATCACTAAAATGCAATGAAGTTATTTCACTTTTAAGGTCCCATAGTGATGTAGGCTAATGAACTGCACCCCATTTTTGTAGTAGTGTTGGTCAAGTAAACACAGAGTTTAAGGAAGCAAGGTCAATGTAGAAAGGTCATAATGTAAATTGGGCTTTGCAAAAGGTGGTGATATTTGATGATTTAAACAACAAGGGTTTAATTAGTGGCTGAAGATGGCATTTGGCTTTTCAAAAGGCAATTATGGTAAAAAAAAATGGTCATCTTCAAGTCAATTGTAAAGACCCAACATTGGGATTTTGTAAGGATATATTGGGATTATTATGTAGATTGGTGATAAGGAATTGTTGGATTGTGGCCAACATTGGGATTTTGTGTTGATTGGGTGCAAGTGGCTTGGATTTTGTGTAGAATTGGGATTATGTCCAGATTATGGAATATTGACCTAAGGATTTGGTTAGATTGTATACAAAACACCTAGGAATGGGTGTAAAACTTGACATTGTAGACAATAAATAGATTGTGGAACAACCTTATAAATTGGAGTATCCTTGACAATGAGATTCCAGTTGTTAATAATCCCAAGGCATGCAAAGTGGGCAAGATTGACCTTCAAACTTCTATGCTATAAATACAAGGTGATCTTGTAGGTAAGTTGGTCCATTTAAGAGATTATGTGTTTTTATATTTTGCTTTGCATTTTCAATTATGCAACATTTTTAGGGTGTCATTGTGTTAGTTAAAGAAATAGACATTTGCTCATGGTTGTCAAGCCTGTGCCAAATGTTTTGGAGGTGTGGCTAGATGGGTCAATGTGGTTGGATTGTTTTGAAGTTGAACATTTTGTAGAATGCAAATTTGTGGTATAAGGTGATACATTCTAAAATAGTCTAACTCCACACTGACATATTTAGCTAGAATTCCAGGGGAGTCCCAATCTAGACATTAGTTGTGGATTTCAAAGGTATTTAGTTCTAGAACACTATGTGTCAAAGGTGTGTGCTTCTTTATTACAAGCACTATAATTTCCAATTAGTGTTTTATTATATGGTATGGTCAATTTTTGCATGTATGGTGGTTTTGTAGGTGTGCACAAGCAAGGCCCATTTGTTGGTGCATACCACTTTGGAGGTCATCTTCATCTAACTACTATATACTATGTGGCACAAGGAATCTTTAGATTTTCTAGATTATGAAATGTGGGTAGTGACACATTTTGACTCTCCAACATTATGTTTATCACATGATATTAACACATGCAATGTGGAATGAAATATGCTTCACGATCCTATACTCACACTTATGTATTTTTTATACTCTTCTCCACAAAAAATTATGTTCTTTCTAAATTTCATTTGTGCACATTCTAGAGTTGTATTTGAATTTCATGTGAAATTGGTGTATTTGTAATTTTTTTCATTCTATGATGGGATGTGATGCATACTTTGTCATGGGACTTTAATATGCATACTAAACAATGATGGCAATAACTACTGTGAATTCATGCTTTTAATGGTATTTGTGCACAACCTTGCATCACATATAATAACACTTTAAATTTAGGTGTGACAAAACATGTAGTGAATTGGCCCTATAGTAGCCTTGGTGTACCACCATAAAAATATGTTACCTTGGTATAACACCATAAACACCCCCAAGCCATCCATGACAATGAAGAAATATGAAGGCAAAAAAAAGAAAAAGCTAAAGGATTTGTAATGATGAAAAATTTAGTATTAATTCTATTATTGTTTTGTTCACAAGAACTGGAAGTTTGTAATAATGCAAATAGGAAGATGGGCTGAAATTATAAAATTATTCGGGGGATTTCAACTCTAGGAAATGAATGGGCTATGAGGGTACCTAGCTACCTTAAATACAACATGTCCATCTTGACTGAGCCATTAGTCTATTTGACCAAAACTATCATTTTGTGGTCTAACTTGAATAGATGTCCCATTTGGCACATAGTCAAATAGGTCACTCTAGTCAAGTTGATTGGTCAAAGGTTACATGTGCCATCATGCTATGTGCCTCTAGTAAAAAAGGACATGCCTTCTAGTCAATGTGAACTAGTTAGTCATTTTGAACAACTTAAAAAACTTGTTTTTATAATAGTGAATGTTATCATAATGGGTTTCAAATTATCAAAAGAACACTTACTTGTTCCAAACAAGTCTCCTCCTTAGATACTCCCACTCTAAAAACAACATTAATACATGTTGCACAATGTCTTGCACACCATTTGAAGATGCATTCAACCGCCCATATAATTTTTGGTACAAAGTCTTGAAAGTCAAGAGCAAAAACTAAGTGTCAAATGTTATAGCAATTTCAATTACTAAAACATGATCAACATAATCCCCCATCAAAGTCAAGTCCGTAAACCAAGGATCTAACATGAAACTAATAAACATATTGTGGGCTTTAGACAATTTGAAAAAATCCATGAAATCCAAGAAAAACAAATCTAACATATCCTTAGAAAGTTGGACATACAACTTGATAGCTATGGCAAGAACATCAAATAATAACAAATATCCATGATGATGCTTAAGCACAAATGCAAACACAATAGGAGGTAAGGCATCACAAATTGCTTTAGCAATTGTCCAAGTTTGTTAGAAGGAATATTAATCCAGTTAGCTAAATTTTTTTTTGGCAACTATAACACATGATGATTATAGCTTGATAAGCTAGACATTGCTCAAACATGACAACTTTGGATGCAAATTGTGTCTTCATTAGAGTTATGAATGTAAGCAATGTTAAGATCAAAATTCTCAATGTACTAGATTTTTGGGCCATGTCATGCAAGCTTGAAGCGATGTTTGCACATAGTTGATGTTAACCATTCCCAAGTCCTTAGAAATCTTGTCATTAGTGACCTCGCATATTGAGCTAGTTTGTTCATTACATGCCCAAAACATGCCCCATCAAATGGAGTAGGCAAGTTCAATACCTCACATGATATAACAGACTTTAAGGATCTAGTCATGGCACCCAAGTTGGTTATTTCATCCTTAACACAAAACCTTCAATATGAGACAAAAGTTTTTCAATAAAACTTTCAATTGTTTTGCTAACCAGAACCAATAGTGTCATTGGTTTCAAAAAGTCCTGTTGTGACATGCTAAAGCTTCCAATTAGCAAACAAAAGTTGATGACAAGAACAAAAATGTCTTGTTGCTCTACTCATCCATAGATCAAATGTAGTTGTGGCATAGGTGTTGCATCAAGGAAAGGTTGCACACAAAAATTTAAACATTTTGCAACCATGGCTAGAAGAATATCTTTTGATAATGTTCTTTGAAGAGGAAACACTAACTTTGGATCAAGCTTCAACACCAATTTACACATCTACACATTTTCACAAGTGTTCAAGGAAAAATATCCTTTAGCAAAGAACAACACCAAGTCCTCCATAAACAATTTATGTGCTTCATCTTGTTTTTTTCAAAGGGTTTTGCTTCCAAAGAAGGATGAAATTGCACCTAGTGTTATTTTTGGGCATTTCTTGGCTGCTACATATACTTAGTACCTTCATCATTCATGGATTGTGAAACCCCCATGTCTTCAATGGCAAAAATTCAACAACATATGTAACCAAAAGTTTAAAATGCTAAGCCTCAACATGTTTCATAAAACTTGTCCCGAAAGACTTATTGTATGAAATTACCTTTTTTTCCTTTTTTTTTCTCAATTAAAGCAGGAGGGACAATATGAGGGAAAATAATAGTGCAGCTTAATTCCTGAACTTGGTCATAATCCTGGTCATAATTTAAAATGTTTCCATTATTTGCAACAAATTAAAGTAAGCCCATGGAATAGATTTGCAACTATAAGCAAGCCAAAATTTGGGTTGCTTATGTAAAGTTAACAAATATGTTACTCAATATTGGTCCCTATTATTAGAATTTTGGGTATTCATACTAACACCCATAGATGAAAATGTCGTTCCCCTAAATTGAGGACTACATAGACTAACTTGCACCACATGGAAATTTTTTGCATCATTTGGCAATGGGGCTGATGCATCCAATCTTGCGTTAAGTTCCTCTTCTATTGCCATCATTTAAACCTTAAACATTGCAAAATAAACATTTAAAATAATAATAATAATAATAATATTGCCTTAAATGAAAATATAAGTGTGCAAGTTTGAGGTAAAAATTAAGAGAATTCACTTCAATTTGTTATAATTTTTTCTAATGATGCTTTTGCATGTTGAATATGCTAAAGCTTCTATCTATTACTCTTCTAAACTTGAAATTTTTATTGTTGTCAAAGAGTTTGTGTGCTAAAGCTATTGTTGTTGGAGATTTTTTGATAAAGTTTCTACTACTAATGGGGGGTATTACTACTAGTGCTCCTAATCCCTACACAAATGAAAGAAAAAGGGAAGCGAAACAATTTTAATGCACATGTTACACACAACGCATGCACAAGAACAGAAGAGAAAGGGAGCAAGGCAACAAGGGAAGACTGAGTGTGAACATCTGTTTCACTTGAAGTTGAAGACAAGTTAGCTTGGGCGATGGTGTTCCTACCTGAGATCCCACCTCCTACCCCTATAAAAAAACAAGATTAAAAGGGGAACAAGAAGATGAAGCACATAATGACATTGAAGAAGTATTTACAATTTGAAAATAAACAAATAAGCGCCAAGATTGGGGTAGGAGTGAATGCACTCAAAACTCCAAACATATGAGTGATGTCAATCAACCATACATAAACAACAAAGAATCAAGCAAGGTGACCATGTGTGCTGGGGGGGGGGGGGTGAATATTCCATGAGTGTCTTATTGTCTTGAAGCAAACACTAAACTTGTAGGTGTTGGCAATGGTGTTTTTTTTATTCAGCCAACAAGCATTTGTCTCTTGCCCTTGCAAAGAAATAAAAACAAAAACGAAGCAACGAAATGAGGCACACAAAACATGACATAGCCCCTGAAGCATAAAAAGCTCAATAGATTTGAGTGATGGCAATTAGGCACACATAAGAGCAACAACAATCAGCCAAACATAAGTGATGAAAAGGCAAAGGGGCGGGGGGGTGACTCCATGAACATTTTGTTCACTAAAGCTGGCATTGAGTTCAACAAGCAATGGTGTTCCTTTTAGTTCAAGGATGAACTCCTGCCTTTACAAACAAATAAGAACAAAGGGCAGCAAAAAGACGAAACACACAAAACACTAAACAGACGGCCCCTCAAGCACAAAGAACTCCAAATCGACTTAAATAATTACGGTGAGACACACATAAAAGTGATGACAATCAATTGAATCCAAAATTGACGAAAAGCCAAGGGGGGTGACTTCATGAGAATTTTGTTCACATAAAGTTCACATTGAGATGGACAGGTGATGGCACTCATCATGCCTCAACAATAAGTTCCCACCTCTCATCCTTACAAATAAAAAATAAAAAAAGGGGAGCAAATAGATGAAACACACGAAACACACACCCTTTGAATAATTTTCTTCTCCAAATAGATGAAGAGATGAACAAGCAATGAAAGGGGGGGGGGGGGGGGGGCGAGGAAGCAAGACCTAAAAAAAACGATAAAAGAGAGGGCGCGCATCTGGGGCTCGTTGACGGTGATAAAAAGCTCCATTCCAGAACTGGCGGCTAT
>Ga0116229_10012884_pt1 | contig 11945 bp, 10 predicted proteins | sample S1TSphgellanicum_3_FD_87313 | JGI IMG/M metagenome (GOLD analysis project Ga0116229, IMG submission 87313) | Host-associated microbial communities from peat moss isolated from Minnesota, USA - S1T2_Fc - Sphagnum magellanicum MG | ecosystem: Host-associated > Plants > Peat moss > Unclassified... | reverse complement strand
GCCTCGAAGATCACGGTCGACAACCAGCAACGGATGCTGGGCGTGTTCGAGACCCGCATCGTCTTGCTGCGCACGTTCTCCGCGATCGTCGACCAGGAGACCGCCATTCGCGGGTACGCGGTCACGCACGACCGCCGGCTGCTCGCGCCGTACTTCCGGATTCGCCCGCAGCTCGACGCCGACTTCGTCGATTTACAAGCCTACGGCGGCGCGGCGCTCCGCCCGGAGGTGACGCAGATGGAGCAGCTGTACGCGCTCTGGCGCCGCCGGGTAGGCGATCCGCTGGCCGCGCAACCCGATCGGCGCGATCGCGTTGCGCTGGAGGTGCGCGGAGATTTCATCGTCGCGCAGATCCGCGCCGCGGCGGTGTCGGCGCGCGCGAAGCTGCTGACGATCCTGGCCGACCGGATCGATCGATCGGCGCGCATCGCCAACGTCGAGATCGGCACCGTGATCGTGCTCGTGATCCTCTTCGGCGCGGCGGGACTGACGTTCGGCCGCGAGCGTATCCTGGTCGAGGTGCGATTGCGCGAAGCGCTGGCGCAGCGTAACGCGATGCTCGAACGCAGCAATCAGGCGCTGGAAGAGTTCGCCTACGTGGCCTCGCACGATCTGCAAGAACCGCTGCGCGCGATCTCCGGCTTCACCACGCTCCTGCAGCAACGCTACGCCGGCAAGTTCGACGCCGAAGCCGACGAGTTCATGGAGTTCATCGTCGACGGCACGCTGCGCATGAAAAACCTGATCGACGACGTCTTGCAGTATTCGCGCGTCAACACCCACGGGCGCCCGTTCGTGGCCGTCGATCTGAACGCGGTGGTCCGCAGCGCGGCCCAGAACCTGCAGGCGCAGCTCTCGGCGAGCTCGGCCCAGATCGTCTTCGGCAAGCTGCCCGAGGTCGAGGGCGACCCCACGCAGCTCACGCAGCTCCTGCAGAACCTCATCGGCAACGCGGTCAAATACAACCGTAGCGTGCCGCCGCGCGTCGAAATCGTTGCCGAACAAAACCAGGAACGCGATTGGGTCGTTTCGGTAAAGGACAACGGCATCGGGATCGATCCCAAGTACCAGGAGCGCATCTTCCGTATCTTTGCCCGGCTGCACACCCGTCAGGAGTTCGCCGGCACCGGCATCGGGCTCGCGCTCTGCCGGCGCATCCTGGATCGCCACGGGGGCCGGATTTGGGTCGAATCCGTAGAAGGGGAGGGTGCGACGTTTTCATTTACGCTGCGGCCCGTGATTGCGAAAGGATTGGCATGAACGACGCACCGGCGGCCATCGAGGTCTTGCTGGTCGAGGATAGCGCGGCGGACGCTCGCCTCACCCGCGAGGTGCTCAAAGGCGGCGCCGTGGCGAATCGGTTGACGGTCGTGACCGACGGCGCCGAAGCGCTGTCGTACTTGCGACGGGAAGGCCGCTATCGCGACGCCCGCCGCCCCGACGTCGTGCTGCTCGATCTGAACCTGCCGAAGATGGATGGCCGCGAGGTGCTCGATCACATCCGCACCGACAAGGCGCTCGACGGCATTCCGGTCGTGATTCTCACGACCTCGGGTGCCGAACGCGACATCGCCGGAGCCTACGAGGGGCGGGCCAACTCGTATCTGCAGAAGCCGGTCGACCCGAACGAGTTTGCGCGCATCGTCGCAGGACTCTCCGCATGAAACCGCTGCGCATCCTGGTGGTCGAAGACAATCCCGCCGATGCCGCGATGATCCGGGCCATGCTCGACCCCGCCGAGTTCGAGGTCAACGTCGCGCCGCGCGTCGCGCAAGCGCTCGAATCGATGGCCGGCCAAAAATTCGACGCGGCGCTGCTCGATCTCAGCCTCCCGGACGTGCACGGTATCGAGGCATTGCATCGCCTGCAGGACGCTTCGCCGTCGCTGCCGGTCGTGATCGTCAGCGGCGACGTCGACGAACGCGTCGCGACCGCCGCCGTCGCCGCCGGCGCGCAGGACTATCTGCTCAAGGGCCACTTCAGCGACGCGGCGCTGCGCCGCCAGCTCCGCTACGCGATCGAACGCCAGGAACTCACCGACCGTCTCGCCGCCAGCATCGAAGAACTCGAACGGCAACGCGCGAGCGTCTTGCAGCTCAACCAGCTCAAGAACGACTTGATCGCCGTCCTCGCTCACGACATCAAGGGCCCGCTCACGTCCATCGTCGGCTTTGCGGAACTCTTGGAAGAGGGCTACATGGAGGGCACGCAAGCCACCGACGCGGCGCACACGATTCGCATGAACGCGCAGCGCCTGGCAACGCTCGCCAACGACGTGCTCGAACTCTCCCGCATCGAACACGGCGAACTCGAGATCACCGACGAACGCGTCAACGTCGCCGAACTCGTCGAAACCGTCCTCGAAGCCCACCGCGCCGAACGCACGATCGTGCTCTCCACCTCCGTCAAGTCGGCCTTCGTGCGCGGCGACGAGAATCGCTTGCGCCAAGTCTTCGACAATCTGCTCCGCAACGCGATCAAGTACTCCCCGCCCGAACAACCCATCGACGTGTCGATCGACGCGGACGGCGAGAACTTCCGCTTTACCGTCCGCGACCGCGGCATGGGCATCCCGCCGGACGAGCTCCCCCGGCTCTTCGAACGCTTCTCCCGCGCCTCCAACGCGCGCCGCGCGAAGATCGCCGGCACCGGCATCGGGCTCTTCATCGTCAAGATGATCGCCGAACGACACGGCGGCACGATCGCGGTCGAGAGCCGTCTCGGCGAAGGCAGCACCTTCACGCTGACGCTGCCCTCGATCGATGCGGTCGCATCCAAACGCCCGATGCGCGTGACGATCTTGACCAACGACTCCGGGCTCTCGCGTTTCGCGGCCTACGAACTGCGCTCGCGCGGCTATCGCGTTCGCGAAGCGGCGTCGCTCGACGATCTCACGCGCGTCGGCGACATCCGGCCGGGCGACGTGGTCCTCGTCGACGCGACGCTTGCGGATTCAGCCGACGTGCGCAAGATCGCGCCATCCGACTCGAGCCGTCTCGTTGGGATCGGTTCGTCGGGTGCGGACGCGTGGGACGCGACCTTGTCTCGTCCGTTTCTCGTCACCGATCTTATCGCCGCAGTAGAAGGCTAGCCCAAGAACCATAGCCCGCCACGAGGCCGGTGGTTGAGCGTGTGCTCGAGCCGGGTTAGGGTCCACCCGGCAGCGTCTGATTTTTTCGCAAAAGCCCGGAGGGCGTATTCCTTTAAAAGTTGCGAAAAAACGGTCGAGTAGAAAAACCCCTGGATGGGGTTTTTCGAGCGTCTGCCGGTGGAGGCGTAGCTCGCCCCACAAAACGCGTCGCCACCAACGTCAGCGTGTCGACCGCGCAAACCGAAAGCTGGCGATGCCGAATACGATGAAGCCGTACGCGAACATCGCCGCGACGGAAGGCCAGAGTTCCACCAGGCCGGCGCCGCGCAGGATGATGCCTCGAAGGATTTCGATGTAGTACGTGAGCGGGATGAAGAGGCCGATGATCTGCATCGGGACCGGCATGAGCGAGCGTTCGAAGACGGCGCCCGAGAGCAGCACCGAAGGGAGCAGCATGAAGATCGACATGAGCTGCGCTTGGATCTGCGTCTGGGCGACCGTCGAGATGAAGAGGCCGAGGCCGAGCGCCGTCATCAGGAAGCCCGCGGAGAGAAATGCGAGCAGAAAGATGTTGCCCGCGATCGGGACCTGGAAGACGAAGCGCATCGTCAGCAGGATCGCGGTGAAATCGGCTGCGGCGACCAGAGCGTAGGGCACGAGCTTGCCGAGCATCAAGCCGGCCGAGCCGATCGGCGTGACGAGCACTTGATCGAGCGTTCCGCGCTCGCGCTCGCCGACGATGGCCAGCGACGTGAGCATCATCGTCATGTTCTGCAAGATCAGCCCGATCAAGCCGGGGACGAAGAAGTTCGCGCTGCGCATCGCCGGGTTGAAGAGGACGTACGGGCGCACTTCGAACGCGAAGTTCGGCAAGAGCGAGAAGTCGCGCAGGGGGACGCCCGCCAACGCGACCGCCGAGCCGTAGGCGACTTGGGCGACGGCGGAATCGGAGCCGTCGATCAACGCGCCGACGGCGGGATGGCGGCCGGCGGTCAAGTCCGCGGTGAAGTTCTCGGGAATGTCGAAGCCGATGCGCGCTTTGCCCGCGACGATCGCTTCGCGCAGCGCCTTGCGGCTGTCGACGTACGCGACCACGTCGAACGTGCGCGAACCGACGACCGCGTCAATGTACGCTTGCGCGGCGCGGCCGTGATCGCCGCGGTACACCACCGCAGGCACGTGCTCGACGGTCGTGTTGATCGCGTAGCCAAGCAGGATCATCTGCACGATCGGGATGCCGATCGCCAAGATCAGGGTGATCGGGCTGCGCAGAATTTGCCGCAGCTCCTTGTAGCAGACGGCGCCGAAGCCGTTGAGGTCGAAGGCCGACTTCACTTGGCGTTGGCTCGCGTCAGCGCGACGAAGGCATCCTCGAGCGACGGCGCGATCGGCGCGACGCGCGAGGGGTCGACCTGCAGATCGCGCGCGATCTCCGCGGCCGACTGGTCGGCGCCGACCACGACGTGGATGTCGCGTCCAAAGATCGTGGCCTCGCGGATGGCCGGCACGCCGTGCACGCGCTTGAAGACCGACATCACGTCGTCGGTCGCGACCGCGTAGCGCACCGTGCCCTCGGGCGTGACGGCGCGCAGCGAGCAGATCGTATCGGGCGAACCGCTGACCAGCAGCTTGCCGAGAAAGATGTAGGCGAGCGACGAGCAACGCTCGGCTTCGTCCATATAGTGCGTGGTGACGAAGAAGGTCTTGCCGCCGGCGGTCAGTTGAAAGAGCAAGTCCCACAGGTCGCGGCGGGCGACCGGATCGATGCCGGCCGTCGGTTCGTCGAGAAAGACCACCGCCGGGTCGTGGATCAGCGCGGCCGCGAGGGCGAGGCGCCGCTGCCAGCCGCCCGAGAGCGTTCCGGCCAGATACTCGGTGTAGTCGCCGATGCCGACGATCTCGATGACGTCGCGCTTGCGCTGGGCCGCGCGCCGCCCGAGCGAATACGCGCGCGCGTAGAACTCGAGATTCTCGTCGACGGTCAGATCGCCGTAGAGGGTGAAGCCCTGCGCCATGTAGCCGATCGAGCGGCGCACGTCGTCACCGTGCGTCGCGACGTCGAAGCCGGCGACGGCGGCGCGACCGCTGGTCGGCTGGACGAGACTGCAGAGCATCTTGATCGTCGTGGATTTTCCGCTGCCGTTCGGCCCCAGAAAGCCGAAGATGCTGCCGGCGGGCACCGTCAGATTCACGCGATCTACGACGTCGTGCGTTCCGTAACGCTTGGTCAGCGCTTCGGTCACGATCGCAGGCCCGCCGCTCACGGCGCGAGCACCGTGACCGTCGTGCCGTCGAGCAGCGTATGGTTGGGGTCGTGAATGCGGATCTTGACGCCGTAGACCAGCTCGGCCCGTTGGTCTGCCGTTTCGACGTTCTGCGGCGTGAACTGGGCGGAGCGATCGTGCGACTCGACGACGCCGTCGAGCGTACCGGCGCCGCCGTCGGAGACGACGCGCACCTTCGTGCCGCTCGCGAAACGAACGAGGTCCTTCTGCGACGCGTAGATGTAGACGTACGGATCGGCGAACGTGTCGATCACGGCGGCGGGCTGGTTGGGTTGGAGCAGATCGCCGGGATGCAGGTCGAAGCTTTCGACCACGCCGTCCGCCGTCGAGACGACGCTGGCTTCGGCCAGTTGCGTCTTCGCGCGCGCCGCAGCGGCCCGCGCCGCGTCGGCGGCCGCGCGTGCCTGCGCGATCAGTTCGGGGCGCGCGCCCTCGGTGACCGTTTGGGCGGCGGCCGCCTGCGCCGCGGCGTTCTGCTGCGCGGTTGCGCGCTGGCCCGGGAGCTGGGCTTGTGCGAGAGCCTGGTAGGTCGACTTCGCTTGTGCGACGCGTGCCTGCGCTGCATCGTATTGCGACTGCGATTGATCGAGGACTTGGCGCGAGACGTCGCCGGTCGCCGACAGCGAGCGGGCACGCTTGAGGTTGCTCGCCGCGAGCGCGAGCGAGGCTTCGGCGTCGTTGACGGAGGCCATCGCCGCGGCGGTCTGCGGCGCGGTTTGCGCGACCGCCTGCTGGTACTGCGCCGCCGCCGCAGCGCTCTGCGCCTGCGCGCGATCGACGTCGCTGGCAACGTTGCCGTTCTGCAACTCGGCCAGCCGCTCTTGCGCTTCGCGCGCCAATGCCTGCGCTTGGTCGTATTGCGCCTGAAGGATCGCCGGGTCCAGACGCAGCACGATGGACCCGCGATGAACGCGAGAACCGGCGGCGACGTCGACTTCAACGACGCGCCCGCCCACTTGGCTGCCGACCGCAATGGATTCGGTTTGCACCGTGCCGCTGTAACCGTTGCTTTGGCCGCTGCATGCGGCGGCCAGCAGAACGACTGCAACGGCCCAGATTCGAACGTGCATGCGGCCCTGATACGCGCATGAGCGCCCCGCTCCCCCTCACCCGCATCGTGCTTGCGAGCGCATCGCCACGCCGTCTCGAACTGCTCCGCTCGCTCGGACTCGAGGTCCGGGTGCAGGTAAGCGACTACGACGAGCCGGCCGTTCCGGGCGCCACTCCGATTGAAGTCGCACGGCGGCACGCGCGCGAGAAGCTGGCGAGGACGCCCGTTCCCGGCGAGGCCGTGGTCGCGGCCGATACCGTCGTCGACGTCGACGGCGATGCGCTCGGCAAGCCGCGCGACCCAACCGATGCGGCGGCGATGCTGCGCCGGCTCTCGGGACGCACGCACCAGGTCCACACGGCGTTCGCGTTGTCGTTGCCGCAGCGGGAGGTCTACGAAGAGGTCTCGACAACGCTGGTTGCTTTCTATCCGCTCGAGGAGGACGAAATCGCGGAATACGTCCGCAGCGGGGAACCGCTCGATAAGGCGGGATCCTACGGCATCCAGGGCCGGGCGTCGGCGCTGGTCGCCTCGATCGACGGCGACTATTACACGGTCATGGGGTTTCCGCTCGGCCGGTTCGTTCGGGCGCTGCGCCGGTCGGGATTTACGCTGCCGATGCCGAACAAAGCCCGGTAGAATAAGGATTTCCGCGGGGAGCGAACCATCTTTACCTACCGGGACGAGCGGCGGTTGTTCGCGCTCATCGGCATCATCATCATCGCGGCGCTGCTGGCGCTCGTGCAAATCGGCGCCGAACGTTCGGGTTCGGAATCGCCGATCACGACGGCCGGAACGTCGGTGTTGTCGTTCGTTCAAACCGCGACGATGATGGCGGCCGGTGGCGTTCGATCCTTCGGTTCGTCGATGGCGTCGCTGCCGCAGCTCAGCCGCGAAGCCGCAGACCTGCGCGCCGACAACGCGCGGCTCACGGCGGAGAACGCGCGCTTGCACGAACTCGCCGCCGAGTACGCCGCGGAGAGCGCGGTAAGGCCGGTCGTCGATCTCTATCGCGGGTTGGAGGCGCGCGTGATCGGGTTTCCGCCGGAGAACGAATCGCGCGCGATTACGATCGACAAAGGGTCGGTCGCCGGCGTGCATCGCGACGACGGCGTGCTCGCCGCCGGCGGCGCGATCGGGCGCGTCGAATCGGTCGGGCCGTTTTCGAGCACCGTAGTGCTCGTCACCGATTACACCAGCCGCATTCCGGCCGTCGTGCGCCGCGGGCGTTGGTGGGGCATCGCGCGCGGCAACCTCGGCAGCGTGCGCGTCGAGTACCTTCCGGAAGACGCGCCGATGAAGGTCGGCGACGTCGTGGTGACCGGCGAAGGGCGTTCGTTTCATGCCGGTATCCCAATCGGCACGGTGACGGCGCTCGAGCGCGGCGATGCGACGCTCTACCAAACGGCGATCGTGAAGCCGGCGGTCGACCTCGGCGCGCTCGACCGCGTCGTCGTCGTTCCGCACTAGCGCGCCGCGATGAGAACCGCTAAGCCGCACGTCGCACCGTTCGTCGGACCGCGTTGGTACGTTGCGGGTGCGTGGCTGGCCGCGGCGTTGATCGCCCAGAGCACGGTCCTGCACGCGTTCGCCATTCACGACGTGGTGCCGAGCTTGGTGCTGGTCGTCGTGGTGTGGTATGCCATTCGCGTCGACGCGCCGCGCGCGGCGCTCTTCGGGCTCGTTGCCGGCATCTGCGAAGACGTGCTCTCGCCGCAGAGCGGCGGCGCTTGGACCATTTCGACGACGCTCGTTGCGGTGTTCGCCGGCATGCTGTCGCGGGGCTTCTTTGCCGACTCCATGCCGCTCGTGTGCGCGATCGTGGCCATCGCCACGTTGGTTCGCTCGTTGCTGTTTTGGACCGTGATGGGCTTTGAAGGCTACCCGGCCGGCCTCGGCATGCTGCACCTGCGCGAAGCGTCGTTTCAGGCGGTGCTCGACGCCGCCGTCATGTTGATCGCGATGGTCGCCGTGCGCCGCATCGACGCGGGGCGAGCGTGAGCGCGACGCGTTTACCATCGCGGCGTACGCCGTGGGAACGCCCGCCGTGGCGCATCGCTGCGGTCGTCATGGTGATGTTTCTCGCGCTGTCGGCGCTGGTCGGGCGGCTGGTGCAAGTCCAGCTGGTGGATGGCGCGCGCTACCGGGCGGCGGCCCTGGCCAATCAGATCCGGCTCATTCCGGTCGCCGCACCGCGAGGTATCATCTACGATCGCAACGGCAAGGTGCTGGTGCGCAGCCGGCCGTCGTTCGTCGTCGGACTCATCCCGTCGCAGGTCACCGACATCTCGGGCGAACTCGCGATGCTCGCGCGCACCATTGGCGTGGACGAAGGCAAACTCTGGGAACGCTTGCTGCACCACCGCGGCGTCAACTACCGCAACTTCGACGAAGTGGTCACGTACGAGCCGTACGGGCCGGTGGTCCTGGCGAGCGATTTGCCGGTTGCGACCGTCGCGCGCCTCTCGGAGCTATTGAACGATTTGCCGGGCGTCGACCTGGAAGTGCAGCCGGTGCGAAACTATCCCCTCGGAACCAACGGTTCGCACCTCTTGGGCTACGTCGGCGCGATCACCGAAGAAGAATACCAGCGCCTCAAGCACGAGGGCTATACGCCCAACGACGTCATCGGAAAAGATGGTTTGGAAGCGTCGTACGACGGCTATCTGCGCGGCGTAGCCGGCGGCCAGCGCGTCGTCGTCGACGCCACCGGCTCCGTCGTTTCCAGCGCGAAGCTGTCGTCGCAAGCCGCGATTCCCGGCGACACCATCGTGACCAACATCGATCGGAACCTGCAAGAGATCGTGGAGCAAGCGCTCTCCGACGGGCTGGCGCGCTGGGGTCACGGCCGCAAGCTCGCGGGCGCCGTGGTGGTGATGGACCCGTGGACCGGCGGAATCATGGCGCTGGCCAGCTATCCGAACTTCGATCCGAACGATTTTGCGGCGGATCGCTGGAAGCGCGAGTCGCTCGACCTCACCGATCCGAGCGACATCATGCTCGATCGTGGGATCGCTGCGGCGACGCCGACCGGCTCGACGTTCAAGATGGTCACCGGTTCGGCGGCGCTGACCGAAGGCGTCGTCAAAGTCGACGAAGTGGTCTACGACAGCGGCGCGTGGAACTGCGGCGGGTACCTGGCGCGCGACATCGCCTCCGGCGGGCTGGGCGACACGACGTTCGTGCCCGCGCTGGCGGCCTCGTCGGATGGCTATTTCTATCGCTTAGGGTGGCTGCTCGGCTTAGACCGGCTGCGAAAGTACGCGCTCGCGTACGGTCTCGCGGCAAAGTCGGGTATCGACATTCCGGGCGAAGGCGAGGGCAATTGGCCGACCAACGCGTGGCAGATGAAAACGTACGGCGTGCCGATGGAGCCGAGCGATCGCTGTTTCCTAGCGATCGGCCAGGGCGCGATGCAAGCGACGCCGTTGCAGATGGTCAACGTCGCGTCGACGGTGATCGACGGCGGGATCCTGCACCGTCCGCAAATCGTTCGCGAGATTCGCAGCCCCGAAGGCCAAGTGATCAAGACGTTCGCACCCGAGGTGATCCGGCGCGTGCCGGTAACGGAGGAAGCGTTGCAAGCCGTTCGCGAGGGCATGGCCAAAGTGACGCAGCCGGGCGGAACGGCGGCGGGGTTGGGCATCGACGGGTTGCCCTATTCGGGCAAGACCGGCACGGTGGAGACGGATAACGGGCACGGCGCGAACACGACGTGGTTCATCGCGTGGGCGCCGAGCGATCATCCGAAGATCGCGATGGCCGTCTTCGTCGATCGCAGCGGAGGCTACGGCGCCTCGGTCGCGGCGCCGATCGCGCGCGACATCTTGGTGAAATACTTCAACAAGAAGCCGTGACGCGCCCGGCGTCGCGCTAGTGCGCGATGCGCGACAACGCGGCGCGAGCCGCGGCGTTGACTTGCGGATCTCGTTCTTCGGTCGTCGCGGCGTTGAGCGCGTCGACGCACCATTTCTCACCGACCATCTCCAAGCGCGCGACCATATCGAGACGATCGTGCACGTTGAGCGGTCCCTCTTCCGTCGTCACGAGGTGCGACCAGAGCGCCGTCGTCGGCTGCTCGTCGGCTGGGTCGTCGACGACGTCGGGAGCGAACGCTTCGGCGAGCGGCGGCGGAGGCGGGAGATCGAGCGGTTCGTCGTCGGCTTCCGCATGCGCCGCCGCCGGGCTGGGCGTGATGGCCACGAGCGCGTCGAGCCGCGAGAGATCCGCCGATTCGGGATCGTCTGCGTCGCCTGCGTCGGGCGGAGGTTCGTACGAGAGGCCGCGCGGCGGGGAGTACGAGGTGTCGTTTCTGCTACGCACGATGGTTGCGGCGATGCCGCCCACGATCGCGACGATGACGATGACGAGTCCGGCGAGTACGAACGGCGAGTCGATCACTCGACCGTGAGATGCGCGACCCCGCGCAGCGATTGGAGCATGCCGGCCAGCGATTCGTCGAGCGAGCGGTTGACGCTGGTGGTCAGGACGCGGTGAAACTCGTCGATCGGCAACTCCGAGAGCACGGTGAGGACCTTGGCAATCTCGCTGCGGTACTGGCCGAGCGCATCGTCGGTGCGGCCGTCGTACAGGATCGTCGAACCGAGGATCTCGGCGTTGATTACCCACGGGGTTACCGCGCCCAGCGGCGCCGTCTCGAGTTCGCCCGAGAGCGCGCGCAATCGCTCGACGTCGATCGCGCCTTGCAGGCGGACGACGCCGCTGCGCAGCGGCGGCGCGCTGTCGATCGGAGCGGTGACGAGTTGGTCCACCAGCGCGCGCAGCGCGAACCGGCTGTCGCGATCCTCGAGGTCCTTGGCCGTGACGGTCAAGCGCGGCATGCGCAGCCGTACGAAGAACCGGTCGAGCGGTGCGCGCATCGCCCGGTTGGCGGTCGCCAGCGCGGCGCCGAGCGCGGGCGGCGCACCGGCCGCCGCCTCCGGCAACAACAGTCGCAGCGCGAACAAGTGCGCGACCAACCCGCCCGCATCGGCGCGGTCGAGCATGCGCAACGTCGTGTCGAGCCGGTCGGCGGGCAAGTCCAAATAGAGGAGCGGCGCCGGCGCGGGCCGCGGTGGCGCCGGCGCCGCTTCAACCGGCGCCACGGCCGGTTCGCTCGCGGGAAGCGTATCGAGATTCTCGGCGATCACCTCGGCGATCGCGCGCGGCACCGGTTCGGGTTCGGCGACCGGCTCCAGCGAAATCGGCGTCAAGTCGACGGCGACCTCTTCCGGCTCCGCCGGGACCGCAACCGCCTCCGGCGTCGCATCGACGGTCGGTTCGGGTTCTGCGGCGACGGCCGGTTCGGGTTCTGCGGCGACGACCGGTTCGGGTTCTGCTGCGACGACCGGTTCGGGTTCTGCTGCGACGACCGGCTCGGGCTCGGCGGCGACGACCGGTTCGGGCTCGGCAGCGACGACCGGCTCGGGCTCGGCGGCGACGACCGGCTCGGGCTCGGCGGCGACCACCGGCTCGGGTTCGGCGGCGACGACCGGTTCGGGTTCGGCGGCGGCGACCG
>Ga0116229_10012883_pt1 | contig 11946 bp, 9 predicted proteins | sample S1TSphgellanicum_3_FD_87313 | JGI IMG/M metagenome (GOLD analysis project Ga0116229, IMG submission 87313) | Host-associated microbial communities from peat moss isolated from Minnesota, USA - S1T2_Fc - Sphagnum magellanicum MG | ecosystem: Host-associated > Plants > Peat moss > Unclassified... | reverse complement strand
TTTTCCAGGATCGGGTCGGATACCTTCCTTGCTCACCACGTGACCCAGAAAGGTGATAGTCTTAGCAGCAAAGCAACACTTGCTTGGGTTGAGTTTTAAATTCACTTCCCTGAGTTTGCAGAGCACCGCATCCAAATGTTAAAGGTGCTCCCCCCAACTTTCACTATGCACATTGAGGTCGTCAACGAACACCTTCAGAAATCTGCTCCCCAAGTCCTTGAAAACCTCTGACATGGTTCGAGTGAATGTACTTGTTGCATTCTTGAGTCCGAATGGCATCACTGTCCAATCGTATAATCCAGTCTTGGTGATCAGAGCTGTCTTCTTCATATTTTCTGGAGCCATTCGAATTTGCCAAAAACTAGACTGCAGGTCTAGAGTTGTAAACCACGTTGATTTTCCCAGCTGATTAATCACATTCTCTACGAGTGGCATTGGAAACATATCTCGTCGTGTCTGAGCGTTGAGAGGTCAGTAGTCCCCACAGAAACGCCTGCTCCCATCTTTCTTCACTAGCAGAATTACCCGACATGCATATTCGGAGTTGCTGGGCCTCATTTTACCCAAGTCTACCAATGCATCAGTCTGTCTTTTCACTTCAGATTCCTCCCAGTAAGATAGTTTACCAGGAGATGCTTTGCAAGGTGGAAACCCTTGCGTGTCGATACTATGCTCACCAATGGTGCAGCAACCCAGTTCGCCCTTGTTCCAAGCAAAGACGTCTTGGTATCTCTCCAGGATTCCCCAGAGTTGTTGCTGCCCAATTTCATCTAAATCGACGTTGATCTTGATTCGTTCATAGATCTCCTTCCATCTGATCCCCGATTCATAATGACTGGGCGATATAAACTTCTCAATGGGCTCGCAAGCAGGGTCGCCATCTTTTACCTGGATGGTTTGGAGTATCATCGGAATTGTAGAGTCGTGTTGGGGACAGTGTTGCTGCAACAATAATGGAACAGGCGCATCGTGTGTGGACTCATGTATGATCTGCCTGCTCTTCTCCGCATCAAACACCCACCTGATCCAGTTGGCATAATCATCCCCATCCGTGATCTCTTTTGTCATGATCCCGTCAGCCTGTTCCTGTAACATCAGTCGCAACATTTCCTGTGGTCCTTCTGAGCTAATTAGCTCCTCAAACTCAGTGTCCACAAACTCATCCTCTGAGTCGATCTGTTCTATTTGATGAGATTCCGAATCATAGTATTCACTGGTATCGCTGTCATCATCGGAATCTGAGGTGGACGTGTTGTCCTCCTCGTTGACCGCCTCTCGATCCTGATTGGGTACTGCGCAACCACCTTGGTGGGCACGTGCGTCCTTCCAAGTGGTCGACGTTTCTCGTACCATCGTACCCGCACTCATTCTCTGCAGCAAATTTACCACTGTCAGTGGCAACACCTCTACATTGGTCCCAAGCCCATGCCTTACCTGGATCAGACCTCGTTCCACATTAACCACCGCTCCAATCTTCATTAGAAAGTCCAGACCTAGTAGCACATCGTACCCATCCGTGTTTATTATCATGAAGGTCATGGCACATTGTATGCCTCCGACTTTCACTTGTATCTCATCAACTCGGCCCAATGCCCAAGTGATCACTCCCGATGTGGTCTTGTAACTCTCATTTCCTGTCACAAGATGCATTATACCCAACTCTCTTACTATAGCAGCAGCCAGTATGGACATAGATGTTCATGTATCCACTAAACCTTCAACAATGCAATTGCTGATTTCCACAGGCAGATATAGAGTTTTGCTCCGATGCGTCTTATTGACGCAGATCTTCCTTAGTGACGGGAGTGTAGAGACCACTGACACTTGATTCTCGATGGTCTTCGAATCCCTTTTTCTCCTTGCCAGCTTTACCAAGCTCTCAAGGTGTTCCAGCTCTCCAAGAATCATGAGAATGGTTTCCATGGGAGATAAGGGGATCTTTCCTTTTATGAAATGTGACAAAATTTTGGACCTCACAGAAGCGTCCCTGTTCTCACCAACTCCCTCCCTTTCAACTTCAGGGATTGGCGCAACCCCTCCTGGTCCTACATCGACAGGAGTCCTTCTCCTTGGCACTCGGGTGTAAGAAAACAAATTTTCATTTCCACACAGCTTGTTAAGCTGCTGCTCGATCGCCGCTCCATCGTCAAGCAACACTTCTAAGAAATTCGCAGCTCCAGCTGTCAATTTCCCATCTTTGGGCTTCTTCCAGCATTTGTCTTCAGAGTGCCCCAGTCCTATACAGAAGGTACATTTGATTCCACAGTTCTCTATCCTATGCGACGTATTACACTTTGCACATTTTGGCCATGCTTCATTTAGCCTTGGACAGGTAGTGGCCATATGGTCCCCACCTTTACAGAACTGACATGCTCCAAAGACAATGGAAGAGGATGATGATTTTGGATCATGCGAATTCCCCTTGAATAAATGGATGATCGTGTTGTTCAACGCAGCAACTTGCTTCTCTACGTTGCTCTCCAACCAATTCTCTCTACCTCCGTTGCAGCTCCAACCAATTCTTCGATATCTGCGAACGTCCTCACCACACAGAGCTTTCGGATCTCTGGCCTTAATCTGGCCAGGAACCTCCTCTTCTGCTCTACGTCCTGTATCTTGCCCTTCCGAAATAATTTGTCTAGGCGTTCAAAATATTTTTGAACCCTTTCTTTGGGTTCTTGCTTGATGGTATCCATTTTCATTTGGATGTCATCAGCATCTATATTTTCGTACTTCTGCACCATCAGCGTCCGTAATTTAGTCCAGTTGGTTGGCACCGGCTGCAGCCTCCTAAACCACTCCTTGGCTCGACCCCGCAAATTCAGCTTGGCGATCTTGAATAGCTTATTAGCAATGAGATCGCGCACTTTGGCAGCCATGGTAAGTCGCTCCGCCTAATCATTCACATCCTCATGATTTCGTCCCCAAAATAACTCATCCATTCCCTGAGGATTCGTCATCTTCACAAAAGTTCAGCAACATAGCAAAATGCAGGACTCCTCTACACATAGTTCTTCAATTCAAAACAGATGCAAACAAAATTGATCAGAAACTCAACTACTGTAGCACAGTTTTGATTCTTGAAAAACAAATGTTGTCCGAATCATCCATCAAACTCGGACTGAGCACCCTCGGCTATCGGTTCCAGAGGCGCAATATTGGATGGAACAGTGGTGAAGTTCTGCTCATCCGTAGACTCTTGCTGGAATCTCCATTCTCCTTCCTCGCTTCGCCACACTTTCCAGCTAATGAGGCGGGATCTTGATCCGCCATGCTCCACCCGAAGCAAATGATCTCCTTCCTGAAATAAATCCTCCACACCGGGGATGTACAATCTCACAAAATGGTTAGGTGACACCACCGACTTAGGAATCCAAATATCCCCTAACCTCGGTACTGCACGCTGTTTCTCAGCATATGTAGGAGCAACTCTACGCAAGGTAGGAGGTGAAGTAAAAGTTGGCCTGTAAGTCTGAGGTCGATGCCCACCCCCTTGCTCCATCGATTACCTTTAACCAGACTCGTGCACGAGTGTAGAAACTACTATGAACTACTTCTACAACAATGTCTCCTACACGAGCTTCGTCAGGATCTATCCCTACAAGTCTCACCACTCCAAAGCCTAGAAAGCGCAAAATCACTGCTCCTCTCTGTGGTCCGTTCTGAACAATAAGGAAATCAAATATACCAACAAGTTGTTGCTCACGAATTTCCTGAGTCATCTGCTCCACAGGAATCCCCTCGTCACTAGACGAAGACATGATTTTCAACTATCATTCTACTTGAACATCTACAGGTTCTACCAAGGTTGGAAACACGGAACCATGCTCTGATACCAAAAAAAGAGGGTCCGAAAACACACAGCACACTCACTGCCCTCAACGAACCCAAGCGCCCATGTTCTCCTGATCTATTCCATACAGTTCAAACCTTTGATCTCACACAGCACTCTAACTGCCTACTCATTCTTTCAGACGAACATCACAAGACCCAGGGACGTACAAGTGCCTTGCATTCCACACAATAACAGAGCAGGTTTCGCCCAATCACACAGATGCCAGTCAGGGAACTCTTTCATTACATTTGCAGAATATGTACATTCCCCGAAAGCACAAGCTCACTTCTGCATTCGATGTTCACAAAAAAAAAACACCAAATTCCCAGTGCCGTTTACTCTCTCTCTTTCTCTCTCTCCAATTCTTTTGCAGTGGCTTGACCGATTGTCAGGCGCAGCGGAAAGTTCTAACATTCAGCCAAGCTACTCTCCCTCACCAAGCTTTCTCTATGCTCCCACACACATTCCCTCCTCTATCTCCCTCAATGCTCTCTAGTCTACCCGGCCAAAAATCTGCTTCTCCCCCCTTCACCGAACTTCTTTTTCTCCAAAACTCCGTCACACCCAACAGCTTTTTCTATTTTGTTCTCCACTTGGCTTCTCCATCAAGACTCCTCCTCCTTTTCCATTTCGGCGCATCAATGCAACTCCACTCCTCTTTGTCATTCGCGCCACCTTCATTCCTGTACACCTTCTCACACAAAACCTCCCATGCACAACCATGCAGCCATCATGGAGAAAACATCCGCCGCCAAAATCAGGACGGCTAATTATACCAAAGCAAACCCTCAAGGCCCGGGTGTTCACACTGCGTGGAGACCCACTTTTGTGTTACACCTGTACTTAGGCCCTTCTCCTATACGTAATTTGCTGGTCCCATACCATAGATTTATTTTTTTTGTTTTGAAACAAATGGAAGAATCCATTGCACCTAGAAAAGAAAAAGGATAACAACCCAGGCCAGGGGGCTGCTGGAATTCCAAAAAGGCGATGAAAACAGGGGAGAGGGGGTAAAATTTTTAATTATTCTATGTCTTGTGACCATAGGACATGGAATATTGGTTCAGGCCTAGGGTAAAAATTAAAACATTCCATGTCATGCAATCTAGGATCCAATTTGTTCTAGGCCCTAACAACCTATGGTCAACTTTGTCGTAGGCCTTGGATGGCTCATGACCATTTTGTCATGGTGGCTTGATCCTTAGGCCACAACATCCAAGGCCACAAGCTACCTTGTCCTGGCCCTCATGTAGCCTAAGGTCAGATTGCCCAAAATTGATCTTTTTATGTTGCCCATGAATGGGTAAGAATCATTTTTTCCTTACCTAAACATCTTCCTTTTGTTTTCTCTCCTTTGGGGTTGGGGGCTCTTGAGTACCTACCAACCTACCTAGTGTACCTACTTTCCTACCTACATATGATAAATACGCATCTACCTTGTTTACATAAGCTATTTCCATATTTAGGTTACCAACCTACCCTCTCACATAGGCAACCTACCTACATACCTATTCACCTACTAATGTACCTACCTACCTTCTTACCTACCTAGAATAAAGGTAGGTAGGAAGGTTCTTTCTTTCATTCTTTGGGTAGGTAGGTACAATAAGTAATGAATAGTGTGGTAGATTGGCAACCGACATGGATGGGTAGGTTGGTAACCTAAGTAGGTGGGGAAGTAGCTTAAGTAGGCAAGTAGGTACAGGAAGTAAGTTGGTAAGGAAAGAATCAATTTTATGCATTCATGGGTAGCAATTTTTATAAATTAATTATGGGCAATTTGACCTTAAGCTATTTGAGGGGTAGGACAAAATGGCTTGGGGTCTTGGGCATAGTGGCCTAAAACCCATGCCACATTGACAAAATGACCATGAATTGTCTAGGGCTTTCGAAATTGACCATAGGCGGTAAAGGGCCTAGGACAAAATAGATGCCATGAGGGGCCCCTCCCCATTTTCATGGCCTTTCTAGAATTTTGTACCCACCTAAACACCATGCAAGACCACATTAAACTAATGTGGTCACTATAATCAACATGGGCAATTAAAAATGAGGTCATTATAATCAATTGGGCAATTCATAATTCCATCTAATTTTACAATGGTCCCTTACACAAATGGTAAAATATGAACACCACAACCTATCCAAACATTTCGTGTATCCTTGCTCAACAAAAGGTAGAGCATCAATCATTTGGAAAATCTTCTCCCACTTTAACCTTCCATATTTGAAAAATAAAGTGGTTCAACTTTTACTGCTTTAAAACTTTTGGATGTACCACTTTAACCTTTAAAGTGGTTAAAGTTACAACTTTTGGATGTATCGCTTTAACCTTTAAACTTTTTTGTACTTTAAACTATGGGTTCTTTTTATTAAATCATTTATTAATTGAAAATCCTCTCCTACTCTAACCTTCCAAATTTGAAAAATAAACATCCAAATTATTATTTTCAATGAATAAATGACTTAATAAGAAGAACCCATAGTTTAAAATACAAAAAAATAATTTGATCATCAAAATCTTTTAATTCAAAAAGTCCTCCTTGATAGCAATGTCCCCATATCATATTATCATTGAGTTCATTATTCATTAAAGGCCATTATATGAAAATGCATTCAATTCATATTCATTGATTATGGACTATGATAGGTTTTTTTTTAATATTTTATAATTCCATTATGTTACAACAATTCAAAATTTATTTATGAAACTCATGCAATGTGATTATACCATATAAAAAATTGTATTGTTGAGTCCTTTCTCATTTTAATCATTTTTATTTAGTCATACGGATAAGTGGAAATCACAAAATCTTGCAAAAATTATGATATCATAACATTTTATGGACAATGTAATTGCTTTCCATTCATTTAACCAATCATGGCTTTGTGATACAATTGCATCTTTATATCTAGGAAATTGTTCATAATTAGTCTTTATTTTCACCATGATTTTTCCCATAAGTTTATAAGGTGTGCTTTTGTAATCCATATCTTATTTTGGGTTCGATGTAACGCAAAATCAAGGATATCACCTTTGCTTTATTCATGTTATCAAAACCTAGCGCAATGAAAATCTAACTTGCCACCACTACCCTAATAGGTATATTACTTCAAGCGCAACGTGCAAAAAGTAATCCACATTGGCAATTTCAATATTTCTGGGGCATTTGGATTGAAAGTAGTACACATGTGGATTTGAAAGGAGTTAACATGAACACAAGATTGCTCCCTTCTATATTGGAAACATATAAATGGTAAAAACCTCTAGTAACATCCATCTTGAAGTTCATATTGCCCTCTAGGATATGTTGGTTAAAAAAGTTGATCAAATTTGCAATATGGAACTTTATGAATTTGTTGTTAAGGATGATAATAATAATTGTGTGATCTAGGTGATACATGAGATTTTATTTTTCATTATAGCCATTTCCAAAATTGACGCGTTCCCAAGCTCCTTGATAAATTCAAATGTGAGTCTAAGGTGAAAATAGAAGAAAGATTAGGAATTAGGGCACGATCTTTGGCTCACAACACTTTTGGGGTAGAGGGGCATGTTGGAGCTCTGGGATGGGGTCTAAGAAGAGTGACAAGCAATTCAATCATTCACACGGACCTACACAAATGAAACCACAAGTTGGTTAGTGTGTAATTAAAGCACCTTTGGTGCACAGACGAGTTACGGGCAAACACAAACTCACAAAACTCACCACGGCCCGGACTTGGGGGAAGCCACCACCTTCCCCCTTATAGTATATAGTATACTTTGTGCATGGCCATAGGACCAGCACCCAATTATCCTTTTGTCCCAGGGGACTCCCAAATGGAAGTCCTGAAATTCCCAAAATTGGGACTCCCATGACTTTGGAGGCCCATAACTTTGTGTTCAAACCTATGATTGAGGTGAGGTTTAAAGCAAAGTTGTGGCCCTTGTCAAGAGCTTTCCAACGGTATGTGGCACACCACCTACACACAAGGAAATCAAGATGATTCCCAACTTTTAATGGTCAGAAGTCAAATTGGTAATTTGACTCGCGACCCTTCTTTTGGCCATAACTTATGTTTTAAAATGCCCAAATGGGTCATGCAAACCCATTTTAGACATCTAGGTTCCAAGAGTTTTCCAATGATATAAGGAGCTTTTCAATCCAATGAATTTTGGCCCTTGCAATTGCCCTTTGAAGATTTGGGAGTCCTTCACACTTTCCTACCTTCTTGGGAGCATGAAATGTGACTCCTTGGCTTCACTTTTGACCCACACTATTGCCAGCCCTTACCTTGGTCACGAGCCCAAAGCTAGGATTGTGACAAAAATAGTTGCTAGAATTAAAACAAAGTGTTTCAAGATTAAACCTTTAGGGTTCTTACAACAACCTTCAAGTAAAATTTTGTTAGGCTAAGGTTTGAATAGATGGATTTTATGAGCCTTAGTGGGTCTTGCACTAAAGGTTTTGAGTCAGCTTTGGACATCTCTCATTACATTGTTTTCACCTAACAACATTATGGGATTGTTACTAAAATTGGTGGAAGGAAGAAATCATTGGGTGAGGATTAAAAAACCTTTTTGTATGAGTATCACACGATCCAAGTTCTAATGATTGAAAGTAACCCCCCAAAAAAATAAAATGTTGAAGATCAAAAAAATTAACTATGAAAACAAATTTCACAAAATACCTATCTTATTAAGGCCCATAATTGAAACCCCCAATTCAAGGATGATGACACACATATTTTACTAAAACATACTACTAAAACCCCATACATAAGGAAATAATTAGAAAGAAAAAAAAGGGATACTTGAAAACATATGTTCAAGGAAGTAGAATATGACACAACCTTTTAAACCTTACACAATTAAACATGACCAATGTAACCTTAAAAGTTCAAAAAAAAAACCTTAACCACTATGTAATGTTTCTAATTGTAAGATCCTTTTGCGCAAGTTGAAAAATCACCAACTCCACCTACTTGTGGAACACCACCAAAAATGTTCAATGTAAACAACAAAAAAAAATGACTAGGTTTATAATCATTCTTAAAACCAACAAGCTTGCTTGATAGTGCAAAAACTTTCGTCTTCCTATCTCAATGTGTGACCCATTACACAACAAATTTTCATGATGATTATAACATTACTTTGCAACATGCCACCCAAGGGATTATGTGACCCACCATCCACTAGAACCCCATTATGTCTCATATATGTATTAAGTAACTAGTGTCTAGGCCTTAACTACCACCAATAATGAACACCCACTAGACATGGTGTCATTGAGTAGTGGGATGTGGCAACATCATTACTTTGTACATCCCATTGTTGCCAATAGTATGCCCCTAGACACCAATTCTCAAATGTAGTTAATTTTTTAACAACATAATTTCATAGCTAGTGGACTTTTGATAGGTAAATACTTGGTAGGAAACACCAAATTGCACCAATGTAATATACTTCTAAGTGTAATCAACACTTCATTACAAATGTTATATTGCAACAATATTTATTATTGAATGTTAAGGGTTGGTAAAAACTATAAAAAAAAAGGCATGAAAATATAGCTTATGACCCCCTTCCTTTGGACCAATGAGAAAATAACATATTGAATTAAGTTGTCCAAAAATTGGTTACAAATGAATCACAATTGAGTTACCAAGTTTCTACTTGAGTAACCTATCCTATAAACACTCCCACTTTCATCTCACATTACATAGGTAAACTATCTATGTAATTATATAAGTTTCATAAGTAAGTAGATAGGTGTTGTGAGCGATTATTATGTATGTAGGTAAGGCACTTGGTGATTACTAGGTAGGTAGATACATGAGCATAAAACTTAATATATAACTAACCACCAAGGTTAAGTATGGGACAAGAATACAATGGAAAAGTGTTTCCTTATACATTGACATACCATCCATCTTGCATTGTGCATTAGTGGGTGTTCATTCATTCTTGTCCTTTAAGTAGGCTTGTCTTAATCATCTTCCTTGAACTTTTTGGAATGTAATATGGCTTAATCATAGGTTTGAAAAAGGGTTTTGCTAAGCATTTTTTTAGCCCACAAATCATGAAAAAAACACCAAATATTCCATAATGAACTATGCCTAAACATGAGTGTAGCATTCTATGTAGAGCCATGTGATTTTGCCACAAGGTTTGATTGACATTGGTGTAATCATAGGGTAAATAAAACAACATTGTTTTTGCTTTATGTTTAGAAATAAGGTATGTTGAGAATTCAAGCTCAACTAGTTAGGTTTCATTGTTACTGGAGTAGGAAAGTAACTAGGTTACTTTCACAAGGTTGAATTACTTTCATTATTAATATTAGTTTGGTTATTTGTGATTTGATCTTTTAGTTAAATACCTTAGTGTTGATGGTTTGGTTCTCTTTTCTTCATTGCACAAGTTTGTGTATTTCATGTGACAAGAACCTTGAGGAGTTCTTGATATTATGTTTTGTGTTATGAACATCATGTTTTAGTTTCCTTTCAATAAAGATTTGTGTTTGCACTTGAGTAGATCTCCTATTTGTTAACAAGGTAATGGTAGATACCCAAGCATTTTCCCCTAAAAGATGATGGGTCTGAAATTGGTGTAAGATACAACCTTGGGGAATTTATTTTTTCCCTACTTGACAAAACAAGGATAACCATGCAAGGTGTGAAAAGACAAGCATGAACAAAGCTCATTAGGTTGTATTTAACATTTCCATGTGGAATCAACCACCTTTGCATAGGGCAATACAAGGCTTGCCCTTAAATAACCAAATCCTTGCACTTGTAATTGGTTTTAGTGTCTTATTCAAGTTATTTCTCATATTTTCCCCTAGTTTTGATATAGATGATCATCTGCCTATTCCAATCATGATGTGAATAAAAGGTGACAGAACATCAATTATGTTATGGAAGGGGCTTTAATAAAACCTATTACCATGTGATGGAATAACTTGCCACATTAAACATGATGTGTTTCTAGGTGGATTGTGCTTTAAACTTTCTTTCATTGGTAGTATTAAAAATTGAAAATTTGAAAGGAGAGTTGTGTTATTTCCTTGGCATTGAGGTAATCTAGTCCCTTAAAGGGATATGGTTACTACAAAGGCAATATGCCTTGAATAAATTGACAGAATAGGGGTTGACGGGTTGCAAACTCATCTCAATTCCATTGGAACAAAATGTGAAATTAAGTGTAGATGAAGGAGACCTTGTGGAAGATACCACTATGTACAGACGCATACTAAGGAGTTTGATTTACATGACCATCACAAGGCCAGATTTGAGTTATGCAATTGGAGTGATGAATCAATTCATGCAAACACCACGAAAGCCACATTTGGATGTAGTGAGGCGCATACTAAGGTACATAAAACATACATTACATTGTGGAATTTTTTATGAAACCAAAAGCCAGTTACAAGTACATGGATACATGGATGCTAATTGGGTTGGTAATGTTTTAGATAGAAGATCGACCAGTGGTTTCATGTTTTCTTTTGGAAGTGGTGTTGTTAGTTGGAGCAGTAAGAAACAACTAATAGTTGCATTATCAAGCACGGAGGCAGAATACAGAGGTGCAGCAATTGTTGCATGTGAAATATTTTGGTTACAAAAACTACTATAAGATTTGGGACAGTTAGTAGATGCTCTTGTTGTCATTTATTGTGGTAACATCAATAACATACTACTTGCCAACAACCCAGTTTATCATGCTAGGACAAAGCACATTGAGGTGCACTACCACTTTATTAGAGAAAAAATTCTAGCAAAAGAAATTGACCTTATTCATGTCAGTACCGAAGATCAAGTTGCTGACATTTTCACAAAGGCTTTAGGTATAGACAAGTTAAGGAAGTTTAGAAAAATGTTTGGTGTACTATAAATGGATTTGAGCTTGAGGGGGAATGTTTAGAATTCAAATTCAACTAGTTAGGTTTCATTAATTACTGGAATAGGAAAATAATTAGGTTACTTTCACAAGGTTGAATTACTTTCTTTACTTATATTAGTTTGGTTATTTGTGGTTTGGTCTTTTAATTAAATACCTTGGTGTTGATGGTTTGGTTCTCTTTTCTTCATTACACAAGTTTGTGTATTTCATGTGACAAGAACCT
>Ga0116229_10012882_pt1 | contig 11948 bp, 9 predicted proteins | sample S1TSphgellanicum_3_FD_87313 | JGI IMG/M metagenome (GOLD analysis project Ga0116229, IMG submission 87313) | Host-associated microbial communities from peat moss isolated from Minnesota, USA - S1T2_Fc - Sphagnum magellanicum MG | ecosystem: Host-associated > Plants > Peat moss > Unclassified... | reverse complement strand
TAGAGTGTCTCAAATCAAAACAAAAACTCCCCAACCATTGCCCTTAGTGCAAGATCTTCCAGAGTGCTCACATCCACCAAGGAAATCCAAAAGGCCAATTGAACAACTTTCTGAAAACCCATTAATTTGGTTCTGATCAACACACCAAAATTATACCATAATTAATACAATTATCATCCAATGGATTTTTATCTGTAGTGAGGGGCCCTTTGAGTGCAAGCAAAATCCCCTTTTTCTCTATACAAATTTCATCATTCTTTTGCCACCAAGCAATTGATATCATTACCATGTCACCGTACTCATGTCCTCTGGACCTAGAAGGCTAAAAATTTTGGTTTGTTGTGCATTTGATAAATTTCCCCTGGTTAGGAATCAAGCCCTTCATGTGGATGCATTTCTACTGCTGGAATGGTGGGTATTGCATTAGGTTCAAGATCAGCAGAAATCACAATCAGCTCATACTCATCGTGCTTTCAGTATTACTTGTATCACTCTTTATCAAGTTCAGAGGCCCAAAACAGGCTCAGACCAAACTTTTGCATTGGATTGAGTTTCTGTGTTTTTTGTGTTTCTTAGAATTTTGAAATCAATAAGGACACAGTCACATGATTGTGAAGCTTATTATCTGTGGTGCCAAGATTTAGTGGTAAACCATTTTATTTAGTTTTTACTCCTTTGAGGAACGAAGGGAGGGGAGTTGGTAATGGGTTCATAATTTTTAAGATTCGACTTTTGGTTCAGCAACCCAAGTTGTCTGCCCATGATTTCTGTGTTTGCAGTTGTCTTTGCTGAATTTGTGTAACCTGTAATTTTCTATTTTTGCAGTTGCAATGATGTTAATGACACCCACCCACCACCTTCGTGTATGACAAACCTTGCTGGGTTCACAGCTTTCTGGTTGTCCACAATTCCATGTAGAGAGCTTAGATGGATTCATCTCATCTGCTAAGTACTTTGGTTCCTCCAACCAATGATGATCATTTGATTTTGCATGCACAAGCAGAGTGTGAAGTAATCTATAAATTGTTGAGAGCATCTAATGTCAAAGAGTGATAACAACAGATACTGATAGCAGTGACTCATCCTGTGTTCATCTGTATTTGCAAATATGATTTTCACAAAATCAGGCTTGCAAAATTATTCTGTGCTACAACACCTTCTTTTGAGATTGAAAGCAATTTTAGAGATTGAACAATTTTTAGTTTGAGGTAATTATTACACTGCAGTAATTGAGCTTGACCATTGTTAGCAGGTAGCTGCTGTGAGTGCTGATCATGTTTTATTTTCCTAGTTACATAATTGACTCTCTAATCTTAGTTTTCATATATCCAACAACAAGAACTACTTGAGATTGCATTGAAATGGGTCAATCTCTCAGCGTTCTTTTAATGTTGCTTGTGTGCCATGAATTGCAAAGTGAGTATTCTAACTCTTTCATGATCTCAAGATCTCTCCCCTTCTAGTCTCCAAAGTAGCATTATGTTCAATCCTCTGGGAATACTGGAATTTCAACAGATCAGCTCAATGGAGACTTTTAAGTCTTGATATAGTTTTGTGTCACAGCTGAATGCTTTCAAGTTCACAAATTGCTCATACTCTGCCATTGTTCTCTAACTCAAATATTGCTTATAAGCAGCAGACTTAAGGATTGGAGACAATAACGATGCTCATACACTAGAGAAAGCTCAAGCAGCTCAGTTCAGGTAAAATGGGGAAAGCATGGCTAGCTCTAAGTCAAGATTCCCAATTCTTCCAGAATGTCCAGCCTTCATCATCAGCAGCAAGCAGAGTAGAGGACCAGTAGAAGCCTTCAGGAGACACCTTGTAGACACAGGATCCTGTCACAGCACAGGGCATACGATCCATGTAATTCTCCCCTCGCCAGACATTGAAGTCCTGGGTCAAGCTTTTCCAGATAAACTCACACCAGAAAGAAGTCGAGCCTTCGAAGTTGGGCATGAACTTGAACATGTAGTCTTCACCTGGATCAATCTGGTTCATACCCAGATCCGTGTCCCTCGAACGGCAGTGAATGAATATGGGGTCAGTACCCACATAGTTGAGAATGTCAACAAATGTCTCCTCGGTGCATTCAACGAGGCTGTTGGAAAGAACCATCATCAACATTGAACATGAGACAATGCTTGTCATCCACTGCAGTACTTGTCTTGCACAATATTTCTGATCTGCCATCTGATCTGCTTCGTAACTCCCTTGCTCCACTCAGTGTTCCTGCTGCTTAGATGTAGCGGCAAAGCAATGAATCCAACAAGAGCCAAGTGTCTCCTCTCAATTTTTCAAAAACCTGACAGCAAGAAGTAAGAAAGTTGTATTATCTGGTTGACAAAAAGAGATTGAAGGGAGAGAGACTTCAATAAGGGTAGTAGTGGAGGCTTACCTTGGAGCTGAAGGTGTGTGTAAGCTGGGATATCTTGAGAACAAGAATTATTGAACCTCAAGAAGGAGAGGCTGGAAATATCTCTTGATCCTGGTCTCCACATGTATATCACTCTAATGTTGCATGCATTGATGGGAGTACAAGCTACTAGCTGACTGTAATAGATGGCAAGATCCCTTCTTTTCCTCTTGGAAAACAGGACTGAATTCTTCATTCAGAACTGCAATCTTCAGCGATGCCTTCACTCTGTGAGTGTCCTTCATAAGGATGGGGTGGTGGCAATCTCATGAGTACTTAGCTCATCTACTTTAAAACCTACCCAGTTCCTCAACTACTGATTCCAGATTCTAAGTATGGCAGTACTGCAGATTTGATATCAAGGTAGGTCAAGAGCAGTTGGGTGTAGGGTGAGAAAAGTGGGTGGACCTGCGTGTTAGGTGGAATTGAATAGGGTCTGAATTGTATAGGAACCAAGTGCTCACACACACACACACACACACACACACACATGGGATCTTCATATTGTGGTGAAGATGATGTTGCATAGCTCATTCTGGTGGTCTCAGTATTATTTCAGTACTATTAGGATCTGATACTAGCAATTCATTACAGGACTTCCATTGAAAAATTGACTGTAGCTTGGGTTCAAATGCAAATTCTCAAACCAACACATTAATTTTGTACAGGAGTTGTACTGCTTTCACATGCACAAACACAGAAAAATTTGCTCCTTAGTTCAAGATCTTGTTTTTGTGTATAGAGGTTTGAGTACCTATTACAACAGGAACCTTCCAAAATCATGAGCAATGGGAATCAGGCAAGTTTGGGACTAAATCCTCATGGTCCCACCACAGCTTCCACGCTGCCAAATTGCAAAAGTGCATGCATGGAGCCACTGCATAGATGAAGCATGTGTATGACCATTTTCCATGACTTTCAAATACACATATTGCTGAAGCCACATTGAAAAAAATTGTTCAAAATTGGAGATATTAGGCAAGAAGTTGAGGAACATCTTGCTGTACAAAAAAGTTCAAAGAACTCAGAAATTTGACAGATTCACATCAACAGGATCTGGATGCATTAACGGGATTGATGTCATTTTTAACACAAATTCTTAATATAAGTAGTGTACATTTAATACACAGTGGGTAGCACCCATATGCCAATTTTCAGCCTAACCTAGATGCCCAGCAGAAAATTCCTATTGGTCAGTATTGCTGTAGACATGGGTTCATTTCTTCAGTGAAGGAAAACAAGTTTCTTGAGTTCTTTCATGACCTGCAAAGTCCCTCCCACACACTGCTTTGAATTGCTCTAAATAAAAAAGAGCTTTGTCATGTCTTGAATCATCTATCTACATGGATCCATCCGTGGTGCCCATACTCGGAAAGCAAGAGTTTTAAAAATGCTTCAACCAAAATACAGAGTCAGGATGAACAAAACTTAAGATCATCATCATCAATCATCTTTTGAACTGCAGCGATTCCCTCATCAAAAACAGTGTGATGATCTATCTATCTATCTATGTAGGCAAATTTGCCATCAAATGACTTGTGCTATGGTACAACAATCAAGGGACCTGCTCCCTAGCAAATAATGAGCTTTCAAACCTCAATCTGCACCCACATGAAAAGGAACAAGAGGGTACTTGCTTCTCTGTACAGCAGCAGTAGTGATGTACTCAAAACCTCTTGAAGAGCATCTTTAAGACTTTCCACCCTCCAAGAAGGAAGTTCAAAAGAAATGCTGCTGCATCTTATCTAATTGCTTTGGCATGGAAAGGAATGCTGCATCAATCTAATGCTTGGCATCAGTAAAGAACTGATAATAACAGTCTCAAAAAACATGATTTGCAGATTGATTGTCTAAACTCCAGAATTGTCTCAGAAAACACCATTCAGCAGACTGAGTGTCCAAGCTCCCTCCAGAACTGACAATCATCATTGTCTCAGAAAACATGATTTGCAGATTGATTGTCCAAGCTCCCTCCAGAACTGATGGCATTGATCATCAGCATCTCAGAAAGCAAGACTGGCAGATCAACTGTGACCCAAGCTCCCTCCAGAACTGACAATCATCATCATCATCATCATCATCATCATCTGAGAAAACACGCTTTTGCAGATTGATTGTCCCAAGTTCCAGAACTGAGAAGATGATCATCATGTTTTCTGAAAACATGGTTTTGCAGATTGATGATATTCAAACCTCCAGAATGGACAATCATTGTCTAAGAAAACCAATGCAATCCTTGATTGATGATTGTCGAAGGCTCCACTAACAGGAAGAGATGGTGCTGGAAGAACACAATCCATCATGTTCTACTGTGATAATGTCATGTAATCGGATTGAAGGGTCAGTGGCCAGGTATGTGGGCACGGGCTTGGAGCTTGGTACGACCGGCAATGGTGCATCTTCACTCAAAATTTGCATCACATGTCGCATTGTGGGTCTGGCATCAGGATCTGGATGTGAACAAAGCAGACCAACAAGCAAGAATTTGGTGACTTCCTCAGCATTATGTTGAGCTCCTAGCCTTGGATCCACTGCCTGGAGCAACTTTTGCTTTTGGTGCAAACCCCAGACCCAATCCACCAAAACAATCTCATCAGGAGGAGTTGCTGCTCCCCTTTGGATGGGTCGGCGTCCGCACACAATCTCCAGAGTCACAGCACCAAAACTGAACACATCCGATTTCTCAGTTAATGTTCCAACACGTGTGCTTTCTGGAGCCATGTATCCAAAAGTGCCCACAATTTCTGTTGTTTCTGGGGACTTGTTGTGTTCACTCAGGCGAGCAAGCCCAAAATCACCAAGGCGTGCATTGAATGAAGCATCCAGCATCACATTGCTAGCCTTCACATCTCTGTGCAATACTCTCTGTTCACATTCTTCATGCAAGTAGGTGAGAGCAGCTGCAATTCCTATCACAATCTTGGATCTCCTCTCCCAACAGAGCACACATTCCTCCAGATTTGCAAACAGAAGCTTGTCCAAGCTTCCATTTGGCATGTAGTCATAGACCAAAAGAAGCTGACCCTTACCATGGCACCAACCTTGCAAGGGCACCAGATTACGATGCCGCAACTTGCTGATAATTGAAAGCTCAACAAGAAACTCCTTCTTGCCTTTGGAGTCTCCCGAAATGCACTTCACTGCAACCATAGCTCCATCATCCGGCATTACCCCTTTGTAGACGCTGCCAGAACCTCCCATTCCCAGCAACCTCTGCGAGCTGAAATCCTTCGTCGCCACGCTGAGTTCCTTGTAGGTGAACTTCCTTGGCCCGCTGATCAAGCCGCTCCCGGAATCGTGGTCGTAGTAACTCGGAGCAAGCGCCGAGCAGAGCTCCATCCGTCGCAGCAGCTTCCGTTGCACCACCACGCACAACCCTACTGCCAAGGAGAGCGTCAACAAACCCCCGACTCCGATGCAAAACCCCGTGACCAGCACCTCGACCTGACATTGCAGCTTCTCACGCCCCCGGCACTTTGCACTGGCGGTACCCACAGCTGCGGATGATCCCGCACCCGCCACCGGGTTTGCAGCAGCAGCAGCTTGTACTGGACTGGGTGGGAATGATGCGACAACAGGAGGAGTTGCAGCGGCTGCTGGCAAGGGAGAAGGAGAACCCACAGGAGGCAAACCTGTTGCAGTGAAATTCCAAGAGTAAACAGTGTGAACCTCGACGAGAGAGCCAGTGGCAGCCGAGAATCCGACGTACATGTACTCGTCGAAGAGTTGGGAGAAATCCACAGTTGCATTCAGCAATGGGGATGAGGGCTTCTGCAGCGAGTTTTGCACGAGTCTGACCTCGAGAAGCTTCATCCCCGCGTCATAGTCGATCCATGCCGTGAGGTTAGCACCCTCCGAGAGGTTGATGCCCGCGCCCGCCCACGCATCCACAGAGACGGACGACACCATCGTATCGATGTCGATGCCGACGTGATTTGAGTTCAGGTCCTGGAATTTGGGGTTGTCGTAGGTGTCGAACTCCACGGCGAAGGTGCGCGAGCTTGGGTTCCCCAGCGTGGTCGTGTTGAGCACTCCGAGCCAACCGCCATAGCTTCCGATGGAGCTGTCGTCCGGGACGATGATGAAGGCGAGACCATCGCCGGCCGCCACGCCCGTCAAGGACTGGATCGAGAATCCGAACACGGTCTGGAACGAAGCTACGGTGTTGGAAGCCGGGTCCCGCAAGCGCACCATGTTGTTGTACAGCGCTCTGCCTACACTGAAAGTCACGGGTAGCACTGTGGAGTCCAGCGTGAGCTCCAGGTCCCCTTGACGGATGAAGGAGGAACCCAACAGACACATATTCTCCTGCGTGAAGTCGTGGATCATGGAGAATGAAGTGTCCTGTGCTAGTACCCCGATCGTAAGAGAGTAGAGAACACATGTCGTCGAGAGCAGCAGCAGCAATAGACTTCTGTTAATCATCGTCACTCTGCACTGAGCTGCTGCTGCTGCACGCATACAACATCGATTCCGCCGGCTCTTCTGTTGGTTTTCTCCTTCCATACCAGCTAAGTTGATCAGAGATGGATCCACACAAGATACCTATTCGAATCTCTAAGCTGTGCGGTCGAGCTCGCTGCTCTTGTAAAGCTTCAGCTCACTGATGTGGGAATTGAACTCGATTCTCAAATCCCAACAACGTCACCACCACCAGCTAGCTACTGTACCAACTGCTGCAGTAGCTGAACTAGAATCTCAGGTAGAAAGAGAATGCCTGCGACGAAGATATTGCCGAGCGCCCGCGAGACCCATTTTGTGAATGAAGAAAGCGCAATACAAACTCCACACTGCAAGCTCGACCACGCGCCCACAAATCACACTTGCAGCTTGTTCAGCTCCAACATATATATAAACTCCGCCGGCTTAGAAAATTCCGCATCGATCTTACCAAACCAGCTGAGACGCTCAGCACAGCACTACCTACAGCGCTATAATACAAGAGATTGCAGCAACAAACACCAATTCAGAACCTCCTGGTCCAAAATCACAAAAAAAACACGCAAATTCATCCGGCACATGCATACAACACCTTCCCCAAAACAAAACTCAAAAAAAAAAAAACACAAAACAGAACAGAACCACAGTGCAGAGAAGAAAGAAAAATCAAAACTAGCTGAATATAAGCTGCAGGCTACAGAAGAACAAGAAGAGAAGCTGCCTCAGGCTTCTAAAACAAAAAGCTCACTCCAAAAAATCCTCGCGGCTACAACGTGATTAGTTAACGCCACCATTGTTCCGAGGAGAGCTGCAAGCGGGGGTGTACAAAGAAGTTCTGGAGAAAGAAAGCGCAAGGAGGAGAGAAGAGACTTCCTACCTACATGAGAAAAGGAAAAGATTGAAGTTGCAGAAACTGAGGAGGCCAAAGACAAGTGGGACCCGGACACAGAGAGAGAGAGAGAGAGGCGTGAGCAAACTTGTTGTGTCAGAGACCCGTTGAGATCCACGCCAGCAGCGCCACTATTTACTGCAACAGTTCATCTGGATTGTTTATATTCTTCACCCCCACCAGGTAGGTTGTTCTTCTACAGAAAGCGGACAAAACAACTCTCCTCTGATGACAGAGAAGAGATAGCAACAGAAAGCAACTTGGCTATTCCTCCAGAAAGCAAGCTGCATCTCTGAGCGAGCGAGAGAGAGAGAGAGAAAGCACCTTGGCCACAACAGAAAGCAAGCAAGCAAGCAGCTGCTGAAAGAGAGAGAGAGAGAGTAGAGAGACTGCAAAACCAGTCTGCAAAAAACTGTCCATCCTTCCGTTTGGACAGACAATAGCTACTGTCTTTGGGAAAATGTGCCCATTTCATAATTCAGGTACTCTCCAGTGTAGGTCTGGTATATAGTCTGGTCTTTGGCTCTGGTAGGCTATGGTATTGAAGGATCATGCATCCTACCAGGTCGGTATGGCTCTAGGCAAGCCAGCAATACCAGCCTTGTACCAAAATCAAGCCTTGGTCTGGTATATAGTCTGGTCTTTGGCTCTGGTAGGCTATGGTATTGAAGGATCATGCATCCTACCAGGTTGGTATGACTCTAGCATACCAGCCTTGTACCAATATCAAGCCTAGGTCTGGTTATATAGTATGTGCATGGGCTATTGTAGTGTTGGGTGCTTCTCAGAATTAGGGACAGATACCCACTGGTTATCAACCTGTGTATACGCGCCCCCCCCTTACCCTCTGGTTCTTAAAATATTCCACGAATTGGTTTTGGTATATTACCATGGTTCTCAAAAGTATGAAAAATTCAAAGACCTGTCTATTTTTTCATGAAAACTATGGGTTCTTCAAAGGTTTTTGAAATAACTGGAACCATCAGTTCTTTTGATTTTGAATGTTTTTTCAAAAAATCGGAACCGATGGTTCTTTGATATTCTAAATTAAAGAACCACACAACACTAGTTTATTGCAGTATTGAGCAGTAATGAGAAACAAGGGCAGATACCCAACAGTTTTATAAACTGGTATATGCACTAGACCGCCAGGGATGACCACACCAAATATCCAGGGCCCGAATGAACCTCTAGAGGTCAGGGGCTCAAACAACCTTGCGGATGAAAGAATCAGCACCTCCAAGTTCTTGCATGTTTTTTTGCTTGAACTTTTGTTAGGTTCATCTCAAAAGGAGTTAGTTCTTTCATCTCATGAGTTATTTTTCTTTCCTTAGTTGATGATGTGATCTTTGTTGTTTGTCAGTGATCTTTTGTTTAAAGGCTTTTTTTCTCATGTGCATGCTAAAGTACAAATTTGATGCCCATGAGTCTGTGGGTGATTTTTTCTTGCTCACAGATGTGAAAGAAGGTGCTACACACAAGAAAATATACAAATATCCCTTAGTAGAAGGTGAATGGTTTTCCAAGTGAATCGACTTGTTGTAGCAATATGTTTTAGTGTTGTACATATCAACACAAATGATCAAGGCATAAATTTTTTGATACAATGCATTGCAAAAAATTCAAAAGCTTTGGTTGTGTTCCCCAACTCCATGCAAATATATAGCATAATATAACTTAGGGTGTAACTTAAGGCATAATAGCTTACAATACCTTAAGGTTCAATACCTTAGGATATTTAAAGCAATAACATTAAAAAAAATTATTTATTATAGTGAATTACATCAATTAATAATGAATTATGTAAATTAGTAATGAAAAATGATGATTGCATATTTAACCATATAATGACTTAATTTTAGTCAAGGTGAAATCACTACGGTGGGATGAACTTATTTCATTTTTAAGATCTCATAATAATAAGTTAATGAATTAGACCGCACTTTTGCAATATTGAAAGTTAAAGGAAGGTGTGAAAATTTCAAGATGGGTTAAAACAAGCTCCTCAAAATTGAGCTCACAAACATGTGAAAATGCACAAGAGAAGAAGGCAATTTGTGCATTTGGAACCAAATGGGTTATAGATTTGGCATGAACTCACTTAAAATTCACACACACAACTTGGACTTGAGAAGGATCACCACTTCCTCCTTTATAATATGCTTTATGATTGCTCGTGAATGTTGCATTGAAATGACCAAAATTCTCAAGAGTCTAAAAATGGATTCCCAAAATTAGAACACATAATGTTCCAAATTTTGAAGCTTCTTAACTCCCTCAAAACAAGTATTTTTTGAGCATGCAACCATGATATCTTGTATTTCTTATTGTGATATTTCCAACATGTGTTTGAATTGGAGGCCATTTGACTATTGTTTCTCAAGTTTTAATGGTCCTAAGTCCAAATCTTTCTTTTGGCCATAACTCTTATCTCACAATTCCAAATGGAAAATGTGAGCCCATTTTTTACATTTATGTTTCAAGATCTTTCTAATGATATATTGGAGGCCCAATTCAGACCATGTTTACTACATGCATTTTTGTATCATAAACTTGGGACACTCCAAAACTCTAATTCTTAAAGTGATTCCCACTTCAAGGTGTTTGGGATTCACTTCCTTTGCATCATCCCAACTTGTGAAAGTTTATTTCCAGGTTCTTAAGACACCATTGTGGTTCAATTCTCTTGTCATGAGCCTTTAAACCTAATCACATCCTATTTTCACTTGGAAGCATTCAACTTACTCCAACTTGGAAGGACATTTTGTGTTCTTCCCAAGAGTTGGTCATGCACCCAAGTTAAGGTCATGACACATATGATATCAAGACACTTGTTGTCTTTCATTATGCCATACAATTTCTAAAATTGTTCTCAATAATAAAGGTTATAAACATTGTGATTTGCATGACATAATTCTTCTCTATATTATTCAAGGCAAGTACTTTGGAACTTAACAATGGCAATCCTTCATCGAAGACAAAGTGAGATTCTTGTGTGATTCATAGTGGGTGCCATTTGTGGATGATTACGTAAGCATGGTTGTGTTAAATATGATGAATCAAAAGAAGATATTATTGTTGTGAATATGCTTAGGGAACTAAATAGTTATTATAAGTGTGCAACTAGAATCCACTAGTTTGCAACTTCACTTATAGCAACTATCCTACATGTCACCATAATTGTGAATGGTAATAGTTGCATATCTCATTAAATTTGAATAACTTCAGATTTTAATCATACATGTGACTATAATTTATGACTATTATAAATTCAATTGAAATTTTTGATGAAAAAATGAACATATGTCATTCATTATTAAGGACACCCATTGACGAAGTTCCTTAAACCTAAACATGATGTCCCCCAATGTAGGCTAAACTAAACTAAGCTAAGTAGCACAATTGCTAAAAACCATGTGCCTAAAATCCCTCTTCTAAACCCTACCAATGGTAAAAATAAATTCATGCAATTTCTTTTTGCTTACAATTATTATTTAAATTTGGAAAAAGGTTCGAATTTACCCAAACATCAAGGGTGATGGTGGAACAATGTGCTAATCATCCTTCGTCTTCTTTTCAACATCCCTTAGTGTCCCTATCTTCTTTCCTTGTTATCTTGTGGTGTATCCCATTGTTTCTTTGGTGTTATTGTTGTAACTTGCATCTCAAAATGGCCTAACACCTCCCACCATTTTTTTGTCCTTGATCCAACATTGTTACATATTGCTAATGTATCCCAACATACTTCTTATTGCGTCTCATCACCCATGCCCCCCCCCCAAGTTGTCCCCAAGTTGTTCAAGGTTGCCTAAACTTAAACAAGAGATCCCCCAAATTAAGGACAACAACACCCCTACTAGTTAGGATAACTAAGGTGAGCTAGGTAAACTAGGTAGGGTAAGGTAAGGTAAGGTAAGTAGGGTATAGTAGGATAAGGTATGTTAAGGTAAGTAAACTAAGTTATGAAACACTACTAGCTAAGTCAAAGAATACTAGCTATGCTAAGTACCTAATACTTACCTATTTAATATTTTACCTACCTAGGTAGGTAGGTATATAGGCCAAATGCAAAATTTCCACATGACTAAATCACCATCACATATCATCAAACATGTGGCATCATGTGACTATCCAAAATCTAGTCACAAATTTAGGTGCTGAAAAAATCCACATAAGCTACAATGTGATATTTATCAAACTAAC
>Ga0116229_10012881_pt1 | contig 11948 bp, 7 predicted proteins | sample S1TSphgellanicum_3_FD_87313 | JGI IMG/M metagenome (GOLD analysis project Ga0116229, IMG submission 87313) | Host-associated microbial communities from peat moss isolated from Minnesota, USA - S1T2_Fc - Sphagnum magellanicum MG | ecosystem: Host-associated > Plants > Peat moss > Unclassified... | reverse complement strand
GGGGGGGGGGGGGGGGGGGGGGGGGGGGGGAGTCCGGCCGGGGGGCGGAGGGTGCGGAGGGGAGACAAGACAACCAACCCTGTACCAAGGTACCATACGCCCAGGCAGAGTTGCCGTACCGCACTTCCATACCTCCTCGTTTCTTTTATTCTAAAGCCCTCATGGAAAAATTTTAGTGTATTTGGAGGCCTTGTGATAAACAGGAATTTTTCCTCTGCAAAAAAGAAAAGAGGGGTGTCAGATTTTTTAGCTGGCCAAACATAATAATAATAATAATAATAATAATAAAAAAAAATACCCAAGATGGTCTTTACGCAAAGTAAGGCCTTCAGGGGTCAGACAATACCAGTATTGGGCCCCGCCTTCACCTCAGGTGGGGCCCCTTTACTGGTAAGGCCTGGGCTGCTGGGCAGGCCTTACCCTACAATAATTTTTTTGGTGGTCTTAAAAGTCAAAAAATGCTACAGGTTCTTACAAAATAGGTTTCATGGAATCATAAGTGTGGTGAGAAGCTTGGCCAAGAGTAGGCTATGGGTGTCAATAATCAATCACATGGGGATCAATAAATCGATCGACACGGTTGATTAGTTTTCACCTAGTCTCTACTTAAGAAACGAGGTTAATGTGCAAATGGAAAGATGTTTTACACTATGGACAACAAACAAGTGATGGTGTTTAACATTATTGACTAACACAATTGAATTTGAATAAACATGCACGCGTGCACGCACGCGTGTGTGTGTTGTTTATTAAATTGTTGGTGGTTGGAAAGCTAACATTTTCTGGGACTAAAGAATGTGAAAGGAACAAATAAGCCATCCACATAAATTGACGAGAGAGAGAGAGAGAGAGCCAAAGGATCCTACTAGCCTCTAGAGTACCATTTACGATAGTGGGGTTAGTCATCAAATGGTGTTCATTAGAAGAGGCTAGTCTATTGAGGTTGAGCTTAGTATGTCCCTCAAAATGATTCAAGGCTTTGGTGTTGTTGAGCTTCATATATAGTTTTATAGTCAAATTTGGCTACATTTGCTTACATCACAAAATTGAAAAAAAAGAAAAGAAAATGAAACACTGAATCTGACTGGTCCCCATCAACAGTGTGAAATAACTTAAAACAGGTTCCTAAGAGCATCCCCACCGCTGCTCACTATGTGACCCTCCACATTAAAATCAGGTGAAGAAAAGTCAAACACATGCTGGTTTGGCTCAGGAAAATGATTTTTCTCCTGCATATTTGCTCAGTTTGCTGAGGTTGGTAAATATTGCAGCAAAGCTGTGCACCTGCTAGAGAACAATGTAATAAACAGGATCTGACTGCTGCTCCCTGTTTTTGATTCGCCAATCATAACGCTTGGTGCAAGTGGTTTGCTATTAGTAGTTCCCACCTATTTGCTGTCCTCGGTTTTCAGTTTTAGGGGTGGAGTTGCAAACCGGTAAATAACTAAAACTTGGATGTGAGAAATAATTTTTCCAGGGTCGCCTACTGAGCACCGGTGGGGATGCTCTAATTACAACTAGTTTAATTAATTAATTAATTAGTTATTGGAAATCTTCAGTTCAGTTTAATGGTTTCAATATGTTGAAATCGAAAAACCTGCTCACATTGGTAATTAGTAATTACCCATGTTCGGTTGGGTGCCCACTTTGGGATGGGTATTGTGTAGAGCGACAAATACTTGAAGTTTTTCAAGCTGATTTTAATAACTGAAAATCAATGGGTATCACATTATGTGACGCTTGTTTGGTGCAATGGTTTAGATCTCATTATTATCTCGATAACCAAGTTAAAACCAATGGTTCTCTTGCTAGCAAAAACTGACCGACTTGAAAATTGACCAACTTGAAAAAAGAAAAGAAAAGAGAATTAAAAAAAAAATTCAGCAATTAATTATTCGTTCTAGTCTCAATTAATAAGAACTAGATTTGGATCATGCTAGTTTGCAGGATCAAAATTGAAATTGGAAGTAAAAATGTTTTTGGAGGAAGAATTGGACAATTCCAAAAGAAACTCAAAACTGAAATTATAAGAACCACCCAACATTGGTATTACTTATTAGGATGTAGTTATGAATGTAACATTGGTAATTACTTATTAGGATGTAGTTATGAATGTTGGTCAATTTTTCAATTTCAAAATAACTTTCAATATTGGTTTTGATATTATTATTATTATTATATTATTTTTGCTAGATTCTTTGGCTGTGAGATTGAACTTCATATTTCCAAACCTTACAATCTCGATTTCATCACACTTTTTCAAATTCAAGAACATCTAAGTCTAGTTCAAGAACTTGTCAACGTATGTAGTTGCTAATGTTTGACGGTTATTTAGTTTTGACTCACTAATTAAGCCGGTTACCAAAGAACTTGCCAACACGGGTAGTTACTAGTGTTTGCCGATTATTGAGTTTTGACCTGGCTTTTATCAAGCCAATTATTAATAACTTACCAATTGGATCTTGTTGATTTTTTAAATATAATTGATTTAAATATAATTGGATGACCAATCTTTAAACATTAGTTTTTATAATAATAATAATAATAATAATATGATGAAAGCCTTTATTACTAGCTAATAATTTACATGACAACAAGCAGTTATCAATTAGTTATTTGACAACTTATTCAAAGTTAAACAATTTATTTGATATTGGTACTTGTCTTGTTTTTTTTTTTTTAAAGAAATAAAAAAACCTAATTGGTTGTTATTTTAAAAAGCAATATCTAGTCAATGTGTTGATAGGTTCTTGAATTTTAGCAAGTCCAAGTTAAGTTATAAAGTCAGGTTCTAAGGTCTCTAGATCGAAGGTTTTTAATTTTTTTTTTTGAAATCATCATTGGGACCTAATCAAAAAAATTATTTATTTTATAAATTGAATTAAAACCTGAACCAAAGGTGTTTTCCCATTTTTAAAAAGGTTAAAATTTTTAGATACATAAATACAATGTAAATAAATAAGTACAATTTTATTGAAGAAAATATAAACGTTAGCTTCACATTTTAAACAAATTATTGCATTTGATTAGTTATATTTAATTAATATTAGATAACCTTTATTTTGGAATGTGTGTTTTAGTTGAACAAACTTCATATATATATATATTTGGATTGAGTTGTGTGTAATGGAGATGGAAACATACTTCTTTACAAAAATGACCCAGAATCAAAAGTTTTAGAAATTCAAATAACTGGTCTCAAAAATCAAAAGGTTTCATCTCAATTTTTTTAATTAAAAAAAAAGAAAAAAGGAAGCTAAAACTGGGATTGAAGGTTCATTTTAAAATCCAGAATTGAACAAAAGTGGTAGGTAGATGAAGGGGGGGGGGGGGCAAATTTTGATCCCCGGAGCTGCATTTATGTCTACATAACCGGACTGATACCCGGACACCCACAGGCCGCTCGCCCACCACCTTGCAGCATTTCGCATGTGCGCCTTCGTCGCCCCCTCGTATATAAAACTCGCAAAATCCGTTGCGCACTTCAGGCACTCGCAACTCTCCTGTCTCTCGCGCGCTCTCTTTCTCTCTCTCTTGCGCGCTCCCGGTCTTGTATTCTTGGCTTTGAAGTCAGGGAGTTGTGGGAGGCTCGCAGCATCCCGACGTGTTTGTGGAGATTGGGGCATTTGGTATTATTACGTTTGCTGCAGCTGTAGTTGTGTCCCTTTGGAATGACAATCTTCTGAAGAATAAGTTGTTTGTTTGTTTTAGGATTTTGAATGTGGCTAGAAGGATTAGGGTGAAGCAGAAGGATCATCTTAGCGAGAGAGGTTTTTTCTTTTCTTTTCTCTTTTCTTTTTTTCTTATTTTTTTAAAGAACTTTTTTTTGTATTTATCATGGTGATCACTACAGTAAATTGCAGATAGATCTAAGTTTGTAGTGCCGTTGTTGTTACTGCAACAGGAGGATCTTTTGAGGGGATTTATTTTGGGTATTTTTGAGTTCTGAAAGGAAGGTGGGTGGGAGAGTCGCGACGAGGTCGAGTGTTTTTGGTATTCGTTTGAGAGCGTGGCGGTGAGATTCATGGCGGCCGGGGGATTGAAGAAGACCAGCAGCAACCCACTGTGTTTGAGTTCGGTGAACCACATTTCGCGCAACTGCGTGGACTTGGAGAAATCGGTGGAGTTTTATGAGAATGTGCTAGGTTTTATGCCCATCAAGAGGCCTGGTTCCTTCGGCTTTGCTGGAGCTTGGTAAGAAGATAGGCTTCTTCGTTTCATGCGGCAATTTGAGACTTAGGACATCTTCCCATTAGGCTGTTGTGATCACAGATCCAATCGAAAGTGACTGTCCCTGCAGCAAGAAACAAGGTCCTATGTAAGTGGCTTTCCATTAGATTGCTGTGATCACAGCACACTGTATGTGTTTGTGATCACAACAGCCTGATCGAAGGAGACCCTTAGGAAAAAGCACCATATGGGTCTGTCACTTTTATTGACTGCAAAGTCTACATCAGGATGTTGCAAGCTTTACAACTCAAGAGATGCTGCTGCTGAGCCAAGAGTGTTGCGTGCATTTGTGACATCTGACTGTTTGTTTGCAGGCTGTATAACTATGGCATGGGTGTCCATTTACTGCAAGTAGAGGAGGATATTGAACTCGCCATTCAGAACAGAAACAGGGAAATAAATCCCCGTGACGATCACATTTCATTTCAGGTACTCCCAGCCTCGCACAGATCAAGATTATCATGTATCTGGGCCACCAAATTCGTTGCTTGCTGATCTCCTGTTGCTCGGAATTCAATTCTTGAGGTTCAAGCAAATTTTGTTATGGATGATTACTGTATTTGAAACGAGGTTTGTGCTGTGGGATCCAATCCAACAGATTGCATGAGCTTTTTTTTTTGAGACCCTACTTTGACATTTTTGGCCACCACCCGTCAACATGATATAAGACACTGTGTCTTACTTCTGTGAAGTCATAGATATCTAGAAAATAGGAGAGAAACCTGAAAGAACGCCTGTCTTTGGGGGTATCAGATTCCAGTCCTGTCAACCGAGGTTTTGGGGGTTCCCTAGAGTCACTAAAGTATTCAGGAGTAAGGGGATTCCAGAAGATTTCTTCTTCTTGGAAGAGCTTTCAATTTCTTGAGGGAAACAGTCGGATTCTAGGGCTAAATGATGTGTGCATGTTTGAAAGCAATTAGTAGGACAAATGTCCCAGATGGTGAGGGAGCAGTACTGTCTGTTATTTTTGGATGTACTTCCAGGAAATGTATTTACCCAATTGAAGTTGTAACATCACATGAAGAATGCCATTCTAATTTGCACTTCCAAAGAGGGTTATGGGTTTTTTGTAAAATTCAAGAATCTCTCACAGCATGCTCTTCTTTCGTTAATGTTGTTGTGGGGTTCTGAAGAAGAGAACTTTTATGGATGTAACTGTCTTTCTGTTTTGTGCAGTGTGAGGATATTGTGCAGGTGGAGAACGATCTAAAAGAGAGGAATATTAAATGCACGAGGCGGGTTGTCGAGGAGGGTGGTATAATGGTGGAGCAGCTGTTCTTCCATGACCCAGATGGGTTTATGATTGAAGTCTGCAACTGTGATAAACTGCCTGTGGAGCCACTGACCTCACCAGCATGCAACTCAAGAAGATACACTAAACCCTTCAAAACAACAACACACACCTTGGCTAGTGATTCATTCACCCAACACCTCCAAGGTGATTTCAGAACTAGTAATGAGCAGTATGCCATGTATGTATGACAGCAAAGTTGCGCTCAAATATATATTGCTCTGCAAATTCTTTCATTGTGGGCTATGGTGATGGCATGAAATACTGAAACCAATACATAACTGAAATTACTAGTGGCTTAGGACTTGTGCTTCCTATATAGAATAAAGAATATAGAATAAGGTGTAGAATGCAGGTAGCTGGAAAACACCTTCATACTAGCTCAAGCTGGCAATGACTGGTGGGAACCTCTTCCTAGCATAGTAGATAGTAGACATGTCCAGCAATATTAGAATGGTCCTATGGATTCAATACAAAAGATGCGGATACTTACTGCTGAATAAATGGGGTTTGCTTGATGGACTAGTGTACTGTATCCAAAATAATGCTCTTGTGGAATCAAAAGTGGAATGGTTACAAGGCCAGGTAGTGATATTACCTGATAGAGTTTTTGTTTTTGATCTGGTGTTTTAGTATGATGCATGGCAAAGGTTTTTGTCTCTTGAATTTGATTGCAATGTAACAAGTTGAATCGTTTGTGGGTTATTGTTGAAAGTTCATATAGGTGATAATGCACCAAATGAACTAATGTTTATTATGATGGGTCGATTTCTTTTGTTGAACAAAACAGAGATTTGGAATTTTCTATCATGAAAATAATCATAAAATTTTTTCCAATTGTTATGTAATCTATTGTAATTACTAATTATGATAGTGAGTGGGAAGTGCACATTACATAAGAGTGCACTGTCACCCAAGGGATGAACAGAATTTGTGGGCCCCTGCATTACCACTACTTTTAGTTTGCTCACCAACTATCCATCTGGCATCATATGCTTGTGTGCATTCAACAAGGGTTCATGCATGTTTTTTCCATCAAGAAAATTGAAGGCATTTTTTTCAAGATTTATCTCTGGACATCAAAGTGTTATTTGTTCCCCAAATGTAGCTAGTTAAATTATCCAAATTTGGGTCATTCATAAGCACATATAGTGTGAATTGTATGTTTGGAGTTTGGACACTCAAATGTTAAGTAATAGAGGGTGGTGTGGACACAAACCACTTTTTGACACTAATTTTTAAAAAAATTTATCCATTATATGATATTCGTATTTTGTAGAATTTATGATTTTGTTGAAACCAGATTAGTGTGAATGAGGTTTCTATATTTCCATTTGTGTGGGCATTCCTAGGAAGTGGGTTCTGGGTTTCATCTTTTGTGTCGTGACAGTTGAAAGCACACCATGGAACAAGAGTCAAACATCATTCTTTTGTTTTCCTTGTCTATGTGTGTACTTTTGGACTTGACTTTCTTATGATGGCATTCCAAAAAATATTGTGGAGCAAGATACATAATCAAATGTCGTTGCATTGCTTTCCTTGTTTATATGGGTAGTTTTTGGTTTGGATTTTTATGTTTTAATTTTTGTAACAATATCAAAACTAATATGTCAACGCTCATACTTGTCACTGTCCACAAACATACAAATCAAATAACATACAATTATCCTTAATGGTGCATCATATCGAAACCACCTCCTTATATGGGGCTAAGGTCCCCCTAAGCCACGTAGCAATGTAAGAAATCCTTCTTGTAAATCTACCAAAAATAAAAACCTTCATTATAAAGTGGAAGGACTAGTAGGTTGAGTGCAAATGTGAGCTTCATTGTTACTTACTTAGCTATAATCCTTCCAAATTTTTAGCCAAATGTGCATCATCATAGAGAAAAAATTAGGCTACTCCCTATTACCTAATGATAGAAGTCCCCATGTTTATGTCATGCACCAAAGACAAAACCATTTGCCAACTTATATTTCATTGAAAGGTGGCATTAAGCATCCCTAAACCCTAAACCCTTAAACCCTAAAACCAATCACACACCAACATAGTTGTTGCCCTTGAAAATTGCCCACACAACATACATTGAATGTTGGCAAGGAAAACATCCAAAGAAGGGTTAATTTGGCCATCCACATTAAAAAGATGGTCCAAATATGGTCTTTTCATGGTTGACCATTTTAGCCTTTCAACAACAATATTTATAAGGTAACACCTTCTACACACACAAAATAACATCTCTTACAATCACATACAACGTAATCAATGTTGTTTGCTACATTCGTATATAATCTTTTGGCTTGAATATGCGGGTTCAAGGCCAATAACCACCTCCTCAAATAGTGGCATAACATAATGTATCTTGACGTTCAACAATTGCCAAGTTTTCCATAGCCATTGACATTACATGTTGGAACAAAGTTGTTTGTTGCTCACATGCTTAAAGTTACACATTTGGAGCATCCAAATCAATTATTACCATCACATTGCATTGGATTGAAACTAGTAGCTTGAGTTCATGGTCAAATAGTAAAAAATATGGTGAAAAGGATGCAAGAGAAGCTTGTTCATTAAACTTATATCCCATGGCTAACCATGGTAATTGCAAGTCCCAATATCTAATATGGCCTTTTGGAAACCTATATTTACACAAACTTCATTTCACCATCTGTGCCATTTGTTTAGCTAATTCATTTATCTTAAGATGGTGTCATGAAATCATGTGATGATTAATATTTTCTTTTTCACACAACTTTTGAAATTCACCATGGAATTTTGTGCCTTGGTTGGTGAGTATTTTGGCTAAAATGTTAAACTTGTTAAATACCCCATCTAGAAATGCATAAGCAATTCTTCCATTGTTGTGATTTAGTAATGGCACCAATTTTAATCACTTTGATAAGTGTTCAATGATAACCAAAACATATTGTACTTATGTCAGTCTATAAGGTAGGTGCATTAAATGATGCCCAAACTTAGTCACACACCCTACATTGAAAATTGTTGGACCTATAGTTGCATCCCTTGCCACCAATATTGCACCTAGAGTAAACTATAGGTTTGATGGACCCTAAAATGGCCCAAATTCTCATGAGCATGTTGTATAGGGCATTCACATTGTTCTAGGTGATACACTACATATGTTTGTCCATTTCTTCACACATGTAGGAGCGAATTACTTTCGCATTTGAACTATTTGGTCTTATGCACAATTCGGTTGCATCCCTTGGGTGTTAATTCAATTTGAATTTCACATGTTTGTAAATATGCAATGACAAATGCATCAACATGTGTGTATCTAGGGCACATCACCTTTTGGTTCAATGTCCACATCACAAGAATCTATGTTACCCATGTTCATTTAGGATACATTCCAAAACACCCCAACAAGGCACATAGGTAAGCAAAAGCATGCCATCTTAATATAATTTTCAAATTTGCATCTCCATGTTAATGAGCCTCTATGGTATCCTCTTCATTGAAACTTGGGTTCCAACTTAACTTGATGGCATCTCAATTATCCTTACTACCATGATGAACCATGTCAAAATCATATTCCTACAAAATAAAATCCCACCTAGTTAACTTTTTTATGAGGTGATTTGATTCCATCAAAAAATTGAATGGTTGGTGGTCTATAACCAATGTGAATAGACTACCATAAAAATAACATTTAAATAATAAAATAACCCAAACAATGGCAAAACATCCACCTTCATACATGAGCTACACTTTGCTTTCATTTTGTTGTTGGACCAACTAGCATAGACCACCACAAACTTTCAACCATCATCATCAAGTTAGTTAAATACCATTTCTAACCAATGCGTATGCAATTGGAAAGGTCACCCTCAAATGTATTACCACAAAATGGACATAGAAGTGAACTAAACCTTCAATTATTCAAAGGCTTATTTTCATGCTTCATCCCAAATGTATTCTTTGTCAATCCTTGTCAATCAAGTCAAAGGTTTGGTAATGTTATTACATCTTTTAACAAAATGTTAAAAATAGTTACACAAGCCCAAAAATGACTAGCATTCAATGGCTAAAGAACATGTGAAATGACCTTGACCTTGGCCTTGTGAAACCCCAATCCATCATGTGACCTAAGTACTCCACTTGAGTATGAAATTTTTTTGCACTTGCCAATATGTAATTTAAAGTTGTGTTCCTTAAGTTGATCAAACACCTCATGTAGGTGTTGCATGTGATCCCCTTGAGTTAGGCTAAATATGATAATATCATCAATGTAACATCTAACAAAACTAAGACCTATTAACATTTGATCCATAACTTGTTGGAATTTTGCAAGGGCATTTTTCAAACCAAAAGCAAATACTACCATTGATATACATAATCCTTCCCATTCACATATATCCCCCAAAATGTCATTTTAATTTTGTCACCTTTTATTAATGGCAACTAATGGTAACCATAGCACAAGTCCCAAGTTTAAAAAACCTTGACCTACCCAAGAGAATCAAAATTTTCCTTTGGTAAAGGCATGCCATATAAATCCATGTCCTATGCAACCACTACCTAAATAATTGGTAGTCCTCAACAACTAAAAGAACAACTATGAACCATATTTGCAACTATCCACCTAACATAACAATATTTGTAGTTGCAATTTAGTTGTTTTTACAACTATTGGATACAATTCTAAATTGTTTCTAAATCACATCCAACATTTGATGATCATTATTCATCAAACAATATGTTATAGTTTATTGAATGGATGTTTAATGTGATTGAACATGTGGTCATATTATGTATGTTTAGGCTAAAGATGTAAAGTTGATAAAACAACTAAACAACAATCGTGAAATGATATCAAATATAATTTACAAATAATATATATAATATGTTGATGATGTGGTGGTTGATATGTCCATAATTTACACATAGATTCTAATCTAGTCATTTCATAATCACATCCAAGTTATATGTATATGATGTGGATATATTGGTGAATATTACATGGCATTTTAAGTTGTACTTTATGTCCACATGGAACCTAGAAATCAATGAATTTCTTTTTCAATTTGTTTTGTACAAATGTGTACATAACAACCTCATGTAGCCAAAATATCAAGGAGCTATTGTTGTGTTATCTTCATATGGATATATCTAGTTGTTTTGGAATTATTTTTTAGTAATTGTCAAATGATTGATTGAAATAACTAGTAAAAATTAATACATGGACTCAAAAACCATGGAGATCAATAATGTTTCCCTTGAATTTCCTTAGAAAAGAAAAGAAAATGAATGAACCAACTTTCTCCTCATGTTCATAAATTCGAATCAAATTTTTCATTTAAAATCTGATTTCATATTGAACATGTCATATGCATTATCTAATATCCTAGTACCATCCATACAATTAGATGTAACACTTATGTTGTCCAATCACCATTCATGTGTGTCACATCAATTACATTGAACCATGGCTAAATTCTAAACAATCAAATAGGATTTAATTTGAGAAATGGAACATAATTTGGCAAAAGACATCTTGGTCAAAACCTTGAAAATGCTAAAAGATTTTCACCATGGACAACAACTCAATTATCCCCACTAAAAACATTATATAGATGGTGGTGTAGGTAGCCTTGTTGGTGCATTGAGTCCTTTAGTTTTCATTGTTATAATGAACACATCATCTACATCTGCAACATATTGGCGAGAGTGAGCTTCCTTGGGTAAGAGTACCTTTTAACCTAATTGTTTGCCATCTAAGAAAAAAATGTGTAGTTTGGGAAGGAAATATGAATGGTTCTTGAAAGACAAGCTTGATGTGTGCTTGAATTGACAACCAAAAATCTTGCATCATCTTCTTTATATGTGTTACTACCTTGATTATATGTACATTTTATCCACTCACATCTAAGTAGTATGATAAGGGTGTTAGCAAGCCCATAATCTAGTGGCATGATGTCCTTGATCATTCCAACATAGTTCATATGAATGGTTTTTGTATCAACATTAAATTGTTGAAGCACTCAAGCAACATCACCATCAAATGTTTGCAACAAGTTAATCCTATGGTCCAAAACACATGAACAGGCCTGTCTAGTCTAGGCGATCGGAGGCGGCGGCGCCTAAATTACCTAAATGACCCATCGTCGGCGCGCCTAAATTAATGAGTTACGTGTTTGGGGGAGCGTGTGTTGAGGGTGGTCCTATAAGCGCCATTCCTTGCTGTTCTACGTCGTATAAGTGCCATTGCTTGCTGTTCTACGTCATTTTACTCCATTTCATGGGTTCTAATCGTGCTTCTGAGTATGTGAAGGACAACGATGTCCGCTTTGGTTTGAAGGTGTCCACCAGAGCGGCGAATGGTGGGCCGTAGGTCACTGGACTACAATGTTGTTTCTGTATTGCTTTTGGTCGCAAGGAAAAGGTTGGCGTGAAGCGCCAGGCT
>Ga0116229_10012880_pt1 | contig 11948 bp, 11 predicted proteins | sample S1TSphgellanicum_3_FD_87313 | JGI IMG/M metagenome (GOLD analysis project Ga0116229, IMG submission 87313) | Host-associated microbial communities from peat moss isolated from Minnesota, USA - S1T2_Fc - Sphagnum magellanicum MG | ecosystem: Host-associated > Plants > Peat moss > Unclassified... | reverse complement strand
ATAATGTGTCTCTATATAATTCATTATGTCCATGGATGTTGTTCTATTATAGTGATGTTGTAGTAAGTACTAAAAGGTCTAAAGAACATTTGTTTTGGCTTGTTTCCAAAATAAGAGGGTTTGATATATTGATAATCATCAATAACATTACCAAATTTAAAGGTTAAGAACTTGGAATGTTTATCGAATCAATTAGGCATATGGTTTAATGTATGATTCACATAAATATCATATCGCATAATTCAAGTTATTAGATCCCAATAATCATGTCTCATTGTGCACTTGACCTCAATCTTAGTAAAACCGCAAAAGGAATACCCAAAATGATCTCATAATTGTCTCAACTTTTCAAATAGGTAAACACCAAAGTTGATTATTGATCTTCCAAATGTTCCCTTTGATGTCATCAATTTGTTCCCATAATTGTTCACAAGGTTCCTTTCACAATCTCCAAAAACATTTCAAATCAAATTCGCATTGATATCTTGAAAGCTACCATTTGCATTCCCAAATAATTTGTAGTGTTAAACATAGTTTCTCAAAACATAACCCTAACACCTCAAGCAAGGAAGAACATGAAATTGAAGCACTTTGGACAAACATCATTATTCATTTCAAAATCCCACGAGAACACATGAGAAATGAAAGACCTTTCTGACAAGTAGGGGAGGGGAGTGTGCCCATTTGAACATTAATGCTCAAATGATGAGGAACTATTAAAAGCATAGCAATATTTTCAAATAGTGTAGAAGATAGTTATAATTTTGCAAAGGATTAGGCTAAAGACTCTTTTAATAAAGAAAATTTGATATTTAAAAATATGAAATGCTATTAACCTACTACCTAAACTCAAAAAATAAAAATCACTACTTAAACCATGTGAAATTAATTTTTTTAAGAAATTCAAAATATATTCCAAAACTTCAAAATTTCAAGAGTCTTTTATCACATAGTGAATGACATATGAAAAAGAGATGTAGTTTGTGATATAGAAAACTAATCCTTAAAATAATTAACCTATTTTTGTATGATTTGAAGTTTTGATCATTTTAAAAAAAAACACACACACACAAAACTTGCAAAATTTACAAATTTCAAAAAATTCATATTTATTCAACAATGATTAACACAAAACATGTGATATATTGGGATCATTGTATGTATTTTTCAAAACAAGTTGTAAATTTTATTTTATTTTTAATTACGATCTTTTTTGGGAGAAAATTTTATTATAATCCTTAAAATAAAATAATCACATTGGTTCATTTGATCTCGTTTGAACCTAGTAACAAATTAAACATTATCAAATAATGTTCAATCAACTATTACACCTTGGAGATAAAGGTGGCATGCCCCTAACGACCATCATGACAATAGTAAAACCTTCAAAAGGGTTTAGTATAAATAAATTCCTTGAAATGCAATTTGAACTTTACAATTACATAGACCTTTTCTAAAGATCCTATAGTTTAAATTACCTACGTTGTGATATGGTTTAAAACGTATCAAATCAATCAATTTGAGAATGGAAGATAATAGGCAATATGTAGGTTACAAAATGGAAATATTAATTCAAAAACAACATTGAAATCAAAGTTAATCTTGCTGAGTTTTGTTTCGGTAAATGCTTTTGGTAGTAAATAACATTACTACCATTATTGGAGTTTCAAAAATGGTGTTATTCAATAGTTAGGTAACCCAAGGAGGATTTTATTATATCAAATGACACATAAATAGAAAATAGTGTTGTTAAATTATGTTTAAGATTATTTTAATATTTCATGGTAGATTAGAATCTAGTAGGAATCTTAAATAAAAAACATCCTATTGGGCGGGGGGGGGAGGGGGGTCAATAATGTTGCACATTGTACAAATTTCTACCATGTCATTATTAAAAAATATTTTCACAATTTTTTGGATATTATGGTAAGTAAAAACACAAAATAAATTGTTAAAAATATTACACTTTTTGATTTTATATGATGTGATGTTGGAACATATTTGTGCAAAAAGTGTAGATAATTATGTATGGAAAATGTAAATATACCCATAAAAACTAATGAAATTGTTTTAAATATTTATGTAATTTATAATATTTACTAAACACTATGATTCCATATGTTTGGACCATGTTTGTGAACCATTTAAAGAGTTTGATAATTATTACATCACAATAAGAACTTTTCTAGGGCTTTGTCGTAAGTACATGGTAAATTAAAAATTTGACAAACAATCACTTTCAATTTGAAGTTGACAAGAAATGTGAGGTGGGCCTTGGTATTAAATGGAAATTTTAATTGTTTATTGCATGCTTAATTCACACCAAACACCAATGCAATCTATTACAAAAAACATGTTATGTTATATAATGTACACCATAAATATGTCCATGGCTCCTTGAATTTAATCTTAAATTATTTTTTTCTAAATACTATTCAATATCATTAACTTTATGAAAATACAAATATAAATCCCAAACACAAAAAGTGAAACAAAAAATTAAATACATCACAATTGAAATGTATAATATGACATTTATCATTAAAGTGCCCCCCTTTCCCCTCGACAATGATAGTGTGCTTTCATCTTTTCTTAAACTTTTCTATAGATTGAAACACCACTAAAAGGAGACATTTTTGACACATGATTCCTTATACCAAATGATGTCACCTTCAATAGGGATATTAGACAATGTCAACTTTGGAAGTGTTATTCTATCAACAAAATGAAAAAAAAAACACATTCTACAATAAGTAGATTGCCTGTTGTGTGTTCTAAGACAATAATCCAAAATGAAAATGAAGCCATTTTGAAGGGCTTCCTACTTGTTAATAAGCTCCCAATAATATATTCCTACCTCATAGAAATGTTATTGATGAAAACACTACTAGAATACATGATATCCTTAAAATATTACAACATTTGTACCTAAGTAAAATGAATTATAATTGTATGAGACAAACACTACCTTAACTTAAAAACAATTTTGAAATCCATCATGGAAAAAAACTAGCAACATTATTATAGTCCCTTAAAACACTTGGATACTAGTACTCCAACCTTCCAATTAACACACACAAAGTTTTCCCTTTTTTAATGTTCAAATTATAACCCTTAAATAGTTTGAAGTAACCATTTTATACCTCTTATGAAAGTGGTGACCACATTCAATAATTGCCTAAAAGTCCTCTTAAGTCAATCTAGATCCCTTTTCAAAGGTTAAACTCCAACCACCAACTCATTTTTCTCAAACACTAGTTAAAATAATGAAAATTTCAACTACCTCCTAAAACAATGGTGGTCGTGCCTTTCTAGACACTCCTACCTACTATCAATAATTCAAAGTTACAAAACTACCATTGCAACCAATAGAATCCAACTATTAATTTGGAAATTAGTTTTTTAGCAAAGTCCCTTTGTTTATGTGTTCCCAAGGTTTTGATTTTGTAACAAAAATGCTTGAAGCTAAAAATAAATCATTTTCATTTTATAATTGGAGTCACCCTATGTTTATCTTGTAGTTGAAAAAAAACTACATGAATAATTCACCATTTGTACTTGCATTAGGAATTGAAGTTTGTCTTGATTAAATTTGTCAAATTTTTGTTATTCGAGATTGTGTGATTGAATGTTGAAAATGTAGTTATAACATGATATGATAAACCATTGAAAAATCAATAAGAAAAAGTTGACATAGATTGAAAATATGTTATGTGAAATAGAATTTTTTTAAAAACTAATGCACCACCACCGAGCTTGTCCAAGTGTTTTCTAGTGTCCCAAGGCAAATCACACTAAATGGTTTAGAATGTAGATTTATTTTGGTGTCTTGTGTTTCAAGTTTCCCCAAAGACCATAATTATTGAAAAAAATGTTTTTTTGGGCTTGTGAAGGATTGTCTTATAATTTTCATTCAAAATTCAATGTTACAAAGATCATTCCATTTAACCATGCTTTGATATTTCAAACTTCATTTTAAAACATCAAGGACCTTTAAGGGTTTGAAGTCCTAAAGTGCGAATGCAACTTAAAAGTCTTAAGAATCCTCTCTTTTAACTCACACACATTTCTCACTAAAGTTGGAAGTATGCTTTGTTTTCTTTGGCTTATGTGATATGTCAACATTGTTTTTGACTTATTTCTATTTGTTTTGTCACAAGCTTGGTCATAAGCCCAAGTCAAGGTTGCAACAAAAAACTCCTCATTAATCTAAAAGACCTTTCTCATTGAGTTTTGATCTAAGAGTGTTAGTGAACCAACTAGTGACAAAACATTAGGTGTGATTCCAAATGCAATAGCAAACATCTTGAATTTTTATCTATGCACAATTGTTATTTACAAATGCTCTTTGGAGACACATTTGAAAGGGAAGTTTCTTATTGTTCTAGTCATACTAGAGTAATGTGAAATGTATTAACTATAATAAAACTAGCAACTAAATATCCACTCCTCTAATGTATGAGATATGTAATGGTTGCTTGGGTTAAAATAGGTGACATGTGACCACCATTGTATGGACATTGTTCATTAGACTCTTAAAATTGTCAAATAAAGTTGCCTCTTTATTTTGTAAGAAAAAGGGAACAATGATGCACAACGTTCACAATATATTGGAAAACCAAGACAAAGATAAGAGTGATTTTAAAGGTTTTAAATATCTTACCATGTCAAAAATGTGAAGAAAATCAAGAGGTTGGGAACATATTGAACTAAATATATTGTACTCAAAGAAAGCTATTGAGGTTGGGTACTATAATTAACCATTTTGCATGCCCTTACAAGTTACAAGTTACAACCTTTCAGGTCATAGAGTCAAGGCTCTCTCAAGTGGTGTGAAGTAACTCAAACATATACCACCCGGGTTAAGTAAAGACAGGGGTAAGTGTGACATATGCACCAACCAGTTGGGTAACAGCATCCATCCCCAGCAGTGCTGAGTGTGTGACCCCTGCACACTAAAATTGAATGACGAAAAGTCAAAACATACTGGTCTGGCTCAACAAAAGGGTCTTTTGGGCTGGCAATTTTTTTGCACAGTTTCCTGAGACTGGAAACACACAGCCACAGTAAAGCTGGTGCACCGCCAGAGGAGAAGAGTGTAACATATGCTCTGGCTCTTGCTCCCTGTTTCTCATGGGTCAATCATAATGATTGGTACAGGTGGTTTGCCATTACTAGTTTCCTATCTTACCTGTTTGCAGTCCTGGCTTTAGTTTTATGAGTGAGTGAGGTTGCAGAAAAAGTGAATAACTAAACTTCGATATGAGAATTTTTTTTCCTGGGTCACATCATGGATCCAACTCAACCCCTTCCCTTGTTAACCATAATTGTTTTGCTGGAAAACCTAATCTGGAATTGATGATGATGGGTGGCCTAATCCATCACTCAATGGTGTCTCATAACAATGCATCAGCTTTTTTATATCAGCTTCATAAAGTGCCCATAATATGTGCTATGATGGAATACTCCACACTCCATTTGTCTATTATTATTATTATTTTCAACAAATGGAAGAGAATCCATTGCAAAGAGGAAAACCGTAAATTTTTATTTTTATTTTTTTGTCATTGTAAAACCAAAGGTTATCAACAAAATCAAATACTTGCCCAATATTGGTTTCACCTTTCAACATGCAGACTCCCCTCATAATTTCCAAAGAGGTGCAAACGAGCTAAACTCTCAAGGATTCAAACCAGGGTTAGCCGGTTCTTCCTTTTTTTTCAGAACCAACAACACAAAGGGGGCAAGTTATTTGTGAAATTATTTTTTCAGTCTCACACAAGGTATCACATAACCACATTTTTTGAAACTTTTTGAGACCTGCCTATTATCAATTTGCTTGTTACTTTTCTAATAATATGCACTCGGTCAGCATAAGAGTGGACTTTGAAATATCCCACCTAATATCCGACTTGATAACCACCTAATATAACGTCAAGATAGGTTTTGTACATAAAACTTATCCCAAAAGAAAATATTCACTCTTCAAGCACATCTCATAATTGCCCTTGTTGATAACCAACCATTTAACCCTTAACCCTTGTTGATAACCAACCATTGTTTCAATAACCAAGCACTACTTGTGCATGAAGTGCTAAGCGCGCATGCATGTGCACGTGCACACACAAACAACTTTAGTTTCAATTTTTCTTTTAAGATGAAATTTAGTTTCTAAGTGCAATCTATCTAAAAGATTAGATTTTAACTTACTTGCATTATTGTGATCCAAAATCTATCTATGTTGAAGATATCTATCTGCAAGCTTATTACATTTCCTTTTGAATACCATCCGAGAGACACGAGAGATTTGAACAAAGATTGAAGGACTTGAGAAAGGGCTAGATGATGAAAAAAAAATCAGCCCTTTGGGCAATCCAAAAGATTTTTTTTTCTCATCCAAAAAAATAAATTATTTGGGTACAAGTCAGGCTCAAAAAAAGAGAGGGGCTACTTCTGATCTTCTAAAACAAAATAGTACTCATTAAAAAAAAGCCTAGATTCTCAAGAGCCTTTTTTATTTGCTCTTACCCTAAACCCTAAACCCTATTCAAGGGTACAAACCATGTTGGGTACACATGCATCTACCTATTAACCTTGGGGCAATCAAGTGCCTTACCTACTTCGTAACTACCTACATAGTAATTACTTACATTCCCTACCTACATACCTATGATGCTTACCCATTTACATAGATAGTTACCCAAGTATGGGAAGAAGGAAGTAAGCGCCTACTAAGAGGGTTTAAAGGATAGGTTACCGGCTAGTGTTCCACATTGGTAACCACCTTGGCAACTATCCTCTAACCTTTACTAAGGTGGATACTAAGGCGTTATGTGTATATATATATTGTTGTAGTTTGATTAAATTCATTTTATTATCACACATAAATTGAATTTTAATGAGTGGTATCTAGATTAGCATATTATTCAAGGATGGATATCCATGTTAAAGTCACCTAGCATACCTATGGGATAGAAGGTGAAAGAATTTAATGTCAATTTTTTGAGTGCGATTTTTATTTCTTTTCAAACATATCCACAACCATCCCCACAACATAAACCCTAAACCATCCACAACATAGAGGAAGTTTTATGAATGAGGCACATTCATAAACTTTTCAATCTGATTCTAAGCCCTGAATGTGTGGAAAGGCAATTGGTGGTGGCAAATTCTGGAGTCCTTGTGGAGTACATAGTGGTGTTGTTGTTGTTGTTCTTCTTCTTCTTCTTGTGGGAGAACAAAAGAGAAAGATTTCAACCCATCAAGTGGGACTGATACTTCAAGGGCTAGAGAAACTATTGAACACAACAAATTAACACTAATAATATTTTGCAATACATGGGTTTAAGGTTAAGAGTTTAGGATAATGGGTTTAGGGTTGAGGGTTGCGAGTTAAGAGTTTTAGGAGTATGGGTTAAGGGTTGAGAGTTAATAATTTAGGGTTATGGGTCAAGTGTTGAGGATTAAAAATTTAAGGTTATGGGTTTAGGGTTATGAGTGAAGGGTTGAGAGTTAAAAGTTTAGGGTTATAGGTTTAGGGTTATGAGTTAAGGGTTGAGGGTTAAAAAGTTTAGGGTTATGGGTTTAGGGTTATGAGTTAAGGGTTGAGAGTTAAAAGTTTAGGGTTATGGGTTTAGGGTTATGAGTTAGGGGTTGAGAGTTAAAAGTTTAGGGTTATGGGTTTAGGGTTATGAGTTAAGGGTTGAGAGTTAAAAGTTTAGGGTTATGGGTTTAGGGTTATGAGTTAAGGATTGAGAGTTAAAAGTTTAGGGTTATGGGTTTAGGGTTATGAGTTAAGGATTGAGAGTTAAAAGTTTAGGGTTATGGGTTTAGGGTTTAAGGTGCTGGGAGAGAGATAATTCACATGGGGGTGAGGGTGACGAGGGGATATGATCTAAATAATTAGACTTTAAGGCTCTCATAACTCTACACTACTTTTTGCAATCTCTTTTGCGGCCTTTTCAGTTTGGATTATTCATAAGTTTTGCCCTAATACCTACTCAAGCAATCATTTGTGTTTATTGTCAGATGCCTTGTAGTAGTAGTAGTAGTAGTTAGTAGTCTGAATGAAGAAAAACTAAAACAAATTGTCAGCTAGAAATGTTGACATAATCTAAATCCACTCTCTGCATTACTACACTACATACTACTACACACTTGACTTTAGTATTTTGGCTGCCAAAAAAAGGAAAGAAAAACCAACACACTTTTGTTTGTTTGTCCCCCGAGTGAGTGAGTGCTGCCACCAGTCTGCTGCAACAACAACAACTGATGTCGTTTATGTTTTGGCCTGGCTTTCATAAGTGACCGTGCTGCTGCTGCTGGCATAAAACAAAACTGCGTGCATTTGAAGGACTACTCTGGAGGGTTTGTTATTGCTTTTAGGCAAGATCCACCCACACCAAGTATGTGGGGGTGGTGGTGGTGGGCCTTTTTTATTTGTGTCGTGCACATCGAATATAATTATAATTTCATCCCCCTTTTTTTTACCAAAAAAATTTCCTTGTTGTTTCTCAGGGGTTTTTTTCTTTTTTTTTTTTGAAAATTCAGAAATACTCCAGGAACTCATTGTCTAAATATGGCTACTTTTTTTGCACATTTTCCCCCCAAAAAAACCCCTTAATAAAACATTGCAATGATTTTTTTAATAAATTTTTTGGGTCGTCATAGTGTGAAATTTCTCCCCCACAAAAAAAAAATCTTTAAAAATAAAAATAGTAATATGGGACTTCCAATGCAAATTCCTTGAAAACCCTCAAATCTCAAACATTGGGTTAGGAGTTTTTTGTGATGAAATTTAAAAGATCCTTCACAAGGTTCATTTTAATTCTCATCCGAGAACAATACGAGCAACCCCTCAGAGAGCTCATCACAACAGGCAGCAGCAGCAGCACAAGAACCCAAAATCCAAGGTCTCCAGATTATGGGGCTATTCATCCACCCAAGTTTCCAAATATTCCATGGAACCCACCACCACAAGTCACATTCTTCTTGAAGCAACAGAAGAATGCAAACTTGTGATTGACAAAGTCTAAAACCCTTCCTTCTTGACATGCTAAATGGGATATGTCCTGTGATACCCGGCGGGTATGTTACGCCCGAATAAGAGCTTACATGAGGTGGGAGGCAAGGCGAGCCCAAGTCTGGCAATGCCTGCAGCCAAGGGCGTTTACACGGTGTAAAAGATCGACAATTTTTTTACATTTAAATTTACTTTTCCCTGTTTTTACATGACGGGTATCCATCGGGTATCATGGTAAAAAAAACCGCCTAACCATTTCTCACACTTTGCAAGCATTCCTCCAAAGACACTACTAGTTTTTTAGGTCGATGGTAAAATTTCCAAGGAAGGGCGTTTCCTTCTCGGTTGAATCATGAGCGATAGGCACAACAACAACAACAACAACAAGAAGCATAGGATTCAACTAGAACCATCAAGTTGTCTTGTAATAAGTACTTGTCTGACTCGCCAACTCCTCCTTTTCGTTGCGTTACTTGACATGACATGCATGAAAAGCATGAACCTTTTCATAGTTTGCAAATGCTGCCTTCTTCACTAGTAGTAGTAAGTAAAAGTACTTCATCATACACATTTACTAGTCGCACTTTACTATTCACCATTCACTATTATTAAAATTACCCTCCTCCTAGCCTTTATACCCGTAGTATATATAGTACGTGAATATTGTTGTTGCTCAATACGTTTTAGTTTTCATCACCCAATGATAATAAAACCTTTGTGGTTGAATTTTTTATTTAAAAAAAAATTCCTTTATCACAAGTTAGAGAAGACATAAATACTTACAAGTGTGCTTTTAAGTGAAGAGCAAATTATGAGAGTTAGTATATATATATATATATATATATTGCCTTGTGAGAATGAGATCCCCGATCATGAGAATCATAAGTTGGAAGAAATGAGAGATCTGATCACGACGGTGTTATAAAGTTGCAAGCATGAGAGATCTGATCTAGTTGATAGGAATTGTTTGCTATGTAATAACATAGGTTTAAGTTGCATCTTGTGAGATTTTTTTTTTTTGGGGGGGGCCAAATTTTTGTCACTTCGTGACTCCAAAAAAAGGAAAAAAAATAAAATTCCATTGCCACTCATACAAAGGATTTTTGTGAAATGAAATGCACCAAAGTCACCAAATTTCCAAGGAATTTCTTTTTTTTGGAAATCACAATATTTATAGGTTATAGCAAATTGCAAAAATACATACCAAGATTCTTAAATTTTTTTAGTTCCCTCTCTTATCTGTATCCAAATTTGGCTAATTCCTCTTGTGGATGATTGCCATTGTGATTATTACATCACAATAATTACATATTTATTTATTTATTATTAAAAATTAGATATAAAAATATTCTTAATTTTTTTTAATAAACAAGACATGATTGTTTAGAAGTGAGATTGAGGGGTTTAATAAAAGGTGATTTTGGATTCTACTCCACACAATGACTCAATGCATTCCATGCACAATTTCAATGGAGACTTATGACAGGACATTGAGTGTGATATGATCTAAGAAGTTGTATTGGCACTCATTGAAGGATGAATTGTTTTTGTGGGTCAGTGTGAAGCATCCTCAAAAACACTAGCATAGTCACTTGCATGGGGCTCATGGATGATGGATGACTCATGACTTTGCATAGCCTAGTGGGGTTGTTGCATGTGATTAACTAGACCATGATGATACATAAGACTCCAACATACAAGAGAGTCATACAAGAGAGTCATCCGTAAAGTCATCATGTTGTTGGGCCTCCCATTAGGCCTGCCTTTGTCCCTCTCATGTTGAGTTTTTGTTTAGGCTTAACATCATATTGAAGGCATTCGATTGCAAATGATGGTCGGTTTCGAGTAGCAGCCAAAGCCAATAGGCATGCAATTTTCTCGAGCATCACAATTTTGCATATGAGTGACAAAATAGTTGATGAGAATCCAAGAGTTGAAGGGTAGTTGTAGTAGTAGGTAGGAGTTTCAATATTTGGATGCTCATGAGTTTCTTTCTTTCAGAGCAACTGCACGAGTGCTCACTATGTGACCCTACAAATTACAATTCGATGAAGAAAAGTTTTAAAAAACATGCTAGTTTGGCTCAACAAAATGGTTTTGGCCCAGCAATTTTTGCACAGTTTGTTAAGGCTGGTAAAAAAGGCACAGCAAAGCCTAACACCTACTGCTGATTGGGTAGATAGTTTGATTGGTCCAGGTGAGTTGCTATTAGTGGTCTCCCACCAACTTGCAGTCGCTGTTCTAGTTTTATGGGTGGGGTTGGAAAAAAACAAGTAGATAACTAAACTTGGATGTAACAAATATTTGTGCAGGGTCACATATTGAGCACCACTGGAGATGCTTTAATTATTGCAGGGTCACATATTGAAGCACTACTTGAGAATGCTCTTATTATTGTTGCTCTTGATTGCATCAAGCAGTACTATGTGAGATGTGAGACACCCCTCTTCCCCCTTCCCCCCCCCCACACACACACACACACACATTCAATATTTTACCAGTCAGAGTGAACCACCAGTGCATCATGAAGGATGGATGATAAGTGGTTATCAAGGTGAAACCGCATATTAACTCAGTTAAGGTTCATCCACAAACTGAGGCATAATGGGGCATCCGGTGGATGATGTGCTTGTTCACTCTGGCCTTGACCGCCGTATATTCAAACTACGTTGTCATGGCAAACCCTAATAACACTTATCATTGCGTAGTTAAAGCTTTTGTGGTCCAGCCTACTACGGTTCAAAAATGAATAAAAATTGAAATATTTTTTTGGCTCAATTGGTACTTAATATTGATTGGTACATTGTCAACAACATGTGAAGCTTTGGGTTCAATGAAATTCACTCAAAACAAAACAAAGGGAGTTGTTCTCTTCTCACCATGTCAATGCGAAAAACATGAGTGAACAAAGAAAACTCCTCTACTT
>Ga0116229_10012878_pt1 | contig 11949 bp, 7 predicted proteins | sample S1TSphgellanicum_3_FD_87313 | JGI IMG/M metagenome (GOLD analysis project Ga0116229, IMG submission 87313) | Host-associated microbial communities from peat moss isolated from Minnesota, USA - S1T2_Fc - Sphagnum magellanicum MG | ecosystem: Host-associated > Plants > Peat moss > Unclassified... | reverse complement strand
TTCCCCTTTTTAATTCAACAAACCACACCCTTATTATTTGTTCTACTTACCTCCCCCCACCCCTTCATGTGAATGTGGGATCCCAACCCCACACTTTCCCAAACCCCCTAAAGCATGCACAAGTAGGACCTTTTCCCCCTGCCACTTTTTCAGCCCCCATAATAACCCATAACTAGACCTCTCAACCTACCTTCACTTCCTCAACGTGTTCACAACTTCCACCTAAAGTTTCTTACTCCACATGTGTGCACCAATTTACCAATGGAAGGTTAACTCGTCATCAACGTTCTTATCAAACATCTAATTCATCCAATCCAAACCTTTACAACCATCCCAACCTAATACCCAACCTCACCTACATTAATTTGGACTTGGGTTTTGTCATTAGATGTCCTTGGGTCTTTTCATTTGGGCTTTTGTTGTTTTTGATTATATAATCGCATCCCTATCATTTTTCGATGTGATGTACAAGTGGTGCTTCATTTTCCATTGGATAAGTTGGCACATGACCCTTATGATGTGGTTGTTTAGCATTTGCTTTTATTACCCCAATGGTGTTTCGTTTTGCTCCTTCGTGGCAAGGTAACACAACATAAAGAAACATGAGCCCAATTTAAGTGCTTCCTAACATGTGACTGGGAAAACTTGTAAATGGAATTTTTTCTACGAGCCCAAGTTTTGGCGACATATTCAAACTTAGTAACTCTTCCCCAACAAGATCCTCCAATTCATAAACATTTTTTCCGTAATTTAGTTCTTGTATGTGTAAGGGATTATTCTCGTGCATTTCAAGTTTTAGCACCATTATCCCCTACACCCACATCCTCCACCACCACTTCAACCCTCATTGCATTACATTTTGAATCAAATAACTATTTTTTATTTTTCCTTGATGACTATGAACCAAACTAAAACTTTGAACTCTTTTTTGATTCCTTCAAGTTGGCATTCAAACGCATGCCACATTTATCAACAAGTGGTCTTTTTAATATGGTTATGAACACCTTTGGAATTATTTTCACTTAGAAGATTCAGTAAATGGACTCCCTTAGTTGTTTCAACTTTGTTTTCACATCGCACAAAATCACACTCCACCTTGAATGACACATGTCCTTGGTGAAGCCTGCATCTTAACCATGACCAAACCTCCGGGCAATGTTCATCCCCTTGTAATGAGGGAAACATTATATCAACTCTCAAGCCACGTTTTATGTCTTCAATTTTGTGATGCCTTTGCAACACATTTCTCCATGCACCAATTTGGAGTTACAACTAAAGGTGGTTGTGAAATAGTAATCCATGGCGTTAAGTGCACCTTGGACGTTCACCATGACTAGGTTGTTTTCAAGTTGGATCTGGCAAATGCCTTTAATTCGGTGTCAAAAGGGGTCATATTTCAAGAGTTTCATGCAACAAATGGAGACATCATACAACTCATGCTTTTTGTTTGGGCATCTATGCATTTGAGTCTCCCTTATTTTATAACCACCATAATCATGAAAGCAATGTCACAATGATCCCATCTACCATGGGAACCCATCAAAGTGATCTCTTATGAAGATCACTATTCGTTTTAACCCATTTTAGGGCTTTACATTCTATAACTAATTGTTTCCCTTCTTGACTATTTCCATCCATTGCAAATGACACGTGCATCATAAATCCCTTTACAATTATATCATTTGTATATGAACATTTCTAGACCAAACTCTATGCGATGGGTCTTTTTATCCAACCTCATAAATGTGTAACATGGTCACCCTCTAACCTACTACTTTACTTCAACACCCCGTCCTAGTTTACCACCCCATCAGAAGGAATTGGAGTCTTAGAGGTTCCATTGGGCACCCCATCATTCACATCATCCGTCATCAAATATGCCTTACTAAAATATGTTCAATACATGGACCTTCTCCTTAAAATGGGTGATGTTCAGGTAGCCTTTGGAATTCTAACTCATTGTTTTGTGCAACGACCATCATATCTCTTACAGTGCACACCTCTTTTTTCCAGCTTCATAAAGTTCCTTATTTCTTTTGACACATATTTCTTTCAAATGTTTGGGCACCTCTTAGGTCCAAGATCCTTTGATAACCCAAAAGGATATTTAGCTCGTAAACAAGCTTCTCTCTAATCACATTTAGTGGCGTCAGCCTCATGTCAATAACCACCATCGCCCCAACATCCTATTTAAGGAATTGGGCCTTTGTAACTTCGATCATAGCTACCATTTTTATGGTTGATCATTATCCTTCCCTTTTTGATCCCTTGGCACAAGTTGACAATAACACCTTTCCTTTCCATCAACACCTCAAAGCAGCATGTGATCTTTTACTACCCCCAACTCGCACATGTTTTCTTCCATTTGAATAACTCATTGGTTAACAAATGGTTTGACTTCAAGATTCCATCTTGGAATGTTTGCACCATCATACCCTTTCCAACATGCTCTCTAATAGAATATCTAAGGTCCATCATGCCCGAATTTTATCATGTTATGGCCTAGGGGGGGCACATGGTTTATAGCTTGAATATTCTTCCCAACTTTTCAATTATCTTCCCCAATTTTTTCCATAGCACTTCAAACACAACTCAAACTACCCCATCCTTCAATTATAAGTATCCTTCAATGTGTGCACACGTATCCCATTGACCCTATGGGTATTCACCTTTTACATTGCGCTCATGGCAACAAGTGCATGGGTATTCATGATGTAGTTTGTGACACCTTTGCCACCATTATGCAAAATGTTGGCTTCCACGTGGAACAAAAACAACTACATGCATTTCTTTCATCCACATTCAACTCTTCTTGTTAACGAATTGACATTATGTTCACCAAAGATGGCATTTGCACCCTGGCTAACATTGTCATTGCCGACCCAATCCAAGCATATTTACTTCTTCAATGTTGTGCAACTCAAGGATTCGTTGCCTTTTATGTAGTTCAAGCCAAAGAAAGGAACTATCATGACCCACACCCCATTAATCAATTCTTCGCATTAGCAATTGACGTATTTGGATGTCTACATAACCAAGCCAATGTGTTTTTACATTATTGTGTTAATGCCATTTGGAGCTTGAAAGGGCCAGAAGGCCCTCCTCTTTCTATTTTGGTTACTTTTCTTCAACAAAAAATCTCAATCACATTGCAAAGGATGCAAGCATTTTCCATCCTAAGTCGGGTGGTAGCCGTAAGCCTAACTATTTCCCAACTTCCACCCCTTCAAGACACACCTCCCACTACCATGATTGACCTATTACAAGTGATTGATCTCTAACATGGATAAACATGCCCAACCTACTACAAGCAATTAATTTTTACCATGGAGAGATTTTGACATCTAGCTTTGATGTCCTATAAATTCTCCCTTTTCCTTTTTTTATTCCCTCGCACATTTTCCAAATCTACGATGTCTAATTTATGAATAAATTTTTGCAGGGTTGCAACAATTTTATTTCTTGTTAATGTCATGTTTCCTTGAACATACAATTGTGAACCTTTGAACATTGTTTTTCAATTTTGAAACCTAAATAATTTTGATCTTATCCATTTCACCGTGAGTACCTCAAGTCTTTTTTTGTAGATTTGATGACTATAGGTAACACATTGTTGCATTCTTCTTTTAATTTTGATGTTGCATGTTATAAATATTCTAAGAATGTTATTAAAATTAATAACATGAGGTGGCTAATTATTTTTTGGAAGCAACTTTATCAAGATCCAAATCTTTAAATAGGTTCACCAAACTTATAATTCTTGCACCTTGAATGTTTACAATTCAAATTGAGATTTTTGCACATTACTTTGTGATTACATATTTTCATTTTCATCCTATGTTTCTTAGGTAGGTGGTTTGCAAATTCCATACCCATTAATCCAAAAGTGGGGTGCAATTCACTAGCCTAAATAATGATGAAACCATAAAAGTGAAATAAGTTCACCCCACCTTAGTCATTTCACCTTATTGAAAATTATGTCACCATAAGGTCATTATGTAATCATCATGTTTCATTATTACTTGACATAATTCACTACTAATTGAAATAATTCATTACATTAAGATACAAAGTGAAAAAGATAAAAAAAACGAAAAAAAGGAGGAGAAAGGGACCTTCTATGGCAAACCAAAGTCCCCTTCCTTGCCATTTTTTTTTCTCTTCAACAAAACCTTCATGTTCTAAGTACCCAAGTCCAATTGGGGTTCAACTCCCCAAATAGTGTTCCAATTGCCAAACACAACACAAAACACACTACCCAGTGTTAACCAATAATTTTCCACCACCTATTGCAACGAATCTCATGCATAAACACAATTAAAAACCCAATGCAATAAAAATAAATATAGTTTTGCATAGCAACTAAACATGACTTTTGGTGATTCAAAATATGACTCATTTGGACCAAGCAAGAATCCAAACCCAAAACACAAAATAAAAAATGAAACAAAACTGCATGTGTAAATGAAACTTGCATAAAACATTAAAAAAGTTTGTAAAGTAAAAAAAAAATTATGTTTTAATTTCAAATCACTTTTGATGATTTGAAGATTCATAACTTGGGATGATATCCCAAACACTAAATAACCCAATTTGCGCTCACACCTAAACTGGTTCCAAACTAAAACATTGTTAACTATGTTAACCCAATTCATCACTAAACTAATTGTGTCTTAATTCAACAATTAAATTAACATTCCTAACATGTGTCTAAATAACATGAAAAACATTCATCCTATTGAGGGTGAACGCACGGTACACTGAACCAAATATAGCAACTAAAAGCCCTTTTGGAAAGTCTGTATTTAAATAAAAAAGAAGTGGTTGTACTCTTCTTTAAAGATGAATTATTAGATCCAATAAAAGTTGAAATTTCAAAATTTGCATGTTTTGCAAAGTCTATTTATCTCCATAAATTACAATATTTTCTTTTTGAATTTTTTACCCTTAAGTGCCATAAACCTTAGAAATACCATGTCCCAAAGTTTTGAATGATTTCCATAAATTGATTATAAGGAAAAAGTTTATAAATGGTTGGAAACTTCAAGGATATTTGATTTCAATAATCTACCTTTGATTGAATTTTGAGTGGTTTGGTGATTTTTTAAAAACTTGGAAGGATTAATTGGTCACATTTCAATATATTGATCCTTTTGCTATACTTATCATGTTTCATTTGGGCTCTTTGCAATAATGCCTGATAGAACTAAAAAAACAAGTACTAACACATTCATAAAAGTTCATCATAATCTACTTTTACCTTTTGTACATTGTTTTCCACCTAGGTAATTTGTCCCATTGGACCCTTGGGGAATAACTCTTTGCAAAGATATTGTGGAACTAGATTATGATGTAATTTATCCTCCATTATAATTTTATCTTTATGTGATTAGGTTCAAAATGGTTCAAGATAATCTTATAAGTGTAATTATTAAAATCTAGTTAGTCCAAAAGGCCTCCTAGAATTTTTAATCATTGTTGGTAGGTACAGAAGCTTACCACTCTCTAGTTGCTTTCTCATTATTAAGGAATGAAGTTGCTAGAATAGCTAGATTTTAGAATGGGGATTCTAGTCTCAACTAACTTGCCACTAATATAGGAAGTCGAGGATTGATTTGGAATGTTGCTATAAATTTAGGAGAAGATGAAAAGACCCATTAGCATATGGGCAATGGGGAACCTATTTGGTTTCCTATTCTTTATAATTTTAATTAATAGTAGATGTTTAGAAAAGGTGTTAAAAATGTACTTGGAGAATACATGAATTATTATGCGGGTGTAATTTTTTGGGGGAATAATTGTGGGTTTGTATGCCAAAAAAGAGTACCCTCCAATAATATTTTGAATGTGGTTCCCTTATAGAAATTTATAACTGTCATAAAAATTAACATTAGTATGGTGTGTAAATAAGGTAATATTCACTGGAATAGGGTAGATTAACCAAGGTTATAGGTTATTTTCCTTTGGTTAAAAGGTGAGATAAGATGATAGATCTAAGGTTAGTAAGGAGGTAATTACCTCTATGTACATTTGGTTTTATGGTTTAATTTAGTTTTCTTCCATTATCTCCTCTACATGGCAATACCTTGTATATATTCACAATAGCGATAATCATATCAAAAGGTTTACTTATGATCTTTTCCATGTTTTTATTTGACATTGTCAATTAGTTGAACTTGAAATGCTAAGAGCACAGTTTATAAAGATATGATGTAGGATATCTGTTAGCTAACATTAGGCACATTTTCGCGCAAGGGAACAAGTTGTTCGTGTTACCACCTTAACTTGGGTGTCCAATTGACTTTAGGGATGGACAACAAAATGTCCTTCTTGGATGAAGAAAAACAACTACTTCCAAGTGGAATTGGGAGGCACTCCCAAGACTCCCTTGAACACATTCTCACTTTAAGAAATTTAAAGTCCTAAGGTGTCCCATAACTTTGGAACAAGGTTTGAAAAATCAAACTTTTTCAAACCTTGTCCAAATTGGACCTTTTTTTGGACCATTGGACACCTTTTGAAAAATTAAATACTATAGAAGGGCCACCTTACAAAACCAAGAACATGTAAGGGGAACAATCATTTAAAGGTTGAAAGTCAATTTGTCACAACCTTAGTTTTGGGCTTGCAAAAGGCTAAGGCACAAAAGGGAATGCGGGTTGGTGCAGTGTCATGAAACTCTTGCTCATTTTTGCAAGTCTAGGAAAGTGCAAAGGAGGTGAATCCCAAGCACTCCAAAGTGGGAATCACTTTGAAGGTTGGAATCTTAGAGTGTTTTGAATTTTAGGACAAAAAATGTTGTGAATTCAATGACCAAGGTTGAAACACAAGAAAAAATATGGGCTAAAATAATGTCTTCATACTCAAGAACATTCTCGCAAATGTGGGAGAGTGCAAGGAAATTAATCCCAAGCACTCATGACACTACCAAAAATATTGTTTATTTCAACCCTATGTTGCAACTAGTGTTCAAATCAATTAAATTTATGATTGCACTTGTTATAACACTATATGTCACCAAATCACATGCACTTACAAGCATAGGTGTAATTAAATTTTGGCATATGCCAATTTGTAGTTGCAAATGTAACTATTTGTTATAATTATTATATATGCATTTTGGATGAAAAGGTGGGTGAAAAATGAATTGATGTCAACTGTAGTTCATCACATTGAATGACAAATGACAAACAAGTTTTTGCAAATGCGATATGTCCTATTAAATTTACATTTCGATGTTTAATTTCATGTGTAGTAATTTATTATTATTATGTTGTAGAATTGGTTGAATAGATGAATAAAAATGTTATAGGAGTTGTAATTAATAGGGAGGCATGTAGTTTATAGGTAGGTGGATGATAGGTAAATTTGGGCTTGATAATAGGTACATAAGTAGGTGACATAAATATAATCTAGGCTAGGTACATAGATAGGTTAGTTTGGTAGGCTAGGTGGATAGCTAGGCTAGGCAAGTTAAGTTACATATGTAGGTTAGGTAGCTAAGTAAATATACAAGCTAGGTAGGTAAGTAGGGTAACTAGGTAGGTAGTAGGTACCTAGGCTAGGTGAATAGGCTAAGTAACATAATAAGAATTCTTGTCCTTTTGAAATTCAATCATGCCTTACTAATTTTTTATTAAGAGACCAAAATTTATATTATATTAACCTTGGATTTGCCTTGGTTAACCTTGGTTTAACATTGGTTAATTTAGGCTTAAACAAGGTTAACCTAGGTCTAGTCAAGGTTAGGTTTAGCCTTGGTTAACCTAGGTTTAGATTGGGTTTTACTTAGTTTAGCTTTGCTTAATATTCATATTGGTTAACCCAATTTTAGCTTAGGTTTATTTAAGGTTATTTTAGGTTTAATTCGGTTTGCCCAAATTTAACTTGAGTTTAGTCAAGGTTATTTTAAGTTTAACCTTGGTTAGTTTAGTTTTAGTTTAAGTAAATAATTTTGATTAACCAAGGTTTGGTTTTGATAAGTTTAAGTTTAGGTTAAGTTTAACCTTGTTTAACCTAGGTTTAATTTAATTCACTTTTGGTTACCTTTTCATTTGGCAATGGTTTAGTTTTGGTTAGCCCAAGTTTAGCCTTGATTAACCTAGATTTAATGTAGGTTTAGTTTTGGTTAACTTAGGTTTAATCTTCATTAGCCAAAATTTAACCTAAGTTTCATTTTGGTTAATATAATTTTAACCTAGGTTTGGTTGAGGTTAATTTAGGTGTAGCCTTGATTAACTTATATTTAACCTAGGTTACGCCTAGGTTAAGCCTTGGTAAGCCTAGGTTTAACCTTGGTTAGCCTAGGTTTAACCTTGGTTAGCCTAGGTTTAACTTTAGTTATTGGCCTCTAGTTAACCTATAAGGTGTAATCTACATTTAACTTTAGTTAACCAAGATTTAACCAAGCCAAGTTGTTTATCTTAAGTTTAGCTTAATTTTAACCTTGATTAATCTAAATTTATCCTTGGTTACGTTAGGTTTAACTTAAGTTTAACCTTGATTAGCCTAAATTTGACCTTGGTTCACCCGGTTTAACTTAATTTCAACCTTAATTTATCTTAGGTTAACTTTGGTGTAACCTTGGTTTAATTTAGGTTATTTTGGTTTTAACCTTAGTTTAATTTAAATTAATTTAAGTTAAACCATAATTTAACCTTGGTTAACTTAAATTTAGATTATATTAGCCTATGTCAACATGATTTAGCCAAAATAACTCCAATTTATATTAACTTGACCAATAATATCCTAGGTTTGGGTTTAACCTAGGCTTAAATTAGGTTTAACCTTGATTAGCCTATGTTTAACCTTGGTTAATTTAGGTTTAATGTTTATTTAACTTAAGATTTATTTTGTTTTATTTGCATCAACCTACATTAAACTTAAGTTACTTTAAATCAACATAATTTAACTTATATTAGCCTAGGTTAGCTTAAGTTAGCTTTGGTCAACCTAGGTTAACCTTAATCAACTTAAATATTCTAGGTTGTTTTAAGTTAGGCCTATGTTAGTCTAGATGGACCTAGGTTATCCTATGACATAGCCTAGATTAATCTATTTTAACCTAGGTATCCTACGTAGCTTGAATTAGCCTATATATGTTTATGTTAACTTAAGTAGGCTAAGCTAGGCCTAGCTTAACTAAGGTATATATGTTTATAAAACTTAATTTGTATTAAATTATATTGTTTATATTTTTATTATGGGTAGTTTTGTTACCCAAAAAAATAATGGTGCAATGGTTAAGAGCTTGAACCTTCAAAGTGGTGGTGAAAGGTTCAAGTCCTCACATCAACAACCTACGTAAATGGCATAATTGATTTAGGCTCCTTGTGTAAATAACCCACCTACATTCCTAGTCTAGGTTAGGCTTCCTAGGCTAAGCTTCATAGCCTAGACTACTTACGTTAAACCTTGTAAATCATGTCATTTAACCTTATTTGATTAGGCTATTGTTGTCACATGGCATCACACAATGGGGTCAAAAAATTCATTTGTTAGCACTAGGTTGCCACATGGCAATTCATAAATGGGCAATAAGTTCTCTAATATGGCCTAGGTTACCATGTAAGAATTTCATGTTCAAGTAAATGTTAGTGAAAAAGTGCACTAATTCTTAATGGAAAATTGCATTAACATTTTTTTGACATTTCCACTAGTTCACATCATCTATTTTAGAACCTCAATTTCACCATTTAAAAAATAATAAACTTAATGAAACATGTCATCCAAAATGACCAAACACGGTAACATTAAAAATATCTTAATCAACTAGTCTTTTTCCACTGAAACTAACTAGGTTCAAAAATAGTGGAAATGTTTGTTTTAACTACTATATTATTAAAATTTGGTAGTGGAATAGGACAAGATTTCTTATTGTGTTTAAATTACATGGACTAGGTAAGCTAGGTGGTTTAGATAGGTAGATTGGACTAGGTAGCTAGTTAAGTTAAACTAGGTAGTGAGGCTCTTGGGGAGGTCATTTCCATTTTATTCCAAACAATGTGCAAAAATATATGAAGTGCAATTATTGGAAAATAATAACTTATATTTTATTTCAATGTAAATAAGGTGTTTATACTAATTCATTATGGGATATATTTATAATATATTCATAACATTATAAAATATAATTAGTTTTTTAAAAAATGCCATTATTTCATAACAAACTGAAAAATACCTTTATATCTCAGGTGTTTCCTAAAATATACAAAGACTGACTTCCATGGGTTAGGCTACATAGGTACCTAGGCTAGGTAGGTACTTAGGTTAGTTAAGTAGGTAGGCTAGGAAGGTGAGGAAGGTAAGCACGTTAGTTCAATAGTTAAATAACTAGGTTAGATAGCTAGGTGGCTAACTATGTGGATAGGTTAAATTAGATCATTTTAGTTTAAGTAGGCAAGTAGGTAGGTTAGCTAATTAATTTAAGTACATTAGGCTATGAAAGTAATTACATTATGTAGGCAGTTAAATAAGTAGTCTAGATTAGGTAGCTTTAGGTGTAGGTAGGTAGGCACTTGGTTTAGCTGGGTAACTAAGTTAGGCAGGTTGTTTAGCCTAGGCTACAATACCTACCTTTTTAAACTTCTATAATAGGTATGCACACATGTCATCATATGTATATGCACATGTTTATATGTTTGGTCATGAGTGAATTGCAAATGCAATTGCAAATGTAATCACAAAACCCTAGTTTAATCACATGAAGGATGCAACTACACTTGAGACTAAGTGTCACATAATGTGCCATTTATTGTCTTTTGTGACTTGTCTAAGGTGATTAGACACTATAATAATTGCATGTGACATTTGTGACTGAAAACTAGTTATAAAACCCATTCATTAATATGGGAATTCCTTATAATCCAAATGAAAAGCACTTGGGGAAATATAATCCCATGGGAATCGCAAATATTTGGGGCAAAAGTGTAGGTGGCAAAAATGTTCGAAAATGGGAACTCAATATACCATTGGAAAGTTCCTAAAATATAAATATCAAAAGTGAGTTTTCATTCTCCACATAGATTTTTAAACTAAGAGTTTATATGACAAAAAAAAATCAAATTGGCAACTTGACTCCTAACCATTAAAATCCATTAAACAAGGTTCATATGATTTCTAAATTGAGCATAAAACATTGCATTGAAAACATATATTCAAGGACTACAACTTTGCCTTTGAAGCCATGAATATGGAATTTCTCCAAATGAATATAATTGTGCAATTGAAACAAAATTGAAAATGACATGTAATTGAAAAATTGTTAACAACAATGGTTGGCAAGGCACATAACCCCATAAAATATGGCTTATATGTTCTTGCAATCCTAGCAATCAATAACCCCATTACAAATTGATCCAGAACCAAATTATCCACAATTTAATAATAATGTACACATGCCAAACTTTATCACGAGAAATTGTACAAAAAAGAGGAAGAAGGAAATGGAGAAAGGAAAGATCTAAGTCCTAGTTTAATTAATAATTTTCATTAAATAAACTTAGAGAAATTTCACGGTGTATTTGGAAAGCACTATATATCAATGAAAATTGCTCATTGAAAACAGGGGTGATATTACACCTATTAATTAAGAGTGGGAGGGATTTTCTGCCTATTAATGGATGTTAGGTCCCTCCCACATTTATGTCTTATGGAATAGGGGTAAGAACCAATGTTGGGTAGGTATGGAAAGTAGGGTTGGTTATCAACTAAGTATCAAACTTTGCACACACTGTTGATATAAGATTCAATGACGTTTAGACTAAAATCCAAATCCTTTCCATACCTTCAACATGTTGATACCTAGGGTAGTGTAAAAGGGGGGAAAAAAGGCCAAGTTCTTAGGCTTAGTTTTAGGCTAGAAAAAAAGCCATAGGCTTAAAAAATGTTTTGTATCTCAAACTAATGCCTCAATGAAACTAAGTTTCACCAATTTTTCAATTCAACCCT
>Ga0116229_10012876_pt1 | contig 11950 bp, 8 predicted proteins | sample S1TSphgellanicum_3_FD_87313 | JGI IMG/M metagenome (GOLD analysis project Ga0116229, IMG submission 87313) | Host-associated microbial communities from peat moss isolated from Minnesota, USA - S1T2_Fc - Sphagnum magellanicum MG | ecosystem: Host-associated > Plants > Peat moss > Unclassified... | reverse complement strand
CATTTGATAATATCTCACTTTTTCCGCGCTATTCATCCCCTTAAGAAGAAGGGGAATTCCGCGAAAGAAGGTTAAAATTTCATCACCGATCCCAAAGGTTCAAACTAAGCTAAGTGAAGATGAACCCCAACTAGAAATAACCCTGACACAAGAAATTGCGATTAGCAAGGAATTACGAGAATCACAATTCTTTACACCTATTCGGGAGGAAAAGTCTTTCTCTGTCTCTGTCACAATCATTCATATTATTTGACGTTCCTTAGGACAAACAGCCAAAATTTCTAACTGTCTATGAAAATTATTCAGTGTCATCCAGGCAAAATTTGTGAGGATTTTTCAGAATGAATATACCGTTTTCCTTAATTAAGTTACCCGTGCAGTATGCAGGCAGGCGTTCTTGATAAGCTTTCAGTGCCAGGATGTAATCACGGTCAGCTAATTTAGTGTAAATGGGACGCAGTTTATCAACAACAATGCCCAGGAGAGTGACTTCTCCACTGAGGTGATCTGCATTGGGTGTGGCGATGTGTGTGACGACTGCTTGGATGGTGGTGTTGGGTGCATTTGTAATTAAGTCACCCAAAATTTCCAGTTGCGATCTGGTTTCTGCTGACGCCAGAGTTTCGATGACTTCCCCCATGCGACGAGAAAAGTCGATAATTTCTTCTTTGAGGGGAAGTAGAATTTCAAAACCATTTAGAGTCCAAATGGAAGCTTTATCAGCCTGACGTTGCTGTTGCTGCCAACCATGCGCGACTAAGTAGGCTTCTACTCGTCGGGGATCAATATATTTGAATTTTTCCACATCCGGGAAGATAGCTGTCATAGGGTTTCTCCAACGGCAATGCGTGACATTATGGTTTTGAGTGCGTCTGGGCTAAATATATTTTGACGCTTAATCTCTACGGTGATGGAAGTCTTGTTATCAACTGGTGGTTGTCCGCACAACGATAGCCAGTACCCGCAGCGTTTGAGGCATAAGGATTCTTCGCTTTGGGATAACCAGTCGCTAACTTCTTCTGGCACTAAGACAACTATTAATAATTGTGGCACGAAAGGGTCGTTTTCCCGGAGTTCGTCATAGTTTTTGGCGCTGAGTCGGTATTTAATGGATGAATATTTGAGAATATCTTGGGATGTAGATTTAATTTGTACGTCAAATCGAGGTAGACGCTTGGAGTTGAGTTTTCCTAGTACGGTAATTGTGGCGTCGATACCGCTATCATCTAACCTACGTGTGGCTGCTTGCAAGGAGTAGCCAGCAGTTGCGGTGATAGCATATACATAAGCGTAACTGAAATCTTCTTTTTGGGTATTGAGGCTCATTATTTGCAGAGTGATTTTAATACCGTTTGGGTGCTTAAATTCGACAGCATAGGGGATTTAAAACGGACGCCTAATTTCAAAGCGCTATGCCCCGGATTTCTCACAAGCAATAAAAAAATGGGTTCAAAATCTGCCAAAATGCATATGTGGTAAGCATTTCAGCGTTTATAAAGTATGGCCCAATCAGCAGAGCGATCGATCCCAAAACAGTTCAAATTTGAGCAGCCGACATAATCGCCCCCAGTCATAGTTAATTTCCAGGGGGAACAGGTAATATCTGATACCGGATTAAGCTTAATTGCTGAAATAGACAGAAAACTACAAATAACATCACAGTTTGCAGCATGTTTCAAAGATTACCGAAAACCTTTCTCGTATTGACTATACAGTCGAAAGCTTAATTACACAAAGGATATACGGACTAGTCATGGGGTATGAAGACTTAAATGACCCTTCGGGTTCGCCAGTCGCCGGAGCGAGGGAAACCCTCCTGCAGCGCTGGACTCACCATGAGGAATTACGTCATGATCCAATGTTTAATATAGCATTACAAAAAAGAATTGGTAGAGAAAATGAACCAGTTATTTTAGCAGGGAAAAGTACATTAAATCGGATCGAACATTGTCCTGAAGATGTAGAGCAAGGAGCAGACAATCGCTACCATAAAATTGGGCATTCATTCATAGGCAATTGAAAGCTTATTTGTGAGAATATTTCTAGAATCTTACTCAAAAGAACCACGAGAAATTATTCTGGACTTAGATGTAACTGATGATTTAGTTCATGGTGATCAGGAACAAGTTTTCTTCAATACTTATTATGGAGGATATTGCTATGCGCCGCTTTATATTTTTTGTGGAAAACATTTATTAGCAGCAAAACTTCGCCCTTCAAATGTAGATCCAGCAGGAGGAGCATTAGAAGAATTACAGAGAGTTATTAAACAAATACGTAAAAAATGGAGTAATGTGCAAATTCTCGTGCGAGGAGATAGTGCATATTCAAGAGAAGATATTATGTACTGGTGTGAGTCCCAAACCGGAATAGATTACGTATTTGAATTAGCGAAAAACAGCCGTTTAATTAAGATAACTACCGCCATTAAAAGTAAAACCAAGCTTGAATTTGAGCAAAAAATGACAACGGTAATTTCATTTTTAGAAACCCTATTTATTCCAGATGAAGAACTCCAAAAACAGGCGTCCGAACTGATTGATGACTCAATTTTATATCGTTCTTTAAACTATCAAATTCTTGAATCTTGGAGTCGTAGTCGTCGTGTTGTTTCGCTCATTTGAATATGGAGCAAAAGGAACCAATATTCGTTTTTTTGTTACTTCACTTCCTACTAATAAAGTACCTCCTAGTAAACTTTACACACAAAAATACTCTCTCGCGTGGAGAGATGGAAAATCGCTTTAAGGAACAACAATATTTTGGGCTTGATTTTATCCAAGTCTAGTTTTGAAATGTTTAATTTTATGAATCAAGCATTTTGATTTCAGCACCATATTAAATAAGGTAATTATTGTATTTTGTTAAATACGTGATAATACTTAATCTATCTCCCGATTTAAATTTCAATTGATGATGTATCAAAAAAATGTCTTACATCAGGTCATGTAAATTGATTTTTTATTGCTTGTGAGAAATCCGGGTATGCGTCCCCCTAAAAAATCTTTTTATTTCTTTCATCGATTTGGGGGAGCTACTCCCAATATTCGGTGTTCATTCCTCCCCCTGTTAAGAGTTCCCACTACCGTTGTGCAAATGTTGCATAAAAGTAACAAACCAGATGTATTTATTCTATAAAAGGGTACAAACCCAAAACACCTAAGAAAATTTGAAGTCGGCAAGCACAATCCAAAATGCAGCCACTTCATCCAGTAGGTAATTATATTCCTACAAGAGTGACGCACTCAGGGAGCATCTTGGCTATAAATATGTATCTAACAAGAAGAGTTGATATGAAAAAGCAATTTTTGAGTTTAGCGATCGCATTACCAATAGTATTGCTAAGTACAGCTAAAAGCCTGGCAGTTACCTTCACAATTGCCCAAGTTCAAGCACATGCCCCACATCTAGGGGTGTCTACACCATCGCTGGTCTCGAAAGCATCTTGTCACCTCTCCAGAAGCTGTAGCAAGAAACCTGAGCGCCAAAAAGTCGTATCTCAGCCAACACCAGCACCATCACCATCACCAACAGATCCTCCTTGTCCCCTACCCAGGCGCTGCTGAGTAGGGGCACTCTGACCATTCGCGCTAACTAGAACAGAGTTTTTTCTCGTCTGGGCTGACCTTGGGGTTGGTTTGCAGATAATCTTGCAGCCAAGAGCAAGCATCCTTGATTAAAGAATTCAGTTCCAAGGGTTTCACATCTTTAGCATCAAAATGCCAGAGTCTAGCGGTACCGTCTAAACTACCCGAAACAAGGGTCTTGCCGTCAGGGCTAAAACTGACACTCATGACGGCATTCCCATGTGCTGGGAGGGTTGTTAGGAGCCGACCATCCAAGTTCCAGAGTTTCACCGTTTTGTCTTCGCTGGCGGAGGCTATCGTTTGACCATCAGGAGAAAAGCTACTGCTACGGACGACATCCCTATGTCCTTGAAGAGTATGGAGTAGTTGTCCATCACTACTTCTCCAGAGTTTGACGGTTTGATCAGCACTGCTTGAAGCAATAATTTTGCCGTCGGGGCTGAAACTAACACCATAGATCCATTGGTTATGCCCTAAAATAGTTCTGAGCAGGCGACCAGTACGACGACTCCAGAGTTTAATCGTGTTGTCAGCACCACCCGAGGCTATAGTCTGACCGTCAGGGCTGAAACTAACTGCATAAACTTCTGCAAGATGCCCCTTGAGAGTTTGAATTAAAGTACCATTACTACTGTGCCAAAGTTTGACAGTGTTGTCTTTACTAGCAGTTGCAATGGTTTTGCCGTCAGGGCTGAAACTGACCTGATTAACCTCATCGGTATGCCCAGTCAAGGTATGGAGCAACTGACCATCACTAACCCTCCAAATTTTAACAGAATTATCAGCACTAGCTGAAGCGATGGTCTGACCATTGGGAGCAAAGCTAATACCGTAGACGACATTGCTATGACCGGATAGGGTTCTAAGCAATGTTCCGTCACGACGTCGCCAAAGCTTAATCGTCCCGTCCCAATTTCCGGAAGCGACCATGCTACCGTCAGGACTGAAACTCACGCCATAAACTCCACCATTATGCCCAGCCAAGATTTGCAGCAGAGATCTGTTGCGACGTTGCCAAAGTCTAATCGTTCCATCCAAACTAGATGTGGCGATGGTCTTGCTGTCGGGACTGAAACTCACGCCACTCACTCCAGCGTTGTGCCCTTTGAAAGTTTCCAGTTCTATACCGTTACGACTCCAGATTTTGATGGTGTTGTCTTTACTAACTGAGGCGATCGCCTGACCGTCAGGACTGAAAGCGACAGCCCACACAGAATCGCTATGCCCATTAAGGGTTGTTTCTAGACTTCCGTCGCTACTATTCCAGAGTTTAATCGTGTTGTCACGACTTGCTGAGGCTATCGTCTTACCGTCAGGGCTGAAAGTTACGCTGTTGATCCAATTGTTATGCCCACTTAGGGTGTGGAGCAGTTGACCGTCGCTGCTACTCCAAAGTCTGACTGTTTTATCCTCACTACCTGAAGCTATAGTTTTACCATCAGGACTGAAGCTGACGCTAATGACGCCATCGGTGTGTCCATTGAGGGTTCTGAGCAGGCGACCGTCGCTAGCACTCCAGAGTTTAACAGTCTTATCAGCATTAGCGGAAGCAATAGTTTTGCCATCAGGGCTAAAACTAGCTGCTGTTTCGCTACCAACTTGAATCGTTAACAGCAGGCGACCGTCACTCACTTTCCAGAGTTTAATCGTCTTGTCAACACTGGCAGAGGCAATAGTCTGACCATCAGGAGTAAAGCTAATGCTAGAGATCGCATTACTATGCCCCAAAAGGGTTTTTAACAAGCGACCGTCACGACTCCAGAGTTTGATCGTCTTGTCTAAACCGACAGAGGCAATAGTCCTACCGTCAGGACTGAAACTCACACTCACAACTCCAGCACTATGCCCTTCTAAACGGTTGCGTTCTTGAATGCCAGAGAAGACCTGCCCAAGCTCACTTACCGTCGTCGATTTGACATCTGCTGGTGCGACAAGAGTCTGATCAAGCTGTTTTCCTGCCTTGACACTGGCAATGAGTGCCTCAAGCTGCTGATTTGATAAAAGATTAGCTTTAGAAGAAGAATTTAAGGCGTCAATTTCTCTCATTTGTGCTTCTCGTCCCTGCCAGTAAGCTAAGCCGGCAAAACTGCAAGCTACTATTCCCAAACCGCTGAGTGCAATAACAGCCTTTTGAGCTTGTTTAAGTCTTCTTTTTTCCTGAAGTTGTTGTCGTTCTCTTAGAGCTAAACAACCTTTAATGAAACCTTGCACATCAGCCGATAGCTCATCAGTCCACGTCAGATAAAGATCTTCTGCCTCTGCTAGCCGAACTCCCTGCAATAAAAAATCAGATTGCTGTCCACTTTGCAGCCACAGTTGAGAAGCTTGTTCAATTTGCCTTTGTTTTCGCAGGCGATCGCGATTTTCTTCTAACCACCCGCGTAAAGTTGACCAATAACGAATCAGGATATCGTGGGCAACTTCTACTGTCACTGCCTCCGCTAAATCCACTACCACCAACTTAGCATCTGTCAAAGCTTTGAGGGTTCTTTCTACCAAGTAGGTGGGATATTTTTTCACGATTAACTCTGATTTGAATACCCGTCGCCGAGTATCTTCTGTGCCCTCACCAAGCTGTGTCAAAGACAGAAAAATCCACTTTGCACACTCTTGGGCTTGAGAGTCTAAACTTTCATATACAGTCTGACACGATCGCTCTAATGCTCCTTTAATCCCATTTAGTTGCTGTTGATAAACTTGTAAAGTTAACTCCCCAGCAACACGATGTTGCCACATTTGCTCCAAAACAAATTCTAGTAAAGCTAAATCTCCGGCTGAGTGGTTTAGCTCCCGCAACAGAACTTCTACGAGTTCTGATTCTACTTTTAACCCAACTTGCTGGGCTGGGTTAACAATCACACGCCGATAATCATCTAAACTGAGTTGGGGTGAAACCAGCACACTCGATTCCTGCAAAGCCTGAGCCAGTGCTGGTACTTCTAAACAAGAAGCAATGAAGTCTGCTCGTAAAGTAATCACCAATTTGAAACGGTCAGAAGCATATTTCACTGCTCCCAACACGAGTTCTAAAAAGCGTTCTCTTTCAGCTGCGATCGCTTGCGTAAACAGTTCCTCAAACTGGTCTACAACCAACACCACAACAGAATAGGGAAGGCTACGTATCCAATACACAAACTCCTCTACAGTGGGGTGTGGGGTGTGGGGTGTAGGGTGTAGGGGAGCTAGGGGGCTCTTAGGTTGGGCAGTAGAGGAAATAGGGGAGACAGATGCTTTCTTATCCTCCACACCCCACACCCCACACCCCACACCCCACTCTTCCCCCCTGCTCAAGATCTCCCCTGCTAAGAGCCACTGCTCCAAACCCTCAAGCGGACTTCCCCCTGGGCGGATGCTTTTAATCCACCACTGTTGGCTACTGGGAATTTGTTTGCCCAGCCGTAGTGCTGGAATGACACCAGCTTGCACAATTGAAGATTTACCACTGCCAGAAGCACCAACAACGGCAAGAAACGAGGAGTGTGCCAATTGGTGAAGTAACTGCTGGGTTAAGGTTTCTCTACCGTAGAAATACTGGGTATCTTCCTCTGAAAAAGCACTCAAACCCATATAAGGGCATACTCCCAGATCTAATCCTGCTGTTTGTTCTAGTCGATGTCCATCAGTTTTTGCTCTCTTGATTTCTATAATGCCTTGTGCGCCTGATAGCCAGACTTGGAGAGGAATACCAGTACCCGCTAGAGACAGTTGCATATTCGCGATCGCCCCGGCAGCTGACATTCCAGATGTAACGTCAGCTGTCATCAAAGAATCTAGAAAGGTTTGAGCAAATCTCTCTGATTCTTCTGGTGGAGAAGCGCAGGCAATTAAACACTGCCCTTGTTGTGAGTCAAGCAGCAAATCTTCTATCCAATTTTGGAGAGATGCGACCCTCCTAGCTTCGCCCTGAGAGGGGGGAGTGTGGGGAGTGTGGGGAGATGGGGGAGAGCTTTGTGTCTCTACAATCGGGCAATCTAAGATCACAATTTGCTTAGCCCTACAGCGGCGTAACTGTTGTTTCAACCACGAACGCTTAATTCGGATATCCTCTCCCAGTACCAACCCTTCCCAAGCTTCAGTTTCCTCTATTCGCCCCCGCAAATATAGTATAATTGTTTCTACTTCTCTTGAGTGTAAATGACGAGCAATAGCTTCTTTAACATCATTAGCAGTAACTTTTGTTGCTTGCAAATACTCCAGTTCAAAATCCCCTGAGTTCCCCAAACACTTACTAATCTCAAGTGTTATTTGACTACCTGATAGTCCCTCTACTACTACCCCTACCCGACGATGCAATCTACTAAGAGCTTTTTCTCGTCTAGCTCCAATAATCAATTCCCCAACTCCTTCCACAATTCGTTTAGGAGTTTGTAGCGGATATTCCTGAAAAAGCTGTGTGTCTCCTTTTCCTCTTTTTTGCTGATTAATTAATCGTAATTGTTGATTCGTTTTATCTATATGTTGTAAAGTTTGATGATAGACATAGCGATATAAACTATCTGCGGAAATTACACCTTGGGAGTCAGCCGCTTCACCTTGTAATCCCTTCATTAAATAATAAGTAAATACCCCATGTTCCAGTCCAGGAAATTCCCAGGATTGTTGATTCATGTCACAAGAAAGCAATGCATAAAACCCCTTACTTTTAGCTGCAACTTGCTGCAATACTGCCACAAATTGTGGTATTGGGTTCAGCAATGGTTCTGCCGTTGCGCCTCTGAGTGTCATGCCACCACTATGACAAGCATCGAGCCACACTAGCTGATTCTGTGCATCACAATTGCCTAATAATTGCAATAGTTCCTGTAAAGCTAAACCTGTGTTAAGTAAGTTAGATTTTTTTGTATCTGCCAGACACAAGAATGCTTGCTGAGTGTTTGGGTCTAACATCCCGTGCCCAGAAAAATAAAATAACACGGTGTCAATAGGTTTAGCAGCAGCAGTAATTTGTTGGAGAGTGACACGCACATTCTCCAAAGAAGGCAATTGCAGAGCAAAATCGTGGTAAATTTTTACTTCTTTTTGCGTAAATTGTGATGTTGCATCTACCAAAGCTTCTGCCAACCCTTGACAATCTACGGCTGAGTAATGCAGGATCGGTAGTTGCTCATCCTGATATTGATTTACTCCCACAAGCATTAGCCACAGCTTAGCTGCACCTGTTTGTTTAGCTTGAGTTGAGCGACTGGTAGCGACACCGAGTGGAGACATGTTCAGGAGTGGGGAGTAGGGAGTAGGGAGTAGGGAGTAGGGAGGGAGTAAGGAACTGCTAAAGTTTAAATGATCAGTCGAAACATATCCCTAACTCCTTGTAGTCATGTTTTGGGGAGGCGTCTTTGCTTGACCCATTTACTCTTACTCTAGGTCGGTTTGCGTAGTTTTATGCACCCTCGAAAAAGCATCATTGAAATCTTTTCCACTTTTTTGGAATTTGCTAGTCATCGCCTCCTTGGTTGGGCGAAGGATGCTAGGCTGTATCGTAGTATGCAAAACGTAATCAAGCAAACCCCACAAGAAGCTTCAGAAAACTTTTGGGTTAAGTACTGGTATAGTTTGCTGCATGATCCTGAGGTGGGTAGACTTGCTCAAGAACATCTGATCGCCTACTTACAAGAGCCATGCTACTGGGCAGCCCAAAAAACATCTGTTAGCTTTGCTAGTAACCAGTACAAGTTAGCAGATTTTTTTCAGATCGCGATCGCCCAAGTGGGTAAAGTTTTCAAAGGTTTTAACCCGAATGGCGACTTTGTTTTGAAAAACTACGCCAGTACAATCTTTAGTAGTGCGATTCGCGAAACTTTGCGGCAACGTCACGAAATTGATATTTGTACAGATTGGGCACTTTTGCGAAAAATTAGTCAGAAGCGTTTGGTAGAGGCTTTACTGGGCAATGGTTTATCACTAGACACGATGACTGCTTATGTCACCGCTTGGAACTGTTTCAGGTCGCTGTATGTCCCAACATCAGCTAGTAATACGCGCCAACTTCTTCAACCAGATGAGCAAACTTGGGAGGCGATCGCCAAAGCTTACAACTCACAAAGCCAAACACCCGTAAACCCACAAACTCTAGAAATTTGGCTGTTGAATTGTGCCAAAGCCGCACGTACGTATCTTTATCCTAATTTCACTTCTCTAAATACTCCTACTGGCTCCGAAGATACCAGAAATTGGCTTGATAATTTACCAGGACACGAACAGGATAGCCTACTCACCCAAATCATTGCCGAAGAAGAACAACAAACCAGATCCACGAAGCAATCTGAGGTGAAAACGGTGTTAGAAGACGCAGTTGCCGAACTAGATCCGCTCTTACGAGAGATGTTACAACTTTACTACGCTCAAGGACTCACTCAGCAGCAGATTGCCAAACAACTGCAAATACAGCAGTATACTGTCTCGCGACGACTGACAAAAGCGAGGGAATCATTGCTGCGATCTTTGGCTAAATGGAGTCAACAAAAGCTGCATATTTCTGTTACGTCAGACATATTAAAAAGTACCAGTGCGGTAATGGAGGAATGGTTACAAGCTTACTACAACCCATCCCAAGGATGGAGCATAGGGGAACAAGAAGATAAGGGGACAAGGTGAACTCCCCTTGTTTCCCCGCAAGCTCGTTTCCTTGTCCAGTCTCGCCATCTTCTTGAAAACCCCCGATCTATCTCCCTGGAGCAACCAGCATGACTGCTAATCCCACCATATTTACTTTTGCTTCTCCAACTGACCTGATTTTGGAAATACCAACTGACACTTCATATCAGGTTTGGCAACAAAGTAAAGTTTTTTCCAACCCGGCTTCTCGCTATCAAGCCTATTTAAATAAACTTTGTTTTTTGGCTGTCTTGAAGTGGCTACAAGAAGATATATCACCACAGACAAAGCCTTGGCCAAGTACTGCTGCATTACCAAGCTTTTGGGAACTGGTGAATGGATCTACAATTTCTGTAGACAGAACTCGATTTGTATTAGTTCCCAGCGAAGCTATGGATGTGAGTGAATTGCGAGTAGCGCAAGAATGGGTAGATATACCAAGTTGGGCTGGGGATTATTACTTAGCAGTGCAAGTTGAACCAGATGAAAACTATGTTAGAGTTTGGGGCTACTGTACTCATGAACTGCTTAAAAGTAAGGGAAGTTATGACGGATGCAATCGCACTTATTCCCTTGATGCCACTGATATGATTAGCGACATTAGTATCTTAGGAGTAGCACGACAACTTTGCCCAGAAGAACCTACACGTAGCGCTGTAGCACCATTAGCTTCCCTAACACCAGAACAAGCACAAAACCTGATTTCTCGTTTGGGGACGAGCGAGATCGTGACACCCAGACTGGAGATTCCTTTTCAACTCTGGGGAGCGTTGATTGAGCATGGGGGTTGGAGACAAAGCTTATATCAACGACGCCTAGGATTACCAGAACAGTGGTCTGTCCTCCAGTGGCTTAAGGGCGGCGTTCTTCAACTTGCTGAGGCTATTGGTTGGGAAAGTTTTAGTATACAACCGAGTGCGGCGGGAGCGCGGAGTGTCAAAGAAATACAACACGGGACAGTATTCTCTCGCCCATTGGTTATTGCAGGTCAATCCTACGAACTCCGAATTACACCAATTAGCGTTGGGGAATCAACAATTTGGCGTTTTGAGTTACGTAATGCTGTCGTCGGAGCTGCTGTTCCTGGTGGTTTTAAACTTAAACTACTCACCGAAGATTTACAGCCCTTCCCCAATAACGAGGATATAGCGACAATAGCTGTAGAACAACTTTTCGTAGAAGTTGCGCTGGAATCAGGGGAGGGTATAGTTTGGACAGTAGAACCCCTTCCTGAAAACTACGACCAAGAAATTCTGAAATTTTAATATGATTGTACCCACAATATAGGAATCCGGTTTGATATTTGAACAAGGTTAAGTATTGTAGGCTATACTTTTGCAGAAATTGACCCAGAAATTAAACTCCTAGGCTAACTATCAAAAAGTTGCAGATGGTGATCTGGGGTGTTAGTACCATTGAAACAGAAAACCGGGATAAGTCCTATTACATGGATAACTGGAGTTTAGACTAAAGCATGAAAAACGACCCAGCACGGCTCTCGTTAATAACAGACCTGACTTTTCACGGCATGTTGAAAAGGTCATTTTAGCCTTTTCTCAAACCCTAATTCTTTCGTTGGCTATTCTCATTAATTTAGGACTATTGACAATGATACTGGGGAAAAAGTAACGTTATTTCGTTGATTCAGGACTTCCCGTGAAAAGTCAGGGCTTCTACAACTACGAGCCACAAACTGCTTTGTAAGACCATTGCCACTATCACCCATGATTGCGCTACAATCATTCGTTTCCAAAACTTTGTGGTTTACTGTG